>Ga0272449_1002441_pt1 | contig 17351 bp, 28 predicted proteins | sample YNPCB0241_FD_198679 | JGI IMG/M metagenome (GOLD analysis project Ga0272449, IMG submission 198679) | Hot spring sediment microbial communities from Yellowstone National Park, WY, United States - YNP-CB-024-1 | ecosystem: Environmental > Aquatic > Thermal springs > Hot (42-90C) > Sediment... | reverse complement strand
GTGCGGATTCGCCGCCTCGGCCCACATGCACCATCCCAGGAGCAGCAGGGAGAGCAGGAGCCAGAGGGGCGGGGTCAGAAGGGTTTTCCGCATTGCCACCGCTCCTTTCCTCGTCGGGTTTTTGAGGGGGAAGCGCGGGGAGGCGGACGGCAGCCTCCGCCTTCCCCGCGTTCCCGCTAGCTACTTGGGTTCCTTCTCAAGCTTCACATAGACGGCCTTGTCCTGGGCTATGTCGCTCAGGGGCACCAGCAGGTAATCGCCCCCGAGGTAGACGCCGTTGCCTATGTGGTAGCACACCTTGACCGCAGGCCCCAGGCCGTAAGAATATTCCCCGCCGATTATCCGCGGCAGCACCGCGTAAGCCATGCCGGTCTCCTTGTCCACGGCCAGAGGGCAGGAGAGGGAAAAGCCGTCGTACAGGAACTGATCGGCCGTCTCCTCGTCGGCGCACCAGAATTCCACGCTTACCGCACCTCTAGACCAGGTTTTGGAGCCGTCCAAGAGCACCATCTTTTCGGCGAACTTGTCCGGACTGCCCCAAAACCGGTAGTCCACGGACGCGGCCGGAGGCGTCCACCTGCCTTCGTCCGCCGCCAGGGCCGCCCCCGCCAGGCCCAGAACCAGCAGGCAGGCCAGGGCCAAAACCAGAACCGTCTTGCCGTTACGCATCTCCAGATTCACCTCCTTTCCGTGTTGAAATTATCCGCGCCTTCCGGCGCGGCGTCAAACCGCACCGCCGCCGGGGCCCCGGGAAGGGTCAGGGTCACTTCCCACGGCGAGGCGGCCTTGTCCAGGGCCGCCAGGGCCAGGCAGAGGGCCAGGGGCGCCAGGGTTGCACGCATCTTCCGCGCCTCCTTCCCCTCGATTTTGTGCGTCTTGCGTAGTCCTGTCAAAAAAGCGGAAGGCCCGGGTGGTTATTGTTCTCCCGGGACCTTTCTGAAGGCTCTTTCGGGTTCAGGGTAGTATTGCTCGAATTCGAGCCGCATCACGCACAGGCGGAACCAGTAGGGTCTGCCCTGATAGTGGTAGTAGTCCCACATCACCCACCGTTCGCTAGTCCGCTCAAAGCGGGTTCCTTCCACGTATCCCCCCGCGGCCATCCGCCGCGCCGCATCTGCCATCAGTTCGCGGATCCTCGGCATCCCGCCCTCCGGCACCGCGCGGGCCAAGACATCGCACATCCTTTGCGCCGCCTCCTCCGTGGCCCCGGGGTGAAGCGTCGCCCCCACCTGGGCGAGCGAGACCCCATCCCGGTCAATCAGGAGGCTACCGACGTGCGGATTCCAGTCGATCCGCCCCCCGGGCAGCACCAGATACCATTCACCGTTCACTCCCCGTCCCGGTGTCCCTTCGGGCGCAGCCTCAACCATGCGGCGGAACCCCTCGGGCGCAAGGTTCAGCGGCCGGTGCCGCTCGATCTCGTCCCGCAGCTTCTGGTCTAACGCCAGCGGCTCCGCGCCCTCCGGGTACACAAGTGCGGCCTGGGCCGCGGCGTCCCAGGACACCCGGAAGCCCAGGGCCTCCGCGACCGGGCGCAGCGGGACGCAGGTGACGGGGTATCCTGTCGGGCACACCGGGTCCTTGAACAGCGTGACCGGGGCCCCCAAGTCTATCCTCCTGCCGTCAACCAGCATTTCTCTGCCTCCAACGTTAAGGACCAGCTTGCGGCCGCGAACGTCCGCTTCCACTGCCTTCCGGATCGGATTCCAAACCACGTCCTCTTTCCCCGCGCCCAAGGCGTAGCACAGGTGCCGCACGGGCACCATCAGGCGCCCCTCACGCACCATTGTCCGCGCGTTCATGGAACGCCACGCCGGGAGTGAATAACCACAGCCCCCGGTCTCCTTCAGCTTCCGTTCGCACTCCGCCAGTACGTCCACCAGACCGCCCCAGTAGTGGTCGGCCTCGGCCGGAAAGACGGCCAGCCGGCCCCTCAGGGCCGCCTCCTCGGCGGGCGAAAGGGGCGGCGGCTCGGGCAAGTCTCCGGCCTTCACGCTTCCGGCTAGGCCGGACGCCGATTCTTCGGCCTTCTTCTTTACGGCCTCCAAAACCGTCTGCTTGTCGAGCCGCTCCGAAGTTTGGCTACGGAAGAAAGGATCGTCCCGGAACGGATCGAAAGCCTGGGCGGAAAGTCCGGCCGAAAACGCGCACAGTATGGCAAGAAACACCGGCAAAAAGAACCTCCGCATCGGGAGTCACGCTCCTTTTGGATTCATCACAGGGCCGGACCCGCGAAGGCCCGGCCCTGCACCGGCATTAGAACGCCTCCCTGAGTAGCGCCTCCAACAGCCGCACCTGCCCGGCGGGCATCTCGCAGTCCGCCAGCACCCGGTAGTAGCCGGAGCCGTCCCAGGCTTCGCCTACCGGCGGGTATTGGCCGTCTTCAGCCCGGACCAACTTCTCGTACCGGTCCGCCCGCTCCACCAGATACACGTGCAGGTAGTCCCCGGTTTTCCAGGCTGGGGTCGCCGCCGGCACGCTCGGCCCCACCCACAGTTCCAAGGTCAGGCCATCGGGCAGGGCCTTGCTCCAGATTTTCCGTTGCATCTCGTAAGGCCAGGGTGAGGTAGGATCGTAAGCGCCCGGCGCCAGTTCCGCCCATCCCGCCAGGGCCGCCCCCGCCAGGCCCAGAACCAGCACGCAGGTCAGAACCACCACCAGAATCGCCTTACCGCGCATCGCGAGTTCACCTCCTTTCTCGGCCTCGATTATCCGCGTCGCTCCGCGCGCCGTCAAACCGCCCCCGCGGCCCGCTCCCACCGCGGCGGCAATTTCTCGGGCCGCGGTTTGGGCCTCCCGTACCGCTCCCAGACCAACTCCAGACTCGCCTGGGAAAGCCGGTACGTCAAACCATCCTTGGTGGTCCGGACCTCACCGGCGGGAACCAGGTCCTCAAGGTGGCCGGGCACCGGGAACCGGATGCCGAAAATGTGCCGGAGCCAGTCGTGGTCATGCGCTTCGGTCACGGTTTCCCCCTCCCCTCAGCAGTAGTTCCGAATCACAAGCTCGCTCACGGGCCCGCGCCTTTTGGCCTTGCAGTTGACGACCCGCTTGGCGTAAACCACCCGCACGTCGTAACCCCGGTAAAGGCTCCGGATAAACTCGGTGTCCGAATTGGAGAGCATGACCAGGCAGCCGCGCCGGTCAAGCTCCCGGAACACCAAGTTTCCCCGGCGCGGTAGCCCCTGGCTTCAGCCATGGGGAGGCTCAGTCTATGCCTTCCGCAAACGGTCCCGAAAAACCAGAAGGCCCGCCCCCGAAAAGGAACGCAGGCCCGCCGCTGGAAATTTCCGGTTTCGGGCGCGGCCCCGTCGTCAGGGAAGCCGGGGGCCGGAAGGCCCAAGGCACGGAGTGCCAGGAATGCCAGGTCTTGGTTGCCAGGTATTTTGTTTTGCCAGGTCCTTGAGCCGGGAAGGGTGCGAGGCAAAGGCCGCCCCCCGCTTTGTGCGGGGGCGGCTTTGCCCGCACCCGCACACTTTAAAGACTTTAGAGTCTTTAAAGTATTTATAGGGGCCGGAAACCCAGGAAAATCGCGGGTTTGAGGCCCCTCGGATGTCCAGCAACATACTACCTTTTGTCCAGCAACCTACTACCTTACGTCCAGCAACATACTACCTTTTGTCCAGCAACATACTACCCATCAAAAGATGGCAACGCTGGTTCCTTCTTCCTGGGTCTCCTTGCCGGAACCGGCCTTCTTGACCAGGTAGGCCCCGTTCTCCTTGCGCCACCACTTCAGGAACCCGGCCTTCTTCAGCAGGTCCAGGGCCCGCTCCAGCCGCCGCAGGTTCTTGTCCCGCCTGGCTCCCTCGGGCCGCATGACCCCCAGCAGGGTCTCCTCCTTGAACCGCAGGGCGCGGCCCTTCTTCTCCGGCGAGACCGCCGCAAGGTAAAACAGGAGGTTTTGCATTTCCCTGGATGTTTGCTTGTGGTAGTAAGTGGCCTTCAGAACTTTCAGCGGAATGCGCGCCTTGGGCGTGTCAAGGAGCAGGGCGCGAGTCAGGGGCTCGCACAAGGACACGATCACCGTCACGTCCGACGCCTTCCCGTTCACCACGGCTTGCTGAAACCGCAGGCGGGGGGCCAGCACGGTCAGGTCCTCCCGGACCGCCTCGACGTGCTTCTTACCGCGCTTCCCCTCCACCACGGCGCGCCAGAAGTGCAGGTTGCGGTACCGCGTCACGTGCAGGGCCTCCAGGGCCCGCTTGACCCTCATGCGGTTGGGCCCGTTCGCGGGCAGGCCGATGGCCCGGCAAATCTGCCCCAGCGTGGCCCTCACCGTGGCCATTACCAGGCGCTCGTTCCCTTTGATCCGCTCGTAGCACCCGTCCCGGTCCGGGCTGTCGAGCCACATGGTTGTGAGGCCCGACAGCACCACGCGGGCGAAGGGCAGGTCCTTCAGAAGCTCGGCGAACTCCTCGGGAAGGTAGACGCTCCGGTTGTTGTCCTTGTAGCCCACGGCAGGCCTCAGCTCCTGCACCGCGGGAAGCGCGTCTCCGGTCTCAGGGTCGATCATGTAGCACACGCCCCTGCCGGCCTCCTGCAGCCGCCGCTCCTCCTCCTTCGAGACCGGCTTCCACTCCTTGGCCATCGCTTTCGTCACTCCCTTCTTCGGGGGGTTGAAAAGAGCTGCGTCCCGTGCTATATTGCGTTCCAGGTAGAGCGCTTCGTTGTCGCACAAGGTTATCAGCCTCCTTTGGCGCGCCCGGCGCAGGCCCCTGGAGCCTGCCCGGGCTGAATTTTTCGCCTCTGCCGCATCGGCGGCGCGCCTCCTTTCCCGCTTGGCTCAAAACCAACGTTAACCAACCGGCCGGTTCTTGTCAAATCTCCCCGAAAAAGCCGCAAGGCCCGCGCCCCTCCCCGGGAGCGCGGGCCCCTTCCGGCCTTTCCTACGCCAGCACGCCCCTGATCCGCAGGTGTAACTTTTTCGCCTCCCGGCTGAAGCTCGCCACCGCGCACGACACCCGGTCCCCGCGCCGCAGGGTGCCGCGCAAGGGGACCGGCGCGATGCCTATGACCCCCGGCGAGCCCTCGGCCTCCACGAACACGAACCGCTGGCCCTCCCGGTTCCGCGCCACCGCCGCCACGCGCCCGGCCACGATGTCCCCGCGCTTGTACTCCGGCGCATTGGCCCAGGGGTCCGGGTTCGCGGCCCGGACGCTCAATTCCAGGACCCCGGCCTGCGGGTCGGCCCGCTTGACCATGGCCCGCACGAGCTGGCCTGCCCGGTACTGCGCGCCCAGGGGCACGCTCTCCGACAGGGCCGCGTCCCGCCTGGGCACCTCCACCAGGTACCCGCCGCCCGCGTCCACCGCCAGGCGCGGGGGCCTGCCGTCCCCGGCGGGCAGCACCGCGCGCACCAGGCACTCCAGGACCTGGCCCTCCTTCACCTGGGCCAGCAGCCTTTCGGCGGCGTCCGCCACGGCCTCGCGCCGGGAGCAGGCCGCAAGGCCGGTCTCGCGGTCGATACCCTTCACCTTCACCCGGATCGTCTGCCCCACGAACCGGTTCACCAGGGGATCCGGCACGTCCATCTCCGAGCGCGGCACCAGGCCCCGCGCGCCGTCCAAACCGACAAAGGAGACCTCCCACACCGGGCCGGTTTCCAGGTACGTCACCCGGGTGACCACGGCCTCCAGGACCCGTCCGGCCTCGCGGGCCTGGTGCAAAACGTCCCTGGGGTCCGCCGGCATCTGGTAGCCTTCGGGCTTGATCGCCTGCATCCTCGCTCACCCCCTCGTCCAAGTTTCCCTTGCCTCGCGCACGCAGTCCAGGGCCCGCCGGTAGGCCAGGATGCGGCCGTCCAGGTTCGCCCGCCGCAGCGGGTCCTCCTCCTCGGCCCGCCAGTCCTGCAGCTCCTTTTTGCAAGTCTTACAGCACCAGTTTCAGCGTCCCCGCCAGCAACAACAGCGTGGCCGCCCAATTGACTACCGGGTCGCTCGATTCCAACTCCCAACGCGGCTCGGTGACCCACCTGGGGAAACTTCGCGGCTTCAGCGGCGCGAAGGGCTTTATCCCGGAGCGCGTCACCGCGTCCAGGGCCAGGTGGCTCAAACCCCCGAGCAAGCCCGCTGCGAACGCCAGCCACGCCGGGGGCCACGCCCGGGGCAGGTACCCGGCCAGCAGGCCCTTGAGCGCGCCCGCCAGAAGCGTGAGGCCGACAGCAACAGCCGCCACAAACCAGACCGTATGGGTGACGGTGCGGTGCCCAAAGACCCCCTCCAGCACCACCGCCACGGGTCGGAACCACCGGCCCGCAGTGCTGCCGGGATGGTCAACGTCCGGCAAAAGCCCCGCCAAACCGCCAATAGCCGCTCCCGCCAGGGGTTGCCCGGCGGCATGGCCGATCAAGGCCCCGACGAAGGCCCCGGCAACCGCGTGCGTCCAGCCCAACATCTCCTCAACCCCCTTCCTGCGCCGATATTACGCGCCCCGCACCAGGCCGTCAAACCGGCCCCGCGGCCGCCTTTTCCCCGAGCACCAGCGCGGGCAGGATTTGCGCCCCCGCCGCCACGTGGCCCCGCGATACGCAGAAGGCGTACCCGCCCCGGGCCCGGAAGGCCGCGAAGCGGCCCTCCGGATGGGCCCACTCCAGCTTCCCCATGTCGGGGTAGGTCTCGGAGTGCCCGCCGCGGTTCTGCCCGGCCCAGCTTATGCGGTACCACCTGCCCAACCTCAAGCCCGCAAACGGATTCTCGTTCGCGTGCATGGCCCCGGCCGGGGCCGCCCCCTGCTCCGGCTTCGGAAAAACTACCATGCCCTCGCCCCCTTCAGCCTCGCCTTCCGCCGCTCGTGGCACGCCTTCTGGCTTTCCAGGTACGAAGCGCACGAGCACGCCGGGCACATCGCCGCCTGCCGCCGCCAGGGGGCCACTTCAAACCGCCCGCCGCACCGGACACAGGTTTTGACCAGGGGTGCGGCGGGTCTGCGCTTGACCATGAAAAGCCACCTCCCTGAAAAACAAAAGCGGCCCGGGTCTCTTTTCCCGGGCCCGCATCAGCTTTCTTCCTCTTTGTTCTCTTTGGTGTCCTCTGGGTCGGGCAGCTTGAACAACCCAGGTATGTTCAGCTTGGGCCCGTTCTCGCCGCCGGCCTTCCGGCCCTTCCCGCCCCGCTCCTGGTCGCGGCCCGGCGCTTCCTTCTCCTTCTCCTTGGGCTTCGGCTCCGGCGGCTTCGGAAGCTCCACCTTCAGGTCCGGCCGCGCGGGCAGGACCTGGGCCAGGCTCTGAACGGCTTTCTCCCGAATCTCGGCCGCCTGCGGCAGCTCGTGCCAGCCGTACTTCTCAAGGTACAGCGGCAGGCACCAGCGCACCAGGCACACCGCGGCCAGCGGGTCCATCCGGCTCAGCTCCTCCGGCTCCATCAGGGCCCGCCGCACCACGGTCTCGGTGCGCTTGTGAATCGAGGCGCGGCCCCAGGGCATCGTCACGTCCCGCCGCTCGGTTTCCGCGTACACCGCCGCCTCGCCGAGCCGCTGGCTGAAGTACCTGGCCGTGGCCAGGTCGTCGCCGCCCAGGAAAAGCTGGATGGGGCAGTTGGAGAGAATCGCCTCGGCCTCCGGCCCCCCGTACACGTCCTGCAACTGCTTCAAACCCTGCAAGACAAACTGAATCTTGATGCCCATCCCGCGCGCCGTGCTGATGACCTCCACGAAGCCCGGCACCTGCCCTATGTTGGCAAATTCGTCCAGAAGGAACCTGGTCGTCCTGGGCAGCCTGCCGCCGCTTTCCGCCGCCAGGCCCATGAGCCGGCGGAAGAAGAAGTAGTAGAACGCCGCCAGGACGGGCTTCAGGTGGGCCGCCCCGACCGGCAGGACGCAGAAGAGCGCCGCCTTCTCGCGGCCGAAAAGGCTCAGGTCTATCTCGTGCCTGCTGAGCAGCTTCGCCACCGGCTCGGAGCGCACCACGTTGAGCTTGGCCGAAAGCCCGCTCACCGCGTTGTCGTAGTTGGAGCTCACCGCGCCGCGCCACTCCTCGTAGCCGGCCTGCGGGAGCCGCCCCTCCCGGTACGCCTTCTCGAACCGCTCGTCCAGGTCCTCCTGCGGCCAGGAGAGCAGGCTCAGCGCGGCCCTCAGGTGCGCCTGCTCCTCCGGGAAGTCGGCCCGGAGAAGATACACCAGGGCCTTCAGGAGTTGAATTTCCTTCATCAGGAAGTAGCCGCTCTTCTCCTTCGCCGCGTTCACCACTATCGCCGTGGCGAAGGCCGTGATCTCCTCGTCGTCGCGGCACTCCAGCACCGGGTTCCAGCAGCTCGACCACTGCGGGTAGGCCAGGTTGAACAGGTACACTTCGTACTTCCTGGCCTTCAGCCACGGGGCCAGCGTGCAGGCCAGCTCGCCCTTCGGGTCGGTCAGCACCAGCGACTCCTCTTCGCAGGCCGCCGCCACCGCGTTGGGTACCACCACGTTGTAGGTCTTGCCCGCGCCGGTTCCGGCCACGGCGCACATGTGCTCGACTATCGGCGGCGCGCCCTCGCGCTTCTGCGGCCGGATGCGCACCACGCGGCGCTTGAGCTTGCCCACCACGGTTCCGCCGCCGCGCTCTCCTTCCTTCGGCGGCCCGAACTCGGCCACATGGGCCAGGTCCGCGTCCCCGGCCCACCTGCCGGTCCCCTTCGCCGCGCTGTCGGCCACCTTCAGCCCGTGGACGTGCTTCTCGTCGTGGACTCCGCGCCGCCGCGCCCGGGACGCCGCCAACGCCAGGCCGCCCAACGCCCCCAGGGCCAGGCCGAACCGGCCCGCCCCATCCGCCGGGCTCGCCGGAGCCAGCGACAGCCAGGCCGCAGGCGTCACCGGCGGGGCATCGGGAAACGTGCATCCGTTCAAGTTGCACCTGGGCAGCGCCGCCACCCCGGCCGCAGCGTTCGCCAGGACCCACCCGCAGGCCAGACCCAACGCCGCCGGCAACCACCAGAGCTTCCGGTTCAGCTTCCAGGCCAAGGCGCAGGCCCCGGCCGCTAGCAGGGCCAAGGGGTATGCCTCCGCGAAGGCCGCCAGGACCAGGACGCCCAAAAGCCCGACTATCAGCCAGGTTTTCCAGTTCTTCACCCCTGCCACCCCCGGTCAATCCAGCAGGTACTTTATGAATTCCACTACCCACCGCCAGCCGCCCAGCAGCAGGAACCCGCCCGCCAGGACGTAGAGCAGGAGCCGCTTCCCGTGCTGGGCCGAAAAGAGCAGCACTATCCCCGCTATCATCAAACCCAGCACCAGCAAAGGCTCCCCCAGGGCCATGAGTTTCCCCGCCAGACCTTGGGCCGCCTGCCCGGCCTGGCCCGCCGCGTCGGCTCCGGCATAAGCTGCAGTCAGCATCTTTCACGCCCCCCTTCGCGCCATCTCCCTCAGCGCATCTCCCTCAGCGCCTCCAGGTCCCCCGGGCCCGGCCGCCACGCCCGGGCCTTCCCGCTTCGGGCGCACCGGGCCAGAGGCTTGATGAAAAGCCATATGTTCCCGGATTTCCTGACCCCCGCCGCCCAGTCCAAAACCAGGCCCGACCGCCGCTCCAAAAGCCCCGCCGCGGCACGCGCGGTCTCCTCGTCCCCGCCCCCTTTCGGGCGCATGGCCAGGACGTAGAGCTTCACCCTGCGCCGCGCCGCCGGAAAGGCCCCGGGCCGCCAGAACTCCGAAGGCGAAAGCCACCCGGCCGCGTCCAGCAGAACCGGGCACGAACGCACCAGGTCCCACGCTTTGTCAGGGTCGCGCACCGCCAGAGCCTTCACCCTCACCCGGCTCCACCCCCGCCATCCGCCGGGCCTTCTGCACGTACCGGCGCACGTACCCGGCCGCCTTCTCCGCGTCCTGGCCGTACCCTTCCGCCAGCATCAGCAGCACCGCCCGGGCGTACACTTCCGCGTTCTTCGCGTGCGTCTCCCGCTTCAGGGTTTCCAGCGCCTGGCACACCAGGCCCGAAAGGGTCGCGTGCCTCCGCGCCGCCTCCCTCCTGGCCCACAGCGCCAGCTCCGCCGGTACGCTCACCGAAATTTTCTCGGACCTCACCGCGCCCTCACCCCCTCCGGGCACCCAGAATACCATGCCGGGCGCGACCGGTCAAACCGGAGCGCCCGGCATGGCATACCCGGCCTCCCACCGGCTCCGCCGCCAGGTTCCAAGCCCCAGGCCGCCGCCGGGCATACCAAAACCGGGCCGAAAGGCCCGCTTGGAATACCTGCCAGGCTTGGGTTTTCCTGGGCTCAACCAAGTCCCGCAGCCGCTCCCCTAAACCTAAAGGTTTAGGTTAGGGATTTTCCCAAATCCGGCGCGACGGCCAGCAGGGAGGAGCGGGGCTCCGGACCAAAAAACCGCGCAAGACAACGCGGCAAGGCAACGTTCCTTACCCGGCCCGCCGCCGCGCTCTGGCCTTTTCGGCCTGCTTCGCCAGCCACGCTCCGGCCTGGTCCCAGGAGACGTGCCCGCGGCCCTTGCACTCCGGGCACTCCACGGTGCCGCCGTCGCAGTAGGGACAGCGCTCCTCGCCGGAACCACCGCAGAAGCCGCACGGCACGTCGGGCGTCGAACCGATGCCCGTCCCGTAGCAGTTTTCGCAGTCCCCCCGGACACCCGTCCCGTCGCACTTCGGGCAGAAAACGCGGCCCGGGTCGCACTCCGGAGCGTACCGCGCGCACTCCGGGCACCGCACCCGCACCTTGCCGTCCCGCCAGTCCACCTGGACCACCAGGCGCATCCCGGTATGCTCCAGAACCTGAATCGTTCCCACGCTCTCCGCTCCTTTCAGGTCTAGTTCAGGAAAATTTTCCTGAACTAAAAGATTGCTGGGCCAAGATTGCCGGGGCCGGACCCGCAAGGCCCGGCCCCGCACCCGCCTACTTCACCGCCTCCCGCAGGGCCTTCCCGGCCCGGAAGCGCACGGCCTTGCGGGCCGGCACGTCCACCGTCTCGCCCTTCGGGCTCCGCACCTGCCGCGCAGCCTGGGTCACTACAACAAAGGCGCCAAACCCCGGCAGGCTCACCCGGTCGCCGCGGGCCGCGGCCTCCTTGACCGCCTCCAGCACAGCATCCAGGATCCGCGCCACGGCCTTCTGGGACGCCCCGCTCTTCGCCGCCGCAACCCGGACCAGCTCCGTCTTGGTCACCGCTCCCCGCCCTCCTTTCCGCCTGGAATCCTGAAACCAGGGAAAATTCTAGGCTCGGAAGGCCGGGCCGTCAACAAAAATCTCGAGCGCCGGAATCCCCTGCCTTCAGGCACGGGGAGGAGGCGCCCTGTCACACAACCCTCCTCCACACCAAATTGCGGCTCCGCTGCAGCAAACGCACCTTCCCCGGGCTGAACTGGCCCAGGCGCTTCCCCCAAAAGTCCTCCACGCCCACCTTCGGCGTCCTCTCCGTCGGCAGGCCGCACACCCAGCCGCGGTAAACCTTCCCCGCCTTCTCCGCCTCCACGTAGTCCCCCTTCCGGAAAAAGCCCCCGTTGCACGTGCCCCCAAACCGCAGCCTGATTCCTCCCTTCTGCGGGTTTTGTCGGTGCAGGCTCCGACGCTCGTACTCCGGACGGCGCCACGCCCAGAAAGGCGCCTCTCCGACTTCGCAGCCCGCCAGCCCCCACAGCATCGCCGCCGCATCGTTAGCGTGCGACTCCGGCAAAAGCTTCGCCTTCTCCGAAGTCTTCCTCAGGCCCGCACCCTCCCGCCACAGCTTCGTCTGCCAGCCCTCAACCAGCACCAGGACCGCCAGCTCCCGAAGCTCCGCGTAGTACCGCGTCTTGCCGATTTCCACGGTGGAAAAATGCTTCCCATACCGGTGCCTGTAGTGGTCAAACCGCACGTCCTCCACGATTATGCTGGTCACGGGATACAGCCGGCACAGCTCCCTCACTACCGCCAGCCGCAGGAGCACCTTCGCCAGCTGCGTCGGGCTCACCCACCCCGGACCCGGGCTCCTCGGGCGCTCCGGACGGCGCCGCGTCTTCCGGCACCTCCTGCCGCGCCGCAGGTCCCGCCGCCTCTTCACCTTCTCCGGCACGTCCTCAGGCATCAAAGCCATCCCGAGAAGCTGCACCCTCTTGCTTCCCAGCGCAAAGCCGTCGTACTTCGACCCCGGGTCGTGCACCAGCACGAACCCCTGGCCCCCTCCGTTAGGCTCCGACGCTATCTCGATGGCCAGCTGAATGTAGAACAGGCCCAACTTGCTCCACCTGGGCTCCGCCCTGCCCGACTCCAAAAGCTTTCTCGCCTTCGCCGGACGGCACGGCATCAGCGGGCGGCCCTCCCTCGACACCACCGGCACCCGCTCCGCGAACCGCAGGGCCGCCGCCTTGCGCGCCTCCCGGCGCAGGACGTCCTCAGACATGCGCTCCGCCGCTTTCACAACTTCGTTCCCCCTTCGCCCCCCGCCCCCTCGCGGGGTGCCGATTGCGGCCCCGTAAAGGGTTGCGGTCGCTTCGACGCTGCCCGCAGGGCTTCGCGCATGGTCCCGGTCATGCGCTTATCGTTCCGGCCTTGAGCGGTTCGGCCGCGGCTCCCCGGAGTTAGCGAAACGCCCCGGACCGCTTCTCAGCCCCGCAGCGCGCCTGCCCTCCCCCTCGCGGGAGAAGGCCGTCTAGTCAGCTGTTGCCGGGAGTACCGCCATCCCACCCCAAGACGAAGCCGAAGGCCCGCCGGTTTAGCAAGCCCCCGGCTTCAGCCGTGGGGTCACTGACACCCGCGCCGCCATTAGTACATTAACGAAGTCAGCGCGCTCAGCGGGGCCAGCATAGCGTTCAACCACGCGGTCGCCAGCGGCAGGGCTACCTTGGCCAGGGCCAGGTAGCCGACGAACACGAAGGCCGCCGTGCCCGCCACGCTCCCGACGAGCCTGCTGCCGGTCATGGCCGCCACCAGGCCCTCGACCACGAACCTGACACAGTACAGGCCCACAATACCCAAGACCGCCAGGGTCATCAGGTTCCCCAGGCCCGCCGCGCCGAAGGCTCCGAACCCGCCGAAGTCTAGACCGGTCGGCAGGAATGTGGTAACATCAAGGTTGAAGGGAAGCATCTCTATCGTCACCTCCTTCCTCTCTTGGGTGACGCGGCGCGCCGGGCGAAACGCGCCGGTTTTTTTTTCTTTTTCCCTCCGGCATTTCCGGCCGCCGCCAGCTTCTGGGTTTTTGGAAAAGCGTTACGCGCGTTTCGGGTGCAACCGCCTGCGAGCATTGCACATACTCAGTCCGGGTACCCGTCGTCTTCCTGTAACACCTGAACATCCGGCCCTCCGCCAACCGCCGCGCAGACCGCCTGCTCCTCCATCCGCCGCACCCCCTTCGAACCGGTTTGGTCCGCCGCTCCCTCCGCTAGGCCGCCGGGGCTTAAAAAGCCAAAAGCGCGCCTGCAGTAAAGGTTTCGCACCTTTACCGGCGCGCTCGTCGCGGTCTGGCTTCATCCTCCGCCGGTCCGGCTGCGGGGCCGGCGGGCTTTTATTGCTGCGTCACCGCGAGATGGAATGCTTCCCGTAGCGAATTATACCACGCCTGAAGCCGCCCCGCAAGGCTCAGCACGGCACCAAGGCCAGAAAGGCCAGCGCCAGGGCCTCAAGCTCTTTCGCCTGACGCAAAAGCTTCACCCGCAGGACCATCTCCCTGCGGCCCGCGGCCTCCCCCGCGGCGATCTCCTCGGGCTCCAGGGGCTCCGGCGCGGCGGGGCGCGCCTCCGCCTCCTTCTCCGCCAGCTGGGCCGCGAATTCCTTAAGCAAACTCATACTATCCCCTCCCAAAAAGCTTCTCGGCGGGCACCCGCCCGCCGGGCCGCCGAAACTCGGCTTAATCGAAACTCGCGAAAAACCCCGCCGCGTCAAACTCCTCCGCGGCGTCCTCCGTTTCCACAGCTCTTACCCCTCCGGCCTCCAGGCGGGCCAGGCGCTCGTCCAGCGCCTCCAGGCGGCGCAGGATTTCCTCAAGCAGCTTGGCCTGGGCCGCCAGCACCGGAAGCAGATTCAGGTAGGCCCGCGCCACCGGGCCGCGGCAACCGGGATTGAAACGCCAGATGAAGTGGTTGTCCGGCAGGTACAAATCCAGACGTCGCAAGCCTTTGCGCTTCATTTTTACACCTCCTGTCCGGACAAACCCGCCTTACGGACCATCCCGGTCTGTTCTCAGGCAGGTTTGTCCGGACATGCCTCTCCAAAAACACCTTCTTTCCCGCTTCGTGCCTGGCCTTCAACTACCCGGACAGCGCCCGCAGGAACCCCAGGGCGTTGGCGAAAACCGGATCCTCCGGCACGGCCACGCACGGCAGGCACGCCGCCAGGCGCTCTTTCAAGAGCAGCGCCCCGCCGCCCGCCAGCACCGTGGCGGCCACGAACCCGGCCCGGTTGCCCCAGGCCCCCAGCACGCGCTGGGAAATCGCCTGGGCCGCGTCCGCCAGGGCCTTTTCCACGGCGTCCGTCAGGTCTACGGTGCGGCCCTCGTAGACCACGCTTCCGGCCCGCGCCGCCTCCTCCCACATCTCCTGGGGCAGCGGGGCCCCGACGCGGGCCTGGAACTCCCGCGCCACCGCGCGGTGGACCAGGTGGACGCCGACTTCCGCCGAACCGCAGCACTCCAGCACCGGCCTGGGCTCGGCCCGGCCCGGGGCCTTTTCCAGGAGCAGGTAGTCCGTGGTGTAGGTTCCCACGTCCACCACGCCAACCAGGCCCTTCTCCGGGAGCAGCTCCGGGTGCGCGGCCACGATTCCGGCCCCCTGCGGGAGCACCAGGACGCGGCCAAACGAAACGTACCGCTCCTCGCCCCCGTCCGCGCTCACCCACGCGGCCAGCCGCCTCAGCCGGGCCGCCAGGCTCTCCCTCTGGGCCCGGTAGTAGGCCAGGGGGAGCCCAACAGCAACATCGGTCTGGCTGGGAAGCAATCCAGTCCCCCCGGCATCCACTAGGTAACATGCGGCCAGCACCAGGGTGTCGTGGAATTCCGCCGGCTTCTGCCTGCTCAGCGTGGTCACCGCCGCCAGGCTCCGGGCCGCGGCCTCGCCCACCAGGCGTTCTTCCGTCCCGCCGCCCGGGTGCCGGATCCGGACCCGGTGGCCCAGGCCGTCGGTCATGAACCCGCCGAGCAGGTCCTGGGCCGCGGGGGCCACCGCGCTCGGGAAGCAGGCGCGGGCGCCTAGGTCGCTCACGGCCTTCACGTAGCCGTAGCCAACATCGCAAGCCACGGCCCGCGCCCGGCCCCCGGCCTGGGCCTTCTCGGCGGGTTTCTCAAGCACGCTTACGCTCATAGCCTTTACCCACCTCCTCGGAAAGATTAAAATCGAAAATGCTCAGTTGTTCAAATCTCACCCCTCTGCCCGCCTGCCGGAGGCGGGCCTCCTTCTCTTTGGCCGCCTCCCACGCCCTCTCCGGCGGCAGCTCCGCGAGCCAAAACCACGCCATCGACGGCCCGTCGGCCAGCGCGTCGCGAAAGAACCGCTCCGCGTCCCGCCGTGCCTCCCCAGGCGCCTTCTCGTCCCCCGGTACCTGGTCGTCGCCGGCGAAGTCCATCACGGCCCGGTGAATCACCGCCAAGGCCAACGCACGGACGGGATTATCTACTCTCACCGGCATCCCCCACCCCTCCCTCCCCCGCCTCGGCCGCCAGCTCCGCCACCAGGCCGGGCCAGCCCTCGCCGCGCGAAGCGGCCTCCAGGAAGGCCCGCGCCTCCGCGCAGCCGGCCTCGGCGTCGCGACGGGCCTGGGCCAGGACGGCGCGGGCCAGAATGGCAAAGTTACTCAGATTGCTCATCCCTCTCGCCTCCTTTTTGGTTTAACACTCGGAGCACCGCCGGCGCCGGCCGGAAGAGCACCGTAACGTACCGGGCGTCCTTCCCCCGGCGCTTACGCTTACGGATGGCCGGTTTGAAGGTGCCCAGTCCGGAATACCGTACCGCCTTCCCGGCGGCCAGGGCCTCGGCCACCACGGCCGCGAAGGTATCCAAGGCCAAACGGGTGTGGTCCTTTCTGAAATTTTCCCGTTCGGCCACGGCGCGGTAGACGTCCCTGGTGCCGAAAGTTTCAAACTCTTTACGCACACTCATCACCTCCCTGAAAAACAAAAAGGCCGGGCACTCGGCCCGGCATGACAGCCTCGAAATTTCACATTTCCGCCAGCAGCTCCGCCGTGGTGCGCACCCTCACCCCCGGAAGCCCCTCGAAATCGCGGTCGTTGGTCCAGATCGGGCACCCGAGCGCAAGCGCCAGCGCGAGCAAGGGAACGTCGTCGGGGTCCCGCCCGCCGATCAACTCCCGCGCCTTCTCAATGTGGAAGGAGTATTCCTCGGCCGGGACCACGGCCAGCCGCAGCATCGCCAGCACGGCCCGCATGGCGGCCAGGCTCAGGCCTTTCTTTTCGGCCAGCACGGGCAGGTACTCCTCCACCTCGGCCACCACCGGCCCGACCGTGACGAAATCGAACCTGCCCGCCAGAAACACCCTACCCGCCTTGCCGCCCATCGCGGCCGACAGAATCGGATTGGCGTCCACGGCGAGCTTTTCTGAAGGCTTCAAAGTCGGCCATCACTTCCTCCTCGCTGATTCCCTTAGCCTCGCGTTCCCTGGCGAGGGCCGCCATCAGGGTCTCCAGGGCCGCCCGGCGCATCTGCTCGTCCGCGCAGGCCTCGTCCCACGGGGCGAAGTAGCCCGCCGGTCGGCCGTTCCTCAGCACCAGGACGTTCCGCTTCTCGCGGATGAGGCGGGTAACCTGGGCCTTGAAGTCCCGCACCGACAGCACTTCCAATGTGGTCACCTCCCTGACCACATTATATTCCTGCTGCCGGAACAGCGCAAGAGTTTGCCCTTGGCACGGCGGTATTGTGGTACAATTATAGCTGGCACAAAGTTCCTTACCTCTCGCCTCCGGCCGCGGCCATCCGGGCCACGGCCTCTTTCTCTTCCGGGGCCAGCGCCGCCTCGGCCCGCGCAGCCTCGCACCGGTAGAAGCCCGCCAGTTCCGGCAGGCCGTCTTGCAAGGCCAAACGGACCATGTTGCGGAGGCACAAGGCGTGCCACGCAGGAGAAACCGTGAGCAACCAGCGCATTCTGAGAACGTGGTCCGGCTCCCCGGCGGTCTCGGCGGTGGTTCTAGGAAGCGTCTCTAGCGCCAGCATCAGGCTTCACCCCCTTTCAACGCGCGTGCCCGCCTATGCTTCTGGCAAGGTCTTCCAGATAGCAACATTCACCCGCTCCCGGCACCATCCGGTCATTTCGCCATCGGCGATCTCGGGATACAGGCCGCAGTCGAAAAAGCTGAGCCTCCCCATGGCTGAAGCCAGGGGCTACCGCGCCGGGGAAACTTGGTGTTCGGGGACGAAAGGCTTACGGCAGCCCTGTTGGACCGCCTGACGCATCGCTGCCACATCCTGCTCATGAACGGCGAGAGCTACCGTTTCCGGGAGAGCCTCA
>Ga0272449_1002440_pt1 | contig 17352 bp, 15 predicted proteins | sample YNPCB0241_FD_198679 | JGI IMG/M metagenome (GOLD analysis project Ga0272449, IMG submission 198679) | Hot spring sediment microbial communities from Yellowstone National Park, WY, United States - YNP-CB-024-1 | ecosystem: Environmental > Aquatic > Thermal springs > Hot (42-90C) > Sediment... | reverse complement strand
ATTGCCCAGGCTCTCCATTCGCTGGGCGACGCTCAACTGCTGGGCCAGGTGGTCGCGCTCCTCTTGCGCTTGGCGGAGTGGGGTGATGTCCACATAACTCGCACGCCGGCCGAGGTACTTCCCTTGTTCGTCCATCACGGGCCGGCACACGTGGACCACCCAGCGAACTGAGCCGGAACGGTGTAGGATCCGAAACTCAGTGCGCACCTCAGCGGTGTGGGGGTGGGCGCGAATGTGGTCCATGTGGGCCCGAACGTGCGGCCGATCGTCAGGATGGACCATCTCGATCAGTAGGTCGGGCTGGGCCGCGATTTCCTCCGGGGAATACCCAGTCAACTCGCCAAACGACGGTGAGCAGTAGAGTACGGTCCATTCTGGCGAGAGCCACAGCTCACCGTTGGCGGTGAAGTTGGCCACGACCCGGTACCGAGTTTCTGACTCGCGCAGTGCCGCTTCTTGGCGGCGACGTTCTGTAATGTCGCGTACTACCAAACTGCAAAACGTTCCCTCAGAACTGGTCCACGATGCCATCGAAAGTTCCACCGGGAACTCTTGGCCTGAACGATGCCGGCCCAGGGTTTCCACTAGTGGGGAGGAAGTCTCCCGTGCGCGATTCCACGCCGAAGGAAGCGTCACCGGCGTCGGGGCCGACGGCAACTCCACAAATAGCGATCGCACGGGCCGACCTATGACTTCACCGGGCGCGTAGCCGAACATCCGCTCTGCGGCTGGATTCCAGGACACGACGCGGCCCTCGCGGACTACAATGACCGCATCCGGGATGACCTGGGTGAGCGTACGGTAACGTTCCTCGCTGGCTCGGTAAAAGGCTTCGGCTTGATAGAGGCGCTCGACGAGGTGCGCGGCCAAAATACCTCCGAGCGCGACCAGAACCGAGAACACGAAGTATGCGTTTTGGCGCGAGGCGTACCAGGTGCGAAAGACCGATCGGCCAAACGACACTGCCACGATCGGCTGGGGGCTGTCCACTGTACCTAAGGCGATGTAACCCGTTCGAAAGTCCGGCTCTCGAAGCTTGGGATCCACCCAGGTGCCGTGTCGGACCAGCAAATCGATGATGCGGGGCTCAAACGAACGCAGAGAAATCTCCTCCAACCTGCGAAATGTGTCCTCCGAACCCAAGTCACGCTCGAGTTCCGGGCGAAACCTGAGGCGAACGACGGCCAACCACCCCGGCGGGGTTCCGCTGCCGTCTGAACGCCGCACCGCCCAAGCCGACGCGAGCACAAGCGCATCCTGCCCCGGCGCAATGTCGAACCAGGTGACGTGGTCCTTCGCGTTTGTGCGGGCTTTTTGCAGGGCTCGTGCCCGCAGCCGATCGCGTAGGTCCGGATCTGGCGGCACGCGCTCGGACCAACGTTCGAGCCGGACGGTGCCATCCTTGGCTATAAGGAAAACGGCGTCGACGTTTTGTAACGTGAAGGCCGTGATCGCTCGTTCTTCGTAGTCGGGAGACGGTGATTCGAAGTACTCGAACGTTTCATCCCAGCACGCGTAGTCGTTGGCGTAGCGCTCGGTCTCTTCCGCGTAGGACAGCAGGCGGGCACGAATGCTCTGAAGGCGATCTTCCAAGAGGCGAAGCTCGAGGTGCTTGCCCAGTTCTCCGCCTGTATATACACCGAGACCCTGGATCGCTATGAGCGCCGCCACTGTGAGCAACAAGATCAGCAGTCCAAGCCTGGGACGACCAATCGACATGACTCTGCGGCGCTCCGGCTGTGAGTTCTGAATTCCGTTCGCCTACCCAGATCGAATTGCCTGAGACCTCGGCGCCGAATAAATTTTTCTTCAGTATTCTAATTTGAATTTTTGCCCCTGCCAAGACCCTTCAAGTGTCGCTCCTAGGAAGCTGAATGATCGGAGAACCATTGAAGCATGTACGTGAGGAATACCCGCGTCGGGATCATGCGAGATGTTCGCCCCTTTTGGTGTGTGTGGAAGGGCTGAATCGGCTTGTCTTGGGATGGAATTGGGTTCAAACTGCAACCTATCAATCTGGAGGTGCAATCGCGATGGAGACAACATCAGCGCAAACGGTCATTGCGGCGGACGTAGAGATCGTGGGCACGGTTAAGAGCAAAGGCACGGTTCGCGTGGATGGGAAGCTCGACGGCGAATTGCACTGTGATAAGGACGCCGTGGTGGGCAAGACGGCGTCCGTCAAGGGAAACATCCACGCGACGTCCGTGGTGGTCGAGGGCACGGTCACAGGCAACCTCGTGGCGCGCGAGCGAGTCGAGCTGAAGGCTACGGCCCGCCTGACGGGCGATTTGAAAGCGAAAAGGTTGGTCGTGGAAGACGGCGTGGTGTTTGTCGGGCGGTCGGAGGTCAACCCGGCCGGCGAGTCGGCTGGGGCGCCGAGCACGCCGACGACAGCGGCCACACCAGGTGGGACGGTCTCACCTCCGGCCTCGGAACCTCCGCGCGCCGGCATCTTCGGCAAGCGGTAAGCCAGACTACTTGGGAGTCTCATGGTGGCGGGCCGACGCAAGGCCCCAGTGGTCAGCAGTTACGACCTCGTGCGAACGCTCCGGCGAGACTCGCCGCAACGTTCTCAACCGACGACGCCGGGACCGAGTCGCGCGGGTACGGTTGCGCTGCCGCCGCGGAGATTTGTGGCGTGCCCCGACTGTGGTTGGGAGACGGAGGTCACTGGCAGAGTCACCATGGGGGTATGTCCTCGGTGTCGGAAGAAATTCGACGTGATTGACTACACCATTGACAGCGAAATTTCCGGCCTGATCCGGACGGGTGGAATTGTGCGACTGGCTCCCGATGGCTCGGTGCGGCACGGAGAGGTGCGCGCCGCCGAGGTCGAGGTGGCCGGATACATCGAGGAAGTCGAGCTGTATGCCTGGCGACGTCTTGCGATCCGCAGTGGCGGCCGCTGCGACGTGCAGCGGGCTCACTTCCGAGATTTGGAACTGGACGCAGGAGTGTGGGTGGAGTGCGTCGAACCACTTCATTGTCGGCGAGCGGTCATCAAAGGGGACTTCTTGGGGACACTGATCGCTGAAGAGTGTATTGTCATTGCTTCTACGGGGGCGGTGCGGGGGGCAGTGGTGTGCCGACAGCTGTGCGTCGAGGATGGGGCGCGGTTGGTCGCCGACGTCCGGGCCGGAACCGGCGAGATTCCGCAATGATTGAACCTTGGCCGAAGGTCGTGGGTCCAACTCCGGGCTCGCGTTGGAAACGTGTTCACCTGATCGGGGTGGCCGGCACCGGCATGAGCGCGTTGGCGCAGGCGTTGTTGGACCATCACGTGGAGGTCTCGGGGTCCGACCGTTTGCTCGATCGCGGCGAGGCCGTGCCGGTTCTCGGCGTGTTGCGCGCGGCGGGGGTGCAGTTGGTGCCGCAGGATGGCCGCGGAATTTCCCCGGACCTCGATGCCGTGATCGTGAGTTCGGCGATCGAGCCGGATAATCCGGACCTCGTGGCCGCTCGCCAACGGGGCGTGCCGGTTCGTCACCGGGCGCAAGTGTTGCACGATTTGACCGCAGGACGCCGTCTGGTGGCCGTGGCGGGCACGTGTGGGAAAAGTACCGTCACTGGCATGGTGGGCTGGATCTTTGAACAGGCCGGCCTCGATCCGACGGTAGTTAATGGCGCAGGATTGGTGAACTGGCGTCGGCCCGATCGGGTGGCCTCCGTGCGGACAGGCGGGTCGGATTGGATGGTTCTGGAAACCGACGAGAGCGATCGCTCGTTGTGGATGTTCCAGCCGGACTACGCAGTCCTCACCAACGTGAGCGTGGACCATTTTTCGCTGGAAGAAACCTGCGAGGTGTTTCGGACCTTTCTGGGCCAGGTGCGACGTGGCGCCGTGTTGGGCCCGGATGTCGCGCGCGCTTTACAGCTCGGACAAGGTCCATGGCACACGCCGGCGCCAGACCTTCCGCCCAGGCCGGCGCAGGGTGGGGTGTCCTTCCGCTGGCGGGGCGTAGAGTTCTGGGTGTCGATGCCGGGGGTCCATAATGGATGGAATGCGCTGTGGGCGGCGGCGTTGGCAGAACTCGTGGGCGTTCCGCTTGAGCGGTCGGCCGCCGCGTTGTGCACGTTTCGTGGAATCGAACGTCGCATGGAACGTGTGGGCACGCTCCGAGGTGCGGTGGTGTTCGATGACTACGCGCATAACCCAGAAAAAATTCGGGTTGCGTGGACCACCGCGCGCGAGTTCGGGCGGAAGGTTCTCGGTATCTGGCGCCCGCACGGCTATGGTCCACTCGCGCGCATGCTGGAGGAACTGGAACGAACTTGGCCCTCTGTCGCCCGCGACGGAGACCGTTTGCTTCTGCTCCCCGTGTACTACGCGGGGGGTACGCCCGGGGCCCGCGTGGAATCCGGCGAGTTGGCCGCCCGACTCACCGCGCGAAGCATGGCAGTCGAGCTCGTGGCCGACCATGCCCAGGCCGAACGCAGGTTACGCGAGTTAGTGACTTCCGATTCCGTCATCCTCATTATGGGCGCACGGGATCCCGCACTGAGCCAGTTGGCGCGCCGCTTAGCGGAGTCGGGCTGAGCCCGTCCTCACTCGCGCGCTGCGCCAAGGGTGTGCACCCAGAGGACGTCGCCATCTTCCAGGACAGCTCCGCCGACTGTAAAGGAGAACGTTTCGTCGGCATACGGACTCGGCTTCACATGAACAACTTGTGCAATGTGCGACAACCCGCGCGGCGACTGGTGAGAGCGGTTGGGGTCCGGGGGAGGGTGGTGGGCGAAACCTCTGGGTGGAGGCCCCGCGTTGGCCTCCAACCCTTGGACGCATTTGGGTGAAAGTTTTCCAAGGTTTGGACGAGACGCGCCTGCATCCGCCCAAGGGTTGGAAAAAGTGGCCGCGCAGGTGTCCAAGCCTTGGACGAACCGACGCAGGGGGTGTTCAAGGCTCAGAAGTCGTCGCAGCGAGGTGGGGCTTTCGGCCGGGTTTTACTCCGCAGGATCTGCGGCATGAAGGGGAAGGTCGCCACGCCGCCGCGACTCTGGTGGTGCAGCGGAAGTCCGACTCGGGTAGACAGCAGTTCTCGGGGACGAGCTCGGAGGAGGGCCCAGATCGCACTAAATGGACTGGCTGGCCGCTGGGCGTGGGAATTGTGTGAGCCGGGCTTCTAGATCGGTCACACGGAGCTCGTCCAAGCGTCCCACGACCCAATCCGCCGGCGGCAGGGACGCCGCAGGGTGAGTCGTGGTGACGGCCACGACGAACATCCCTGCGGCGCGCCCGGCTTGGATCCCTGCGGGAGAATCTTCGAAGACGACACACCGTTGCGGCGGCAAGCCCAAACGCCGTGCGGCTTCTAGAAAAATGTCGGGCGCCGGTTTTCCTCGCGTGACATCTTCGGCGGACACGATCCCCGCAAACGGCGGGAGGCGAAGCCGTTGCAAGATCATTTCGATGTTTGCACGGTGGGTGGAAGACGCAATGATCCTGGGCACGCCAGCGCGGGAGAGTTCGCCCAGCCAGCGTTCCACGCCGGGGAGCGATTGGATCGAGTTTTGGCGCACAAGGTCGCGAAAAATCTCTTCTTTGCGCAAGGACCACTGGCGGGCCACCTCCAGGGCACGGGTCCATCCGAGTAATTCCATGAGGATCGTTTCGTTGGTCATGCCGAACCCGCGCAGGAAGTGATCGGGCGGGAGCGCGCGGCCGATCTCGTGGGCCAAAAGTTCCCAACTTCGCCGATGAAGATGGGAGGAGTCTATGATCACCCCGTCCCAGTCAAAGATTGCGCCCCAGTTCATGATCGGGAGGAAGGCAGGTAGTGGGTGGCATGGCCGCTGGCCAGTTCGGCAGCTTCCATCAAGGTTTCGGACAGCGTCGGATGCGCGTGGATGGTCCAGGCGACATCGTCGGCTACCGCGCCGAGCTCGATGGCCAACGCGCCTTCAGCCAGTAAATCCCCGGCGTTCACTCCAACGATCCCAACGCCCAGAATGCGGTTCGATTCCGGTTCGAGTATCCACTGGGTGAGGCCTTCGGTGCGTTCCAGAGTCAGCGCGCGTCCCGAAGCGCTCCAGGGAAACCGGACGATGCGGACGGGCCGGGAGGCCCGCTCGGCCTCGGATTGCGTCAGGCCTGCCCACGCGATTTCTGGATCCGTGAATACGACGGCTGGAATCGCGCGAGGTTCGTAGGCCACTTTGCGTCCCGCGATGGCCTCGACCGCGATCTTGGCCTCGTAGGTCGCCTTGTGGGCGAGCATGGGCTCGCCGGCGACATCGCCCGCGGCCCAAACCCGCGGATGGCTGGTGCGTCGCCGCTCGTCAACGCGAATGAACCCGCGCTCGTCAACCTCGATGCCGGCGCGGTCCAGTCCTAACTGTTCGCTATTCGGTCGGCGGCCGACGGACACCAGCACGCGGTCGTAAGTCTCCTCCTGGGTGCCATCGGGTCCTTCGAGCGTGACGCGGATCGAGTCCGCCTCGGGCATGACGGCGGCGACGCGGGTGCGCAGTCGGATGTGTTCGAACCGTCGTCCGAGCCGTCGCTGGAGGGGGGCGACGAGCGATCGGTCAACGCCGGGCAATAGGCCATCGGTGAGTTCCACGACCGACACGCGAGAACCCAAAGCGGTGTAGATCGAGCCGAGCTCTAGACCAATATAGCCGCCGCCCACGACCAGCAGCCGCTTGGGAATGTCCGGCAAGTCCAGCGCTGCGGTGGAATCCATGATGCGCGGCGAGGTGGGCCACCCGGGTAGGGAGGCGGGCCGGGAGCCGGTGGCGATCAAAGCATAGTCCACGGGCATGCGCCGCGTTCCATGGGGCGTTTGGATCTCGACCTCATCCGGACTGACAAATTGCGCGCGGCCTTGGATGAACTCGATCCGTCGCGCGGCGCATAGGCTGGCCAGTCCGCCCGTCAGGCGGCGAATGACGGACTGTTTCCAGTCGCGAAGGCGGTCCAGTTCGATCGTGGGTGTGCCCACTCGCACGCCGATCGGTTCGATCTCGCGACATTCTTCGAGGAACCGAGCGATGTGCAGGAGCGCTTTGGATGGAATGCAACCTCGTTGTAGGCACACCCCGCCCATGTGCGGGTCGAGGTCGAGCAGCGTGACGGACATTCCGAGATCTGCCGCATGAAACGCAGCAGGATATCCGGCGGGGCCTGCCCCGATGACCAACAACCTTGGGGACGTTTGGGTGCTCATGTCGGGCGTGCTTCCTTCGCGGGCCTGGCCGCTCAGATCTCGAATTCGGGCGGCGGGGGTGCTTCGAACTCTTGATGGGCGTTTTTGATCCGCACATGCGCGTGTTCCATTGTGACCACGCTGTACGGCGGAACACTGTGGGTGAGAAAGACGTTGCCTCCAATGGTGGAGTGATGCCCGATCACCGTATTGCCCCCGAGGATCGTGGCATTGGCGTAGATGACCACATCGTGTTCGACCGTGGGGTGACGTCGGATGTGTTTGATGGGGTTCCCCTGCGCATCGAGTGGGAAGCTTCGCGCGCCCAAGGTGACGCCTTGGTACAACTTGACGCGGTCGCCAATGACGGATGTTTCGCCGATGACGACTCCCGTCGCATGGTCAATGAAAAAGCTCCGGCCAATCCGCGCGCCTGGATGGATGTCCACTCCGGTGTGCATATGAGTCCATTCGCTCATGATCCGGGGGATGATGGGCACGTTTTGGAGATACAGGAGATGGGCGATACGGTGTGACGCGATCGCCAGCAGCCCGGGGTAGGCCAATTGAACTTCCGCGAATGTGAGCGCCGCCGGGTCGCCTTCGTACGCCGCGCGCACGTCGTCCACCAGATAGGTTCGCACTTCGGGCAAGCTTTCGCAAAGTGCGCGAATCACCCGCAAGGACTCTTCGCGCGGGTCTTCGGGGGGGCGCAAAGGCTCCCCGCTGAGAGAGCCGGTGCGCGTGCGGAACGGCAGTGCCTTCTCGATTTCGGGTCGCAGGAGGTGCCAGGCGAGGCTTAAGCGCCGCATCAAAAACACGCCGAGCTCGTCTCCCTGGATGTCGTTCGGAAACATCCGTCCCGGAAACATTGCATCTAGCAGCACGCGCAAGGCTTCGATGACGCGGGTAGGGTCAGGATAATCTCGCAGGAGGCTATCCGGGCGGTCGTCGCCGGTGTCCACGTAGAGTTCTCGCAGCCGTGCGACGGTTTGGCACAGGCAATGTTCGATGTCATCGCCGATGCACGGCCAGCGGCGTGGAGGGCGATCGTTCACGGTGAAGCGCTCGAGGAAGTTTGGAACTCCTCAGCGAGCTCGTCGGCGAGATCTTGAGCAGCCTCAATGGCCGTTTGTTTTCGGAGCTCATGGTCGCCGTAGACGAGGGGGTTTTGGCCGTCCGCCCAAGCAGTTTGGACTTGGTCGATTCCGACAAACCCGAGTGCGCTGCGGATCGTGCGAGTGAGTCCGTCCCGCGAATCGTCCTCGTGGTAGACTCCCCCCGAAGCCACCAACAAGATGACGCGCCGGATTTTGTGTTTCGGCCGAACGCGCACGGTGCCGGTCTCATCGCGGCCCAGGTCGAAAGTAAGGCCAGGCGCCAGGACTTGATCGAGCCACGCCTTGAGGATGGAGGGCGGGCCAAAGTTCCACATCGGCATGGTGAGCACGAGTACGTCGGCTTGGTTGAACAATTCGGCTTGGCCGCGGGCATACTCCATCGCCCTCTGTTCTTCCTTCGTGATTTTGTGATTCGGGTCGAAGGCGGCCTGCCATAGGCCTCGCCATGCCGCGAGGGAAAGATGCGGGGGCGGATCTTGGTAGAGATCTACGTTGTTGATCTCGGCCTCGGGGACCAGCTCGATCAAGCGGGTAATGAAAGCGATCGAAAGTTGTTTGCTGACCGATTCTTCCGTCGGTTTCGGATTCGCACACACATGTAGGACGTTCATCTCGTTTCGTGACCTCTCTGAATTTCCGTGACCACCCCCGGTCTACGCCATCAATCCTTCCATGGGGCCGTCCGGGGGCCGGGCCATCGGCTGGAGTTTGGACATGTAGCTTTCGAGATCCCGGTAGTACTCGGAATCTTTGCCGGCAATTGTAAGCTGCTTGTGCAGTAAGGCAAGTCCCATTGGGCTGGACTCGGCTTCGTCGCATCGCTGGTACCGCTTCGCCGGATCTGGGTCGAGGAAGCGTTGCAACACGGCGACAAAGTCCTTGTTTCGGCGCACATGCGGGGGCAACATGTCGGGCAGTCGGCGCGGTAGATTCATCTTGAATTCCAAGAGCTGGGCCTCGTTGATCTTGCTGTAGTCCACCAGGCTTTCGCCACGCAGAAGCTCCAGTCCCACCAGTCCCAGGCTGTAGATATCCGAGGGAATCTGGTAGGGCTCCCGACGGTGGATTTCGGGCGCCATGTACAGCGGCGAACCGAGCAAGAACGTGCTGCGCTCATTGATGATGTTGGCACGACCGTAGTCGACCACCTTCACGTTGCCCATCATGTCCACCATGATGTTCGATGGCTTCACGTCACAGTGCACGAAGCCAGCGTCGTGCAGAGCCTCCAACCCACGGAGGGCGGATCGCATGATGTAGAGCGCGACGCCGGGCTGGATCCGAACTTTGCCTTCCTCGAAGCGGAAAATGACGTCCGCGAACCGTGCCCATTCTTCCGGCGAACATCGCGAACGGGCCAACTCGAAGTGCCGGCCGTACAACAGGCGCTGCAAGTCGAGCCCATCAATCGCCTCCATTTGGACGTAGCCGATGCCGTTCTCCTCGTCGTAGACGTCTCGCCCGACGAGGTTCGGCGCGTTCACACTTTGCAGCCGGGAGATCTGCGCGGCGATCCGCCCCATGTCCGTCCAATATTGCCGCGGCGAGGCATAAATGGATGGATCGAACAACTTGATCGCGTGCCGGGTGAGACAGCCTCGAGCGCCATGACGAAGGCCCAGAAACACGATTCCTTGCCGGCCTCGACCCAGTTCCCGCACGAATCGGTAGGCGACGGGATAGTAGATCGCGCGGGCTTCAATGATTGCCCGATAGTTCGCGATCAGCCGTTCCAGCCCGCGCTCGGCCATCCGCCGTTCGAAATCCGTTTCGGCCGCGGACTCTTCAACGGCAGTCGGCTTCTCAGCAATCGCCTGCATGTCCTGGTCGTCGGGCGACCCGTCGATGGAGATCACTTGGTTCACCGTGTTTCAGTCTAGTCGAGAAGCCGGACTTTTCAATGTGGAGCGGACGAGTTCGACGCACGACGGTTCGGCGAAGGGTTCGAACTGGAGTCGGCGGCGGCCGGAGTGACCCACCGGACCACCTGGACCCGCCCCGTGACGAGGTCGAGGTATGGGGCTGGTGCGTGAGGGGTGTTCAACGCGAGGCTTCCACTCGCTTGATACACGCGTAGGGTCACGATCATGTCCACCGGGACCGTGATCGCCAATTGGGCGTCGAGGTCTGAAAACCAACCTGTGGAAGTCCATTCGAATCGGTTTAGGCCGTTCGTGCCCGAATGGATGAGGCGACGGTGCAAGCGGCTGCCTAGCGCCCCAAAACCTTGAGCCCGGCCACGGACTTGGAGAGATGTGCCAGGCCGGACGAACAGCTCGACAGCCCCCGAGGGAAGGACCAGCTCCAAACCGCCGGGGGTGGAGGTGGAATTGGAATGCGCGAAGTCGGAGTCGAGATGGAACTCGGTGTAGTACGGGGTCGCCACCAAGGCGCCCACAGCGACCATCAGCGCAAGGGCGGTCCATCCGACGAGTTGGAGGCCGCGAACTCGTGGGCCTTCGTGGGGCTGGGGGGGCGAGTCTTCGTGCCCGGGGATGTTCAAAAGAAAGTAATACAGCAGCACGTTGGTCCCGTGCGTGAGAATCGCCGACCAGGCGACGTCCGAGGCAAAGTGAGAGCCGCTCATCAACCGTCCCAGCCCGAGCAGCGTGCCGTACAGCAGCGAAGCCAGCAGCGCGGCGACGGCCCAGGCGCGGTGGCGCCGTTTGAGGATGAGCCAAAAGATGGTGCCCACGTACCCGGCGGAGCTGTGGCCACAAGGGAACGATTTGCCCCGTCCAGGCTGGCCGGGTTGTGTTGGTTCTCGATATTCCCAGGGTCCACCGAACGAACGCACATGGACCGGCCGCGGGCGGCCCCAGAAATCTTTGAGCACCACGTTGACGACAAGGCCAGGGCCCAAGGCCAGGGCCAGTAGCACAGCCACCGCATAGCGACGCAGTCGCCGCCATCCAGCCCAGCGATGGCCGGCCAGCAGCATGAGGCCGGCTCCGATTCCCAGCAGCGTGACCGACGCGCTAGGGGCCACATATAGCAGGCGCCACGCCCAGGGCAGTTCGCGAGGCGATGGAAACCCACGCTGTGGGTCGAAAAACCGTGCGGCGATTCGCAGGTCGAAATCCGTTCGGTCAAACACCGCGATGGCCAACGCGGCCAGGGCCACCAGGCTACACACCTCCGGTAGCCACTCACGGCGGTAGGTCCACGCGCTGGGGATGGATCCTCGTTCCTTCCCGCCACTCATTGACGGTTCCACCACCCCCAACCGTCCGGTGCTGCGACTGCGGACTGGTACAGAGTGACCTCTTTGCCCGATGGTGTCACGGCTCTCCAGTCCTGGGCTCTTGGGTTCTTCCACAGGCGGCCAAGTTTTCGTTGGGACTGAATGCCAATCACGGCACCGTCGGCGGTTCCGATGTTGCCACGTCCTCCGTGCCAGGCGCCGAGCCGGTCGGTGGCTTTATGGAATGGCTGGACGTAAGTCGTGTTGAGAAACTCGGCGGGATCTTCCTCCACGAGCCATGGGCACGGCACCGGTTCGAGACCTCGGCCCAGATCTACGCGGGCTCGCGTGGGCACCGCGGACTGCCGGGCGCCGGCAAAAATCTCGAAGACGACATAGTCAAAAAACCCGTTGCTTCCCAAGCCGCTGTGAAGTGGCCCAGGCGGCAGGCCCGGGCAACGGTACAGGCGGCGGGCTTTGGCGCTGTCGCCTATGTAGTTCAACAACCGGCCAAGCTTTCCCCGCGGCCAATCCGCATTGACGGTCACGTTGGACGGTAGGACCTCTTGTCCCAGGAAGCACATGTGCTCGTCATTCGTAGAGGCTGGTCCTCGGCTCCAGGCGGATGGCAGGATCCCCCGGTGGTCCCCGGCGTAGACCTGCGCGGCTTTCAAGATCACCGCCATATTGGCACGGCACGAGGTTTCACGTGCCCGCGCGAGGGCGCGCCCGAGTTGGGGCACGAGCAGCATGGCCAGGATGGAGATGATCGCGATGACGACCAGGAGCTCAACCAACGTGAAACCATGTCGGGAAGGCCTCATGGCAATGAGTCCGTTCCTCGGAGAACCTGTTGCGCGCGGTATTGGCCGCATTGGGGACAGCGGAACAAGTCGTGTCCATCTCCACTGCCGCGGAGGTCGCCTCGGTCGTACGCCGCGCGCAGTTCCGCTGGTGTCATGGAAAATTCATGCCAGCAGTTGTTGCAGCGCATGACGTAGCGAGTTCCGGCCGGTAGACCCGTCGTAGGTCGGAGCTGTGTCGAGCAGGAACGGACCGACCAAAGCGCGGCCAGCCCCAGGCCCAGGGCAATGACTACGACCAAGATTCCGTCTCTGCTCATCGGGCTGCATCCTTGGTAGGGGGCGCGCGCCGCTGGCGGTAGCGACGGATTAACGCGTTCGTCGAGGCGTCGTGGGACAGGGCGGGCTCGGCCTCGGATTGAAGTTCCGGCAGAATCCGCTTGGCGAGTTGCTTGCCGAGTTCCACGCCCCATTGGTCGAAGGAATAGATGTCCCAAATCACGCCCTGAGTAAAGATTTTGTGCTCATAGAGGGCGATCAGTTGGCCCAGCACCGATGGCGTGAGCTGATCTGCAAGGATCGTGTTGGTGGGCCGGTTGCCGGGGAAAGTTCGATGCGGCACCAGGTGGGGCGGCGTGCCTTCGGCGATGACTTCCTCCGGTGTTTTGCCGAACGCCAGGGCTTCGGTTTGCGCGAAGAAATGAGCCATGAGCCGATCGTGGTGGTCGCCGATGGGATTGTGCGAACGACAGAAGCCGATGAAATCGCACGGAACGAGTTTGGTGCCCTGATGGATGAGCTGATAGAAGGCGTGTTGACCGTTGGTGCCGGGTTCGCCCCATACGATGGGCCCGGTTTGCCAGCGCACGACGCGCCCATGCCGGTCCACACGTTTGCCGTTGCTTTCCATGTCCGCCTGTTGCAGATAGGCCGGCAAGCGGGCCAAGTACTGATCGTATGGGAGGATGGCGTACGTTTGCGCGCCAAGTATGTTGTTGTACCAAACGCCCAGCAGGCCGAGGATGACGGGCATATTACGTTCCCACGGCGATTCGAGGAAGTGGCGGTCCATCCGATGAAAGCCGGCGAGCATGTCGCGGAAGCGATCCGGTCCGATCGCGATCATGAGCGGAAGGCCGATTGCACTGCACAAGGAATACCGCCCGCCCACCCAATCCCAAAAAGGAAACATGTTCTCCGGAGCGATTCCGAATGCCACCACGCGCTCTGTGTGGGTCGAGACCGCCACGAAATGTTGCCGAATCACTTCCGGCGCCGTGCCCAAACGGCCACACACCCAACGACGCGCGCTTTGCGCGTTCGTCATGGTTTCCTCGGTGGTGAACGTTTTCGACGCGATGATGAACAGCGTCTCCTGAGGGTCGAGATCGCGGACCGTTTCCGCCAGGTGGGTTCCGTCGATGTTGGACACAAAGTGAACCGATAGGTGTCGCGCCGCATAGGGTCGGAGGGCGTGCGTGGCCATGGCCGGTCCAAGGTCCGAGCCGCCGATGCCGATGTTGATGACGTGCCGAACTGGCCGACCCGTGGCGCCGCGCCATTGCCCTTGCCGGACTCGTTCGGCGAAGTCGCTCATCCGGTCCAGAACGGCATGAACGTCTTCCACCACGTTTCGGCCGTCGACGATCAGTGAGCTCCCGCGCGGCATGCGCAGGGCGACGTGAAGGACCGCTCGATTCTCGGTGCGGTTGATTCGCTCGCCGCGGAACATCGCCTGAATCTCGTCGCGCAGGTGGACGGCGTCGGCGAGCTGGAAGAGCAGCTGCATGGTCTTGGGTGTCACGAGATTTTTCGAGTAGTCGAGGAACAGGTCGCCGGCCTCCAGGCTGAACCGCTCGGCCCGGTTGGGATCGTCGCGGAACAGATCGCGGAGGTGAACTCCACGCAATTGGCGGGCATGGGCGACCAGGGGAACCAACAAACTTCGAACGGAGCGTCGTTTCATGGCGCAATCCTCTTCGTGGGTCGGGGGTCGTGGTGCACCCGGATGATTTGGCCGCGGCGGATGCTGTAACGCTCCGCTGCGGAGCCGTTGCGGACCCCGATTTCCAGCCGACCGGCCGAACCAAGATACAATAGAGGCCGCCCGGGCGCGACTTCGCTATACGTGCGGACCAGAGTCCGAACGCGCAAGGGACCGCAGCGGAGTTCCCAGCCGGTCGGGGGCAGGTCGTGCGGCTGCAGGTTGGTGATGGCGTTGCCGAAGCGGTCAATATGGAGAACCTGCCCGATGACCTCGTTCGACCGCCGGACTGGGTGCCAGGATGGCCAGGGTCGTACGGGGTGCGGATCGGCTATGAACTCTGCGGGACGTGCGCCCGCCGCGAGGCGTCCCGCCACCCAGGCAAACACGTCCCGGCCGTGGAATGTGTTCGAACAGCCCTCGGGGCGGTGGGCATCGGGGCGAAGTCGCCAGGCGCGCAGGGAGGTGCACTCGGCGGCGACCGCCGAGAGCGTGCCGTTATCCGGAGCAAGAAACCATCGTCCCTCCGCTTGGGCCAGCAGCGCGGCTCGTGAACTGCCAACCCCCGGATCCACGACGATCACGTGAATCGTGCCGCGGGGCCAGAGGAACCAATACTGCCACAGCGCCCACGCGGCTGCGAAGACGTCCCCTGGGGCAATTTCATGGCCGGCATCTATTACGCGCGCCGACGGCGCCAGGGTGGCGATGACGCCTTTCATCGCCGCGACCCAGCCATCGCGCATGCCGAAGTCGGTGAGGAGCGTGATCCAGAGCCCGAGGCGAGTGGATCGGCGAGATGGAGAGCGAGCTCGGTTCATCGAGAGTTGGACGGGACTCTGGAGTGCCTGAAGCGCGGGAAAAATCGGCCGGTTCGTTGCGCATACACGGCGTAGTCCGGAAACTTCTCGTTCAGCGCGGCCTCTTCGAAGCGGACTTTCGCGGTCAGCACGGCCACGAGCGCGCCCGCGGCAACCAAGCGCGACGGCGCCGGATCATGAATGAGTAGGGCGGCCACGAAGAGCAGCACCGCGGTGTACATGGGGTGTCGGATGCGAGCGTACGGACCGGTTTGGACCAATCGGGCATGCGGGGCTGGGGTGGGTGTCACCCGCAACTGCCGAAGCGTCAGATGCCGAACTGCCCACAGGCCCAGTATCACTGCCACCAGCAACAGGCCCATGGTCCAAGGGTACGGCACACGTAGGGGCGTACGGAGGGTGAGCCAAGTGAGCAGGCCCACTTGTAGACCTGCAAGCAGCCAACCTTGAAATCGGTTCTTCGACATCGTGCAGTTCAGGTTGCGTCGGATTGCCGCAATTCGATAACAATGTAGTCGTGACCTTGTGTTTTGTCACGGGTACCGACACGGGAGTTGGAAAGACCGCGCTTACGGCCTGGTGTTTGGCGGCGGCGCGACGAAGTGGCTACAACTGGGCGGCCATGAAGCCGGTCCAAACCGGTGTGGTGCGCGCGCGAAACCACGGGTTGTGCGGAGATCTTGCGCGGGTGGCTCGGACCGCGGGTTGGAGACCGTCGGCGGAGGAAATTCCGTGGTGTCAGCCGTACGTGTTCGCGACTCCGTGCTCGCCTCTACGGGCGGCAACCTTGGAGAGAACCCGCATCGAGTGGGGACGGTTGCGGATGGCAGCCGAGCAATTGCGCCGGCGCTATGAGGTCGTCCTTGTCGAGGGGGCAGGTGGATTGCGCGTTCCGATCGTAGGCCGTCGCACGATGTTGGAGCTTGCCCGGGAATTGGCGGCTCCGGTGTTGGTCGCGGCTCGTCCGGGATTGGGCACACTTAACCACACTCTGTTGACGGTCGAGCGACTGTGGGACTGCGGGCTCACCGTTCTGGGGGTGGTGCTCGTGGCTTCGCAGCCGGGGCATTGGACGCCGCTGATGTGGGACAACGAGGCCACACTTCGTCGGTTCGGAGTGCCAGTCCTTGGGCGGCTTCCGTACGCGCCCAGCTGGCCGCGCTCGCCGCGTCGGGCGGTTCGGTTTTGGGCTTCGCATCCGGCCACCGGGTGGATCCAAACAGTTCTGAAAGAATTGAGCCGCAAGTCCGCCGGTTCTCCGAGGTACTGATGTCGCAAGGCCGTCCCTGTGGCGCGCGGAAATTCAGGAAGGTCCCTCATGCGCTTCGAACACGACGGATCAGCTCGAAGAGTGCGATCTTTATGCTCGAGGTGCTTCGAGTTGGGGTTCTCGTAGACAGCGGACTGGGGTATTCGGTGGTGCAGAACAAACGTGCCGGACGAAATACGCGGGCGCGTCAGTCCCGCCGAGAGATCCCGGCCGGTGTGCAGTGCAGCGGGAAAGTGCCCGTAGCTGGAAGGACCGATCTGAGGCAAGAAATTCGAGCGGTTGGCGCGCGAACTGGGGCCAGGGTCGTGGGTTCACGGCGGCGGCCAGATGAAGTTTTCCAGTGTGGCTGAGTCGCGGAGGTGTTCTTGCGGCTTCAGACTGGCCCGTGGATGTCGGCGCAGTGGTGTTTGAGGGACAGTTGTATGAGTTCTGGAGCGCCGCAATAGGGGGAGCGAGATTGCATGGTAAGTCCACTTCAAGCACGTCGGCAAAATTCGCGTTTCCATTGTGGACGGGCATCCAGCCGCCCACTGGCCCCTAGTTGACACAGCGTAGTGGGTTATATTAGACTACGCCAGACAACTTCGCTTGCCGGCAGTGGAGCGAACGGAGCGAGGGCGCTATGAGGGTGAGAGGGATGGTTTGGGCGTTGGCGGGTTGACCTCGATGGGGGTGGCAGGGCTGTTGGGCGATCAACCTTCCTTGTGGTGTGCACCCTTGGGGCTAGCTGCGCGATTGGATGCCTACGCCCGTAGCCGACAGGTGGGCTCGCTGGCCGAGTTGATCGCTCGATACGAGGAGGACCGCAACCAATTCCTACCAATGATTCTGCCGGATCCTGAGACTCCTCATCGGCACGTGGGCGGGGTGGTTTCGTTCGTGCCGGAAGGGTTCCCCAAGGAGTTTGTGGGGCGGCTGGTGCCGGTGGTGGTTCGTGGGGTGGTGCGGTATCCGGTGCGCGTGCAGGAGGACACACGAACTCGGCAGCGGGTGGTGTGGAACGCCGCGGGGGAGGAAGTCG
>Ga0272449_1002438_pt1 | contig 17360 bp, 18 predicted proteins | sample YNPCB0241_FD_198679 | JGI IMG/M metagenome (GOLD analysis project Ga0272449, IMG submission 198679) | Hot spring sediment microbial communities from Yellowstone National Park, WY, United States - YNP-CB-024-1 | ecosystem: Environmental > Aquatic > Thermal springs > Hot (42-90C) > Sediment... | reverse complement strand
GGTTTATGGATAGAAGATAGAGGATTTAAAATTGACCCTCATAAAATTCATCATGGTCCAAGAATTGGAATAGATTATGCTGGCAATTACTGGAAAAAAAGACATTTAAGATTTTGGATTGATTAGGAGTGATTTTTTATTTCAGTTTTTTTATAAGACGCTACACATTTTGTGCCGCGGGAGGGAATCGCCCAGTACCACAAATGGGTACTGGGCGCCCCGAACCTCAAATGTGCTTCGGGGCGAACCCCCGACTCGATATAAAGTATTTTTTAAAATATTTCTCAATGAAATTTTACCTTTTGACGATTTTAAATAGTGTTCTCTTTTTATGGCGTCTTGTTTATCTATAAAACTTTCATAAAAAATTAACATAAAATTTTTATTTCGATGAGACAAATTTGATTTCATATGTTCACTTATTCTTCTTTTTAGATTATTAGTGTAACCTATATAAATTCTTTTAGATTTAGGATTGTATAATATATAGACGCTATACATTTTGTGCAGTATTCTTGAATTAGTCCGAACGCATTTTTCCGAAAAAATACATTCGAGAAAATCTGTAAAGGTGAAGGAGTCACACAGCTGGCAATTTCAATTTTTTTTGGTGGCATTTAATTTGAAATTTGTAAAGCGAATACAAATGAATGTATTATATGAAAAATAATTAAATAAATTAAAAATTAATAAAAGGAAAAGGCCAGCCGTTGAAGTTATCGCAGGCCGGCCTAAATAATTGGTCTGTATACGAATTACAGACCAAGAACTTCGAGGATTTTTTTGGGCAGGGTGTTTTTATCCCCCCATTCACAGTCGCATCCCGCGCTGATGAGCTCAGCACGATATTCTGGCGAGCTCGAAATTGCGATAATTGGACCAGTGAAGGTTTCCCTGAATTTTCGCACGAGAGGCGGTGTAGTCGGCTCGTCGCCAGGCACACACGCATCCATAAAAATCGCGGTAATATCGGGGTTGGAGGCGAACTGTTCTTCGGCTTCCTTGATGGAATGCGCGCTGATCAGTATCACCTTGTTGTCAAGCTCCCGACGCCACTTTCGATGAAGGTACTCCTCATCTTCAACGATTAACACCTTTTTCATCTGCTTATCCTCCTTTCAAAGGACTTCTAGTACTTTATCATAATTTATCTTAAGTGTCAATAGCAATGTAAGTATAATACTAGAATGTCGGTAAAGTTTTAATGATAGAATGTCAGTTGTAAAATTAGTTTAAAATTCGAAAAAAATACCATTTTTGGTGTTTTCCATTTTATAAGTTTTATGAGCTCTTGGATTAAAAAATTTTCTTCCCTCAAAATGTGAAATCGCGAATTCGTTTTTGCCTCAAAAACTCTTTGACTTTTCCTTTCTTGTGCCGCGGGAGGGAATCGAACCCCCGACGCAATGCTCTTCAGGCATTCGCTCTACCACTGAGCTACCGCGGCGGATAATTTAATATTATCTCATTATTTATAATTTTTTCAACAAAAACCCTGCTTTTTTGTTTTTTAATAAATCTTTCTAATTTAAGAGCTTCGGTTTTGTTTTGACAGTTAATAATCTTTACAATCTTCCATGGAATTCCACTTTTTGTATACAAAGATTTTCCTGTATTATGTTGTTTTATTCTTTTTTCAATATTCTTACAAGATCCGATATAATATTTATTTGTTTTTATACTATTTAAAATATAAACACAATACATTATTTTAATAATCCCCGACGCCCCCGATGCTTCGGGGCGTTCTACCACTGAGCTACCGCAGCATAAATTTTATTATATTATATCTAAATTTTAAAAATTTTTCAAATTTTTAAATTATAAAAGTATTTTAAAAGCTTAAGATTTTATTTTAAAGATTTTATTTTAATACATTAAAATAAATTTCATAAATACAGGCTAAGATAAAAATAATTTCTAAAATGCGGATTAAAATTTTGAAAGTAGGATGAAGGTCTAATAGTTTTCTTTCTAAAATTAAAATAAAAAGATATTGTAAAGCTAAAAATACTCCACCCGCTAAACTAATTGCTTTTAAAAAACTTTGAAATCCTAAAATAAACAAAACAATTGGAGCAAAAATAATAATTAAAATATTTAACCATAAAGGCAAGTGTTTTTCAAAAGATTTTTTAATTTCAAGTCCAATTGGCAGATAAGATGTCCAAATAGCAAAAAGACCTAAAGAAGCAATTAAAGCTAATTTAAAATAAGGCCAGTTTAGCCCAGATAAAGCATCAGGAGTAATGTTTTGAGTAGAATTTAAAATTCCAAAGATAAAAAGCAAATATAATAAAACAACCAAAGCGGTTCCTAAAATAAAAGATTTTAAATTATTTTTGTAATTATTGTATTTAAGCATTGGCAAAACCGCGGTCCATCCAGCCAGAGAAAATAAAACAATACCAAAAGGTAAAAATAAACTTTCTAAATTATAAGCAGAAATATTTTTAATACTAAAATTTGCACCGCTTTGAATAAAAATAAATAAAATAATAAAAGCCATAAAAATTGTTCCCAAAACTTCAAAACGGTTTAAAAATTTTTCAAAAATTAAAGAAACCGAGGCAAAAATCCAAAAAATAAAAACAGCCAAATTAAAAGAAATATTCGGAAAAATAATATTTAAAAATTGTCCAGATAAAATAAGATAGACAAGTAAAGTAAAAATTAAACCAACAACAATAGACAAAAAAGCAAGAAAATAAAATTTAGGATTTAATTTTTTTTGAATGATTTCTAAAAGGGAATTTTCATTTGATTTTAAAATAACTTCGCCATATAAATAATGAATTACAACCATTAAAATTCCAAAAACAAATAAATAAAAAAGTCCAATTAAAAATCCGGATTTATAAAAAACATAAGGTAAACCAAACATTCCAGCCCCAATTGTTGTTGCGGTTAAGATAATAGCGGGTTGAAAAATACTCATTATTTTACTTCATAAACTTTATCGCCCTCTCTTACTTTGGAATCAACTTTTATGCCAACTTCTTGATTCTTTTTTGCTTCAGAAATTTCTTTATGGTCAAATTGCATCGAAGAAATTGTTTGTTCAAAATCTGTGGCTGCTCCATGAAACCTTACGCGTGTGCCAACCGGTACGGTTTTAAAAAACTTAACAATAGCTACGCCAATTTTATTATAATAATGAGTCACTTCTCCTATGGGTTGATTGTTTTCTGGCATTTTATTTTATTTTTTGCGACCTTTTAAATTTAAATTTAGGAGATATAGTTATGATTTTTATTTATTTTTATTATTTCTAAAAGTTTTTCTATTAAATCGCGTGGGTTTGAAGAAAAAACAATTTTATCTTTCATTTCTTCTGCGCGATGTGAGCGTTCAATTAAAAGGCGCAAAGTTTCATCTGTTTCCCAATCTCCTTCTAAAATGCCAATAGGCTTTTTATCTTCAAAAGCAATAGTAAATTCATTTATAGTTCCCATTCTTCCTGGGCCAACAACAACCGCATCCGCGGCGCGAGTTAAAATTAAATTTCTTCCAGAATAATCAAATCCAGTATAAACAATTAAATCATGATAATCTAAAGGCAAGCCAAATTGTTCAACATGCGCTCTTTCGCTTACTGCAGGAGAAAAACCAATGACAATTCCACCTTCTTCTTTTGCTCCTTTTGCTGCCCAAAAAGGAAAACCAGTTGTAGCGCCCTCAACTAAAATTAAATTATGGCGCGCAATTTCTCTTCCTAATTCTTCCGCAATTTTTAATACATCCGAAGGAAAATGTCCGGTTTCGGCTGCTCCTGATACGCAAATTTTATATTTTGGTGTATAAAAATTCATCATAATTAATTATACTACAAAAAATTATAATGTAAAACAATCGCCGAAAGAAGGAATAATAGTTTCAATTGCCATTTCATCTCTAATTTTTTGAGCTAAAGCATTCATTGCATTTTCTTCTCCTTGAACAATAAAAATTTTTTTCAAATCTAATCTAATTGGTTTTATCCATTCTAAAATTTGTTCTTGATCCGCATGCGCAGAATAACTTTCAATTTGAATTTTTTGGCATTTTACTTCAATTTCTTCTCCAAAAATAGTTACTTTTTCCGCGCCGTCTAAAATTCGACGTCCTAAAGAGCCTTCTGCTTGAAAACCAATAAAAAGAAGCGTGTTTTTTGGATCTGACAAATATCTACGCGCATGATGTAATATTCTTCCGCCATGCATCATTCCTGATCCCGCAATAATAATTTTAGGCGGAGGTACATCGTTAATTGCTTTTGATTCTTCAGTTGTTAAAGCAAAACGCAACCCCGGAAAATTTAAAATATCATCTCCTGATTTTATCATTTTTTGAGCGTATTCATTAAAATATTTTCTATATTTTGAATAAACAGTTGTAAGTTTAATAGCTAAAGGACTATCAATAAACACCGGAACGCGCGGAACCCGGCCTTGTTCAATTAATTCATTTAAATAATAAAGCAAGTCTTGAGTTCGCTCCATTGCAAAAGCTGGAATTAAAAGAACTCCTCCTCTTTTAACCGTATCTTCAATAACATCTTCAAGCTCTTCTTTTTGTTTAAATTTATTTTGATGAATGCGATCTCCGTAAGCTGATTCTATAACTAAATAATCAGCGTAATTTAATTTTTCTGTTGTTTTTATAATTGGAGCAGGATAATTACCTAAATCTCCTGAAAAGGCAATAGTTTTATCTTTTTCTCTTACTACTATAATTGAAGATCCTAAAATATGTCCCGCATCAAAAAATTCTACTTCAAACCCAAAAGAATTAGGATTTTTAGAAGAATTTATTTTAAATTTTTGATGGTATTCAATTTTTTTCCAAAGCTTTAAAACTTCATTTATATCTTCAACTGTATAAAGAGGTTCTTTTTTAAATTCTTTTGCTTCTTCGGATAAAATATGTTCTGAATCTAAAAGTAAAAGCTCTCCAAAATCTTTTGTTGGCGGGGTTGAATAAATTGTTCCTCTAAAACCATCGCGCCATAATTTTGGAATGCGTCCAATATGATCAATATGGGCATGAGTTACAAGTAAAGCATCTATTTCTTTTGGATCATATGGAAAGTTTTCAAAATTTTGTTTTTCTGCAAATCTTGATCCTTGAATTAATCCGCAGTCAATTAAAACTTTAATATCACCATTTTCTGATTCTAATAAATAATTTGCACCCGAAACCGTTTTTGTTCCACCATAAAAAGTTATTTTCATAAAAAAATTATAACAAAAAATTAAAAAATATAAAGTCTAATTTTAAAATTTAAAAAATTTGCTAAATTTTATTTTTTATGCAAAAATAATTTTATGCGTAATCATCCAAAATATGAAAAAACATTAGTTATTATAAAACCGGATGGAGTACAACGTGGTTTGATTGGAGAGGTTATTCGTCGTTATGAAAGAACCGGCTTAAAACTTTCTGCTTTAAAAATGGTTATTCCGGACGAAAAAACAGTTGAAAGACATTATTTAGCTGATCCAGAATGGATTATAAAAGTTGGATTAAAAGCAATTGAATCTTATAAAAAGAAAGGTCTTGAACCGCCATCTGAAAACCCAGAGGTTGTAGGTAAGCGAGTTTTAGAAAATTTAAAAAAATATTTAACAAGTGGGCCAGTGGTTTTAATGGTTTGGGAAGGAATGAATGCGGTTGGAATTGTAAGAAAAATAACAGGAGGTACAGAACCATTAACTTCAGACGTTGGTACAATTAGGGGAGATTTTACAATTGATTCTTATGAGGTTGCAGATACAACAGATAGGGCGGTGCGCAATATAATTCACGCTTCAGGTTCAAAAGAAGAAGCAGAAAAAGAAATTAGTATTTGGTTTAAACCAGATGAAATTTTAAAATACAGATTAATTGCTGAAAGAATTTTATACGATGTTAATTTGGATGGAATTTTGGAATAAATTATGAAAAAGGAAATTATTTTAGAAGTAAAAAATTTAAGCGTTACTTTAAATAACGAAGAAATTTTAAAAAATTTATATTTTGAGGTTTATGAAGATGGGGTCCTTGCAATTTTAGGCCCAAATGGCGGAGGTAAAACAACTCTTTTAAGGGCTTTGTTAAATATTGTGCCTTATGATGGAGAAATAAAGTGGAAAGAAAATATAAAAATAGGATATGTTCCTCAAAGATTAAATCCAATTAAAGATACGCCTCTTAGTATTAAAGAATTTTTTGAATTAGAAGATGTTGAACAAAAAGAAACTTTAAATATTTTAAAAACATTAGGATTAGGGGAAGATATTTTATATAAAAAAATAAATGAATTATCAAGTGGTCAGTTTCAAAGAATTTTAATTGGTTGGGCAATAGCAAAAAATCCCGAAGTTTTATTATTTGATGAGCCATTAACTGGAATTGATATTGGTGGTCAAGAAACAATTTATAGTTTTTTGGCTAAATTAAAAAAAGAAAAAAAAATTACAATTATTTTTGTGACACACGAGCTTTCGATTGTAAATAAACTTGCAGATAGGGTTTTGTGTTTAAACAAAGAAATGCTTTGTCATTCTACGCCAGAAACGATTTTAGATCCTAAAGTTCTTTCAAAACTTTATTACGAAGAGGTAAAATTTTATCGTCATAATCATTAAAGTTAAAAACCATGGATCAAATTTATTTGAGTTTAATAACAGGAATTTTTATTGGAGGAACTGCTGGATTTTTAGGCACATTAATGTTGCCGAAAAAAATGACTTTATCAGCTGATCCTTTATCGCATTTAGCTTTGCCTGGCGTCGCTTTAGCATTGCTTTATGATAAAAGTGTTTGGCTTGGAGCATTTCCTTTTGTTTTTGCTGGAATTTTTTTAATTTGGTTTTTTGAAAGAAAAACCGCTCTTTCTTTTGAAGCTTTAACAGCGGTTATTTTTTCAACAAGTGTTGCTTTAGGATTTTTATTTTTACCAATTGAAAAAGCAGAAGAAGCTTTAATCGGAGATATTTTAAAAATTAATTTTAATGAAATGATTTTGGCTGTAATTTTAAGTTTAATTATTCTTTTTATAGCAGAAAAAATATACAAAAAAACAACTTTAATAAATATTTCAGAAGAATTAGCTATTTCCCAAAAAATAAATGTTTCAAAATATAATTTAATTTATTTAATTTTAGTTGGAATTATTATTGTTTTGGGAGTAAAAATGGTTGGAGGACTTTTAACATCCGCTTTAGTTGCTATTCCCTCTGCAACAAGCAGAAATATTTCAAAAAATTTAGTTCAATTTAAAATAACAGCGGTTATTTTAGGAATTTTAAGTTCTGTTTTAGGAATTTATTTAAGCCAAATCACACTTTTGCCAGCGGGTCCTCTTATTATTATAGTTGGAGCTATAATATTTTTACTTTCAACTATAAAGAAAAATTATTTTAAAGTTTAATAAATTTTGTGTAATATTTTTTACAATTAAAATACTACATACGATTAATAATCTAACGTTATATCCGCTATAGTGGACATAACGTTAGAGATAAAGAGCAAAACGACAACGAAATTTATTTTTATTTTCTTTTAAATTTTAAAAGCGCGAGTTTATTTATTTTTTAAGATTATTTTAAATAAAATACCAAACCGTCTTGGGGTATTTCTTTGTCAGGCAAAATATAAAATATATTTTTTTGCGCTTGTTTTTCGGGTAAAAATGTATCAGTTATAAACATTACGGTTTGAGCTGGCATTGGAATGCCTCGAACTAAAACTCCTTCCGCTTCAACTACAACATATTTTTTAACTTCTTGAGGTAATGAATTTATTTTTTTTCCAAGCTCTACATAATTAGAACTAAAAGCATCGCGCGTATTAGGATTATTTGCCCATAAAATAAAATAATTGACATAAGTGTTTATTAAAACAATAAAAAGCATAATTAAGCTTAGATTTCTAATTATTTTTTGTTTAGGAGTATTCCAAATTTGAGGACGATGTATTATTTTTTCATAAAGCATTATTCCGCCTAAAGCAGATAAAATAATTACAGGCGGAAGCATTAAAATAGCTCGCAAGGCATGCGGAAGGCCTTCATTTGAAATTACAACTGGAAGCATTGCAAGCAAAAACCACGTCCAAACAAATGAATTAATTAATTTAAAATTTTCATTTTTTCTGAATTTAATTGAAACATAAATTCCAAACAAAAATAAAAAGCCAATAATTGGATCAAGCTGTGGTTTGCCTGAAAAATTATGCCTCCAATTAAAGTCTCCAACAAAATTAAACATTCCTAAAGTTTTTACAATATTAAAGGTTAAATCTCTTAAAAAATGCCCTGAATTAAAAATTGAAATTTGTGTTGTTCTTCCAAAAAAATCAGCAGGATTTTTTAAAAAATAAATTCCAATAGGCAAAGCAACAAAAAATGTTGTCAAAAGAAAACAAGCCCAAATTTTATAAAAATTTTTTAAAGAATTATTTTGTTTGTAATTTTTAAAATAAAAATAAAATAAAGGCACTAAAAGCAATGGCATTATGCGATAAGCAATATAAGTATAAAAACCTAATCCAAAAAATATTCCCCCAAAAACAGAATATAAATATATTTTTTTGTTTTGATTTAAAGCTTTAAGTAAAAAATAAAAAGCCCATACGGATAAAAATGGAGCCATAATTGCTCTAAATCCTATACGTGAAAAATTAATATGCCAAAAAGAACCCGCTAAAATAAACATTCCAAATAAAGTAATTTTTTTTGCAAAATCATTTGCATTTGAATCATCATTTTCAAATTTATAATTTTTTACTTTTAAAAAGAGTTCTAAAATTAAAAAATATAATCCTAAAACAGTTAAAAATCCAAAAATAGCTGAAGGCAATCTTAAAACCCAAGGTTCATTTTTTGAAATGAAAGACAAAAACAAAGCTTGAATATTTATAAATAATCCTTCTCTGCCGTTATTTTCAGGATAAAAAATTTTAAAATTTTTAGTTTCTAAAGCTTCTCTGGCATTGTTACCATTCATAGCTTCATCAGGATAAAGCCCCGGAGGGATTGAAGTTAAATTGTAAAATCTAAAAAAAAGCGCTATAATTAAAATTAAAAAAAACAGGAATTTATAATTTTTGGTCATAAATTTATTATAAAAAAATATTTTAAAAAATCAAAATTATGAAAAATTTTTTTGAAAAACCTTCAAAACCTCAACCCGAGAAATCAGAATCTAATAAAGCATCAATTGAAATAGAACAAGAGCGGAAAAATCTTGAGGAAATAAAAGAAAAACTTAGAAAATTAGAAGAAGATTATCGAAATTTAAAAAGCGAAATTGAAAAAATTGATTTTATAGAAGAAGCAAAGAAATTTTTTTGTTTATTTTTTGATCTTTGGAAAAAATATTTAGAAATTTTTAATAAATTTAAAAGCTTACAACCAGAAAAAAAAGAAGAATATAAAGAAAAAATAAAAGAAATAGAATCTTCTATTATAAATTTAGTAAAAAAAATTAATGGTTATATTATTTCTTATATTTTAACAAAAGATATGATATTGACCCACCTTTTATTAAACAAAGGAAAATTTATAAAAAATGTAATGTCAATGTTAAATCGCTTATTTGGTGATGATAAAAATTATGTAGAATTTTCTAAATATATACAAACTTTTTGGTTGAAATCCGACCTGGAAACAATACAAGAATATTTATTAAAAGGATTATTAAAGTTAGCACCACCAAAAGACGAAAAAAAGACAAAAGGAGAAGTGTTTGTAAACATAGAAACAAAGCTAAATGGTATTGGTAATTTATTAAATTCCTTAGGGAAGGTTTTAAAAAGATACGAAAATTATTTAAGCGCAAAATCAAAACATCCTATAAGAACTAAAATAATTTTTTATAAGCCCTTTATTGGAATCTTAAACAAAAAGATGATTAGAGCTTGGTTGGAAATTTTAGAATATGATTTAAATCAATTAAATATTTTTTTAAATAGGTACCATTTTTTTAATGATATTGTCGCAGAAGTAGAAAGAATTGAGAGTTTAATAAAAAGTGTTGGTGAAAATTTTACAAATAATATTTGGGGTGTTAGAATATAATTTCAAAAAAAGGTCAAATTGAGCTCATCTTATTAGAGTTTTTTAAAATATGAAAAATTTTATTAAAAAAATTTTTAAAAATAAATTATACGGTCTTATTTTTATTGTTATTATTTTAGGTTTAGGATATTTTTCTTATGCTAAGTTTTTTAGTTCTTCAAATCAAACGCGCTATGTTTTAACTGAAGTTAAAAAAGGAACAATTGATGTTTCTGTTTCAGGAACAGGATTTGTTTCGCCTTTAAATAAAGTTGATTTAAAATCAAAAGTTTCTGGAGTAGAAGTTGTTTCTGTTTCTGTTTCTGAGGGACAAGAAGTTAAAGCAGGAGATTTAATTATAAAATTAGATACAACAGATCCAGAAAAATCGGTTCGCGACGCCCAAATTTCTTTAGACAATGCCAAATTATCTTTAGAAAAATTAAAAATGCAATATGACCAGCTTTTGCGCGCAGATACTTTAAATAAAAATTATGAAGACGGAATGAATATTTTGGCTGATTTGTATAATAATTACCCTCAAATTTTAAATAATTTAAATGATATTTTATTTGGCACAAACCTTTCTTCTATAAATGAAACAAATATTGAATATTATTGCAGTTATGACCCTAAATTTAGCGAAGTTCCGGATAAAGCTAAAAGAATGTACAATGATTTAAAAACATTATATTCTAAAACTTTTGATATTTATACTCAAGCTAAAAGAGGGGAGGGCGATTTAAGAGAAGACGCTATTTTAAAATCTTATGATTTAGTTTTAAAAACAGCGGATTTAATTAAATTAACCCGCGACCCTGTTTTAAGTCTTCAAAATAATTTAATTTTAAATAATGCTATTCATAAAAATGCAAACTTAATTAATTCTCATGCTCAAAGTTTAACTAATTATTCAAACACAATGAGTAATTATTTAAACAATCTTTTAACAATTAAAAATAATATTAATAGTTATAAAGATTCTATTTCTTCTTATCCAATTGATATTAAAAATCAAGAACTTGTTGTTAAGCAAAAAGAAAATGCTTTGCTTGATGCGCGCCAAAAACTTAATGATTATTATATCCGCGCTCCATTTTCAGGAATTATAACAAACATTACTGTTTCTAAAGGAGATATGATTTCGGGTGGAACTGTTGCGACCTTAATTACAAAAGATAAAATAGCAGAAATTTCATTAAATGAGATTGATGCCGCGCCCGTAAAAATTGGACAAAAAGCAATTTTAACTTTTGATGCTTTACCCGGGAAAACGTTAGAAGGAAAAGTTTATGAAATAAGCACGGTTGGTCAAGAATCTCAAGGAGTGGTAAGTTATGCTGTTAAAATTAATTTTGAAGATGGGGCTGGTGATGTAAAACCAGGGATGAGTGTGACTGCAAAAATTATTACCCAAACCAAAAATGATGTTTTATTAGTTCCAAATCAAGCTTTAAAAATTTCAGGCAAAACAAATTATGTTTTAAAAGCTTTAAGTGTTTCTAAAAATGATGTTAAAAAATCAATTAAAGGAGGGGTTATTTTAAATAAAGAGCCTCAAAGAGTTGATGTAAAAACAGGCATTTCTAACGATGAATTTACTGAAATTACAGAAGGATTAAACGAAGGAGACGTTGTTATTTTAAGAATAATAACCGGAAATTCGGCGTCAAATTCTTTTGGGGGACAAAATAGACCACAACAATCTTCAGCTATTTTTAGATTTCCTGGAACTGGCGGTGGAAGATAATTTAAATAATATGATTGTTTGCGAAAATATCACAAAAATTTATAAAAATGGAGATATTGAAACAGTTGCCTTAAAAAATATTTCTTTAAAAATTAATGAAGGCGAATTTGTTGCAATTATGGGTCCATCTGGATCAGGAAAATCAACTTTAATGCATATTTTAGGATGTTTAGATTCTCCAACGAGCGGAAAATATTTTTTAGACGGCGAAGATGTTTCAAAATTAAATGATGAAGAACTTGCTGAAATTAGAAATAAAAAAATAGGATTTGTTTTTCAGGCTTTTAATTTACTTCCAAGAACAACTGTTTTAAGAAACGTGGAATTGCCTTTAATTTATGCTGGTATAAGTCCGAAACAAAGAGAAGAGCGCGCAAAACAAGCTTTAAAAGACTCTGCTTTTCCTGATAAATTTTGGTACCATTATTCTAATCAATTATCAGGAGGAATGATGCAAAGAGTTGCAATTGCAAGATCTTTAGTTAATAATCCTAAAATTATTTTAGCTGATGAGCCAACAGGTAATTTAGACACAAAAACAGGAGAAATAGTTTTAGAAACTTTTCAAACCTTAAACCAAAAACAAGGCAGAACAATTGTTTTAATTACGCACGAACCTTATATTGCTGAACATGCAGAACGTATTATTAGAATTCGCGACGGTGAACTCGTTGACGATTCTAAAAATCACAATCAACGAATTATATAATAAATAAAAATATGAAAATTAGAGATTTAGCTTCAGAAATATTTATTTCTTTAACAGCAAATAAAGTTAGATCAGGATTAACTATTTTAGGTATTGTTATTGGTATTGCTTCTGTTATTGCTATGATTTCAATTGGGCAAGGAGCTTCAACTCAAATTCAAGGTAATATTGAAAGTTTGGGTTCAAATTTATTAACAATTGTTCCGGGGTCTGTTAGGCCAGGAATGGGGATTGTTTCTTCTGGAAGAGGAAGCGCGCAAACTTTAAAAAACGAAGATGTTGATGTTGTTTTAAAAATAAACGGCGTTGATGCTATTTCTCCAGAAGTTTCAAGAAGATTTCAGGTTGTTTCTCCAAGTGGTAAAAATACAAACTCAACCGTTTTAGGGGTAACAGCAAATTATGCTTATGTGAGAAATGTTTCAATGAAAGAAGGGGTTTTTATTTCTGACGCTCAAAATAGAAGCTTAGCCCGGGTTGCTGTTTTAGGTATTCAAGCTGCTAAAGATTTGTTTGGAGATGAAGATCCAATAGGAAAAAGTATTCGTATAAATAAAATTAATTTTTATGTTATTGGTATAACCGCTCCGCGGGGCGGAGGCGGATTTGTAAATTATGATGATATGATTTATGTTCCACTTTTAACAATGCAAAAAGTTTTAGCAGGAGTTGATTATTTATCAACAATAGCTATTAAGGTTCAAGATAAAAATTTAATTTCAGATGTGCGCGACGAAATAATTTACGCTTTAGCTGAAAAACATCGTGTTGATCCTCAAAATCCTGATTTTACAATTGTTTCGCAAGAAGATATTTTAGGAACATTAAATCAGGTTATTAATACATTTACTATATTTTTAGCTTCTATTGCGGGTATATCTTTAGTTGTTGGAGGAATTGGTATTATGAATATGATGCTTACCGCTGTTACAGAAAGAACGCGCGAAATTGGTTTAAGAAAAGCAATTGGCGCAAAAGAGCACGATATAACTTTGCAATTTTTAATTGAATCAGTTGCTTTAACTTTTATTGGAGGAATTATAGGAATTTTATTAGGAGCATTGATTTCAATTTTAATTTCTAAATTTGCAGGAATAACAACAACTGTTTCTTTATTTTCTATTCTTTTATCTTTTGGAGTTTCAGCATTGGTTGGAATAATATTTGGTTATTATCCCGCTCGTAGGGCTGCAAAACTTAATCCTATTGAAGCCTTAAGATATGAGTAATTTACTTGTGCGGGATACCGGAATTGAACCGGTGCCTGCTCCTTGGAAGGGAGCCGTTCTGCCGTTAAACTAATCCCGCTTATTTTCTATTTTATATTTTTTATTATTTTTGTCCAGAGCTCTGAGTTTATTTCCATGTTTACTATCTATTTTTATTTTAAAATAATTTTATATTCCTGATCCTTGACCCTTGACCCCTGATCCTTGATTCTTGATTCTTGTTTCTTGACCCTTGTTTCTTGTTTCTTATTTCTTGACCCTTGACCCTTGATTCTTGATTCATACTTTTATATTATTATTAATAAGCCCGGGTGGCGGAACTGGCAGACGCGCACGACTCAAAATCGTGTTCCTTTCGGAGTGTGGGTTCAAATCCCACCCCGGGCACATAAAAAAAATTCTCCTCCAAAGGAGGATCATCCTCTGGATGAAAAATCCAAAATTCAAATCTCAAAATTATTGTAAATTTTGAATTTTTTATTTTGTAGTGTATAATAATATTATGAATAAATTTTTAGATTTGAATCAAAAAACGAGTTTTAGAAATATTTTAAAGGGATTATTGTGGGGTATAGTTTTTATGATAATTGCAGGATTAATTTTTTATTTAATTTTTATTTTCCCAGTTTATTATAATTTATGGCAAAAAGAAAAAGAATACAAAAGATTAGATGAGGAATTTAATAAATATATGCAGGAAAAAAATTTAAAAAATGAGATTAATAAAATTAAAATTCAATAATTTTTAATTCAAGGTCGTTTTTATAAGGTCGTTTTTTTAAAATAAAATTATGGCATATACATTACCAAGGCTTAATTATAATTACGAAGATTTAGAGCCGTATATTGATGCTAAAACAATGGAAATTCATTATACAAAGCATCACCAGGCTTATATTGATAATTTAAACAAAGCCATAGCTCTACATCCCGAATTTGAGAATTATAAAGTCGAAGATTTACTTGCAAGTATTAATTCAATCCCCGAAGATATTAGAACAATTGTTCGCAATCACGGAGGAGGACATGCAAATCATTCTTTTTTTTGGGAAATACTTTGCCCTGCTCAAAGTCCAAAAACAAACAATCATTTGCCAAAAGAAAATTTAAATTCCGCTATTATAAAAACTTTTAATTCTTTTGAAGAATTTAAAAATAAATTTAGCGATATTGCGAAAAGTCATTTTGGAAGCGGTTGGGCGTGGCTTGTTTTAGATAAAAATAATAATTTAAAAATTTATTCTACACCAAATCAAGACAGTCCTTATTTAACTGGAGATATTCCTATTTTAGGCTTAGATGTTTGGGAGCACGCTTATTATTTAAAATATCAAAATAGGCGTGCTGAATACGTCGAAGCTTTTTGGAATATTATAAATTGGGAAAAAGTTGAAGAGAATTTTTTAAAAGCTCAAAAGCAACCAAATTTAAATTAAAATATGGACGTTTTACACGAGAAAAAAGTAAAATTTTTGGAAGAATTAGCCATTAAATTAAGAGAAGATGTAATTTTAATGGTAAGTCGCGCTGGTTCAGGACATATTGCTGGTCCTTTAGATATGGCTGAAATTTTTGCGACTTTATATTTTCATGTTTTAAATCATAATCCGAAAGATCCAAATTGGCCAGATAGAGACAGAGTTGTTTTATCTAATGGACATATTTGTCCAATTTTATATGCAACTTTAGCTCGCGCAGGTTATTTTAAAAGAGAAGAAATTTTTACATTAAGAAAGTTAGGATCTAGACTTCAAGGTCATCCGCATCGCGGTGTATTGCCTGGTGTAGAAACCACTTCTGGTCCATTAGGTTTGGGACTTTCCCAAGCATGTGGTATAGCATTGTCCGCAAGATTAGATAATAAAAAATATAGAATATATTGTTTGATGTCTGATGCAGAACAACAAGAAGGAAATACATGGGAAGCGGTAATGTTTGCATCAAAATATAAACTATCCAATATTACTGCTATTATTGATAGAAACAATATTCAAATCGACGGTTTTACCGAAAACGTTATGCCTTTAGAGCCATTAAAAGAAAAATATGAATCTTTTGGTTGGCATGTTATTGAAATAAATGGTCATGATATTTATCAAATTTATTCTGCAATTGCTGAATCTTGGGCTATTTTTGAAAAGCCGACTGTTATTATTGCACATACTATTCCAGGAAAAGGAGTTGGTTTTATGGAATATGATTATCTTTGGCATTCTAAACCATTTAAACCCGGAGAAGCGGAAAAAGCTTTAAAGGAATTAAGATCTTTAAGAGGCAAAATTCGAGGTGAACACGAATAAAAATGTTAAACTTAAAATTTAATTTTTTAAAATTTATTCAAGAAAATATTAGTCCTAATATCTTAGGCGTAGACATTGGGACTACTTCTATTAAAGTTGTTGAAGTTGGGAAGGGAGAATTAAAACCAAAAATTTTAAATTATGCTATTTTAGAAAACAAAGGAGCGATTTTAAGAACAAACGCTGTTTTTCAAGCAAGCAATTTAAAACTTTTTGAAAGCGAGGTTATTTATCTTCTTAAAGAAATTATTAAAAGAATAAATCCAAAAACAAAAAAAGCGGTAGCGTCTTTGCCTCTTTTTTCATCTTTTACCACTATATTGCATTTTCCAGAAATGCCAGATAATGAATTAAAACAAGCTTTAGTTTATCAAGCCAAACAATATGTTCCTTTACCGCTTTCAGAAATAGCTTTAGATTGGCAAAAAATTGGGGAATATGAAAATGAAAAAGGATTTAAAACACAATTAATTCTTTTAATAGCGGTTCCTCAGGAAACAATTAAAAAGTATCAAGACGTTTTTCGCCAAGCAGGACTTTCTCTTTTAGCTTTAGAAATTGAACCTATTAGTTTATTAAGAAGTTTAATTTCGGACGATAAAGTTCCTACAATTATTATAGATATTGGTAGTCATACCACATCTATTTCTTTAGTTGAGGATTTAAAATTGAAATTTGTATCACACACTGATTTTGCGGGTTCATCATTAACACATGCCATTTCTTCAGCGTTAAATATTAATCCTTTACGTGCCGAAGAAATTAAACGCGAACATGGAATTTTAAGTACTGGAGCCAATTATGAATTAACACAAACAATGATACCTTTTATTGATATTATTATTAATGAAGTAAAAAGAGCATTAATAAGTTATGAAAACAATTTTTTTAAAAAGCCGAACTTTGAACGCGTTATTTTATCTGGTGGGGGAGCAAATCTTTTAGGTTTAGATAAATACATTTCAAATCAATTAAATATTCCAACTGTAAAAGCAGAAGCCTTTTTAAAATTTGAATATAACCCTGAGTTATTACCTCTTTTACCAGAATTAAACCCTCTTTTAGCAGTAGCTCTGGGTCTTACATTAAGAATGCAATGATTGGGGATGTCGGACGTCCGAAAGATATTTGCGTTAACTTATTTAACTTATATAGAGTGATATTAGGCGTGTGAATTTGCAAATAAAATTTTTTTAATTATAATTGTAGATTGCTACCCCTAAGAAGGTCGGAAAGGGGCAATTTTAGGTTTAAATAAAATGCAAGACAAAATTATTATTCGTGGAGCGCGCGAGCATAATTTAAAAAATATTAATTTAGAATTACCGCGCAATAAAATGATTGTTTTTAC
>Ga0272449_1002434_pt1 | contig 17374 bp, 16 predicted proteins | sample YNPCB0241_FD_198679 | JGI IMG/M metagenome (GOLD analysis project Ga0272449, IMG submission 198679) | Hot spring sediment microbial communities from Yellowstone National Park, WY, United States - YNP-CB-024-1 | ecosystem: Environmental > Aquatic > Thermal springs > Hot (42-90C) > Sediment... | reverse complement strand
ATATCTTTGGAATAGTCTGCTCCACTTCCTTATAGGACCTAGAATACTTCCTTAAAGTGCATAAAACTAACGAGTCTGAAAAATACTCAACATAGTTGTAAAGAGTGTTCTTACTAACCTTCATCCCTAAGGATTTAATATAGTTATAAAACTTATGGATTGAAAAATACGTGGACGACACTAAACTCTTAACCATTAATCTAAGGACTCTTATGTTCTTAACCTTGAACCTCTCTATTATGTCCCTATAGATAGTAACCTCAAATATTTCCTTCAAGATCTTTTCCCTTTCATTTTCGAATAGTACTACTTCAGGATAGCTTCCCCTCATGTATTTCTGAAGGAGATTCAGAAGCATAGCTTTCTTTAAAGAGGAAAGATATTTTTCCGCTTCGAAGCCCTTTGCTCTCAAGAACTCTTTGAAGTTAAAAGGATAAATGTAGTAGGGAAGAGTCCTTCCCCTTAGACTTGTCGCGACCTCCATGGATAGAAGCTTGGAGGAAGACCCGCTGACATACACTTGAATTCTCTCGCTATCTACAACGCTGCGCACAAACCTTTCCCAATAAGGGACGTTCTGAACCTCGTCTAGGAAAAGGTAAACCTTTTGCCTCTTATTTTCGGGGTAAATCTCGTAAAAAATATTGAGCATGCTCCTTAAATCCTCTATGGTGCAGCCGATTAGCAAGTCGCTTTCAAGGTTAACGTAAAGTATTCTGCTTTTATCAATATTGTTACGCAGTAATTCCCCTATAACCTGAAACATGAAGAACGTTTTACCTGCTCTCCTCGGCCCAATTATAGATATGGCTCTTCTTATCGGAAGATCAGCTTCAATCCTAAGGTCTCTTTTCACAAGTTTAGGTAACTCGGATTCTTGGAAATCTTTTATCATTCTTATCCAGGTCTCTCGCGTTACCATCGTATCATGTATAGGGAAACTAATTTAAAAAGTTTCCCTCTTTAGAGAACCATCCCATCTATCTCGACGAATCATTCACATATGCCGTCTGAGTGCTTTATTAAATTAAGTCCTCTGTTTTATGCGTTTTAAGAATCCGTAATTGTTGTACTTCTAGCGCGCTAGTATCCTTCTGGGAGAATTTCCTTCACCCTATCTATGTTCCAGCCGTCTCTTTTCATCAACACAAAATCACAACCCCTTGTAGCGCGCTAAGAATCTTTAGCTCAGAGCAAGAAACATAAAAAGAAGTCGTTGAGACTGTAAAGCCTAGGGAGAAACTGTTAATAGTAATGAGTGAAATCATCGAGGTCATAACCTAACATTCTTCAAGCGCGCGAGGTTAGAATTATACTCTGCTCCGCGCTCGCTACAGGCTTTCTAGTAAATACTGCTGCATTAGGATTTCTAGCTATCATGTTCTGTTTCATATTCACCACTCAATAAATTTTCTTCCTGTGCCCCACATCTATTAGTATAACTTGTTTATCTTTTTCATTAATCGAGTATATTATCCTATAGTCTCCTACGCGTATTCTCCAGAGACCTGAAAGCTCGCCGCTAAGCTTAGTCCCTGCATGGGGTTTTTCCATCAGTTCTGATAGAATATCAAATACTCTTTCTTGAACGCTTTTTTCAACATTTTTAAAACTTCTCCTAAACCTATTCGTAACTATCAGCGAGTATTTAGCTTTCAAACAGGGTTCTCCTCAATTCTTCAACGTCCTTTGCAACCACATAGTTTTTCTCCTCGTAATCCTTCAACCCTTCTCTAATCCTCTTCAACCCTTCTTCATCTAGGAGTTCCTCGAGAGTAGATAAGACTGAGTTTACGCCATCCAGATGCTTTATCAAGTCTTCGAGCAGATGCCTAGGTAGAGTAATGGTTTCAACCATAATTCTGATAAAGTCAACTCCCAATTTAAACCTTTACTCTCTACGCGTCAAAAGTAGAGTTGTAGTACAAGACGCTACCGCATTATCGCGAAATCTTAGCGAGCGCGCGCTCTTTAAGTTTTAGCTCTCCATACTCGTCTCTCAGATTTAGCAAATCCATGTCAAGAGTAATGATGCAACTTGCCTTAGCCTCATAGGCGACATTGAGGAACTTGTCATCATCAGGGTCTCTGCAAAGCTTTAATTCCTCTTTTGGTGCAGTCTTCAAAGCACTTCTATAGATCTTATCCAGAATAAGATAGACTCTGGAAAAATCGATTCTATCAGAAACCTTGTTGAATTGAATGGCTTTCAAATACTCCTTAAAAATGCTGTCTGAAATAGCCACTATTAGTTCGCCATTAAGCACCCTGATGAGAATATCCTTCGACGCTCTGCTACCGATGATTCCAGCTATTAATACAGAAGTATCTAAAACTATTTTATCCTCGCCCACTTTTTAGCCTCCAGGGCCATTCTCTGCTTTTCTTCTTCAGACAGATCCTTAAACTTTCCACCCATCCTCTCTAAGATTCGAGCATAGTCAAGCTTCTCCACTATAAAAACATCGCCAACCCTTATGAAAACCAGCTCGTCCTCAGGATCGAATAATTCCTTAACCTTAGCTACAATCACCTCGGTCAACTTCCTCTACCATTCTGAAGACTAATTCCCCTTATAAATCTATGGTTAAAAAGTAATAAAGATGCTGCTGGGGAACTTGAAGATAGAATCCGGAAGAATGTTAGAGAAAACACGTTGAATAAACCCTTATCCAAGAATACTGTAAATTTAGATTACTCGCTTTCTAGGTCGAGCAGGTCCCAATCGAGCACGCTACGTTTATCCTTCTCTGTAAGCTTCTCCCTCCTTTCTTTACTGTCTGTCACTGTCCTTAGAGGAACCCCTACGGCGCGCGCTATTTTCATTGGAGGAAGGCAAGGTAAAACCTATAGAGGAAGTTGGCGCGTGCTAAAGCTCTGTTAGAGATGCGAAGTCATTACTTGATCTTCTGGTGAGAAGGGGGTAATATCGCGAGCCGACAGTAGCAGCGTCGATTCACTCTAATTCTAAAAAATGCATGTAAAATCTCGTAGCACGCTACTAGTGCATGCGGCAAGTATAATACCCTACCACATAATAACTGACATTAACGAAAGCGTGTATTCGCTATTTAAATCTTTGAAAGGATGTTCGAATATTTCTCAATCCTTACGACTTTAGCACGCGCGCTACAAGGTTTAAATACGCGCGCTCGTTTGTCTCTTGTGATAGATCGTGAGCGAGTACGTAGTCTTTAAGCAAGATGATGGGGAAATGATGAAGCTTATGCCCTCCGGATATGATGAGGAAAGTCTGCTTCAGGGTTTGATAAAAAAGTATCCAACCCTGCTTCCTAGTATTTCGTCTAGAATATTTATGCTAGTGGATGAATATCCTATCAATGCAGGAACCATTGATATTTTATGTATAGACGAAGCTGGAAGAATTTATATCGTTGAAACTAAGCTTCAGAAAAATTCAGATAGAAGAACTGTTATCGCGCAACTATTGGATTATTCTGCTCAAATGGGAAAAGAGACATTCGAGAATTTTAAGAAGAAAATTGAAGCTAAGACCGGAAAAAAACTAGAGGAAATTTTAAATTCTGAAGAAAGCTCTGAAATTTTTGAAAGTATAAAGCAAAGCTTAGCGGGGAAGAATTTTGTTCTCGTATTGGTGATGGATAACATTGAACCAAGGCTAAAGGATACGATCATTCATCTAAATCAAGATTGGGAAATGGATATATTTGGACTTGAGCTTAACAGATATTACGTTAAGGGTAAAGGCGAGGTTTTTGTTCCGGTTGTAATTCCTCCGCCTGAAATACCTCGACCATCCAAACTGAGAAAAGCGCCAGTAACTTTTGACGAAGTCATTAAAAATTACAGGGAAAAAGGGCTAGAGAACGAAATTCTTAAGATAAAAGGAATTTTTGAAAAAATGGAAGATGACATAGTGCAAATAAAAGCCGTCCCTACTGCCGTAGTGCTAGACATTGGAGAAAAACAAATCCAGGTAGTGATAAATCGCGACCCTGAACGCGACCACGGTGTCTGGGTATTCAACCCGTCACTATACGAGAAAGTCTACGAGTTGGGGCAGGCATTGGGTCTGGAAGTGAAAAAGGGAACAAGCTCCAATTTCAGTAAAGTAATTCGATTCAACGGTGTAGAGGGAATAAAAAGCGTATCGGAAAAAATGCAAAGTTTAATCGAAGGTTTACTAAAAATAATTAAAGGTATTTAAAGAGCAAAATGGATTCGTGCTATGCGAAAATGCGCCACAATAAAAGGCTGTAATACGCGTAATCTTAAAAATTGACTTACGAATCTATTTTATAATTGATCTATCGATTTGGCGATTTTGTCCACTGCTTCCGGTCCAGCTCCGAACCTCTTTATATTCTCATAATCTTTTTCAAGTTCCTCGATCGCTATGAACTTACACTTTTCTGGAAGTTTTAGCTTCCTAAAGGTTGGTCTCATTAGCTGGGCTTTGACTTCCTTGCTTCTTTCCTTTGGAGCAACAATGTAGCGCGCGCTAGTGTTGTTTTTCAGAGCCCTTCTCTGTGACTATTTCCGTGTGGTGCCACCCTTTCTCAAGAGGCGTCACCCATACAACCTTATCCTTCTTTTCAACTTTCTCCCCAGACATTTCGGTTTAAATAAAGCGTAAAGCGGCTCATAAGGTTTTTGCAACGTTATGCGTGCTAGGCGAAGGAAAAAAGGAGAAGTAGAATACATATCTCTGAAGAAGATCGAGTAGGAGAGATAAGCTGATCGCAACGATACCGTGTTTTTCTCCAGAGAAGAACCCTTAAACAGCTTGAAAAGATTAAGGGAGAAATGCACACCAGGATTGTCAAAGTCCTTCTTACTCTTCAAAATGAAGGTTTTCGAAAGGACTTGACCTTATAAAACTTAATACTGGGGTTCGTCTCTAAACAATAGGACATGGCGAGATGGTGGCTTGCGGTGGGCTTGCCTGAGCACTGGGAGGTTGCTTTTAAGAACGGTAACATCTGGGGATTGAGGGAGACGCTTAAGGCTCATTGGGAAAGCCTGTCGAACGGCGACGGCATATTATTCTATGCGACCGACCCTGTGAAGGGCGTGATAGGGCATGGGGTAATCCGCTCCAAGTTTAAGCAGGATAAGCCTCTTTGGCCTCAGGAGGTTAGGGAGAACAGGGTTATCTGGCCCTACCGGTTTGAGTTCGACGTTGCCTACTGCCTGCCGAGGGAAGCATGGGAGAGTAGGAGGCTGACTTCTGAGAAACTCATGCCTAGGATCGGCTTCCAGCCTATAAGCGAGGAGTTGGCGGTTCAAATCGTCAGCGGCTTCCCTGGGGTTGCGAAGCCGGGTAAGGAGGAGTCGATCCACGAGTCGATTAAGGCTAAGCTTGTTGAAATAGGGCGCATCCAGAAGATGATTGCTGAGAGCGAGTACGACATGGACGGGGGTAAGCTGGATGTGGTTTGGAGAAGGGTTGAGAGAGGCGTGCCAACCTACGTGTTCGAGGTTCAAGTAGGCGGAGACCTGTATCATGCGATGACCAAGTTGAAACACGCCTATGACCTTTGGAACAGCAACATATTCTTAATAGTGGCTGGAAGCGACGTGGGGAAAGCACAGGAACTACTTAAGGGAGCGTTCCACGAGATACAGGGTAAAATAAGGATCATAGAGAGCGATAAAATAATCGAGCTCTTCAACCTTAAGAAGACATACCGTGACCTCGAGGCTCAACTCGGCATCCTTCTATAAAATAGCTAGAGATTAGAAGGCTTGAAACAACACCGGAAAAAAATCTTAGCACGCATTATATGATCACCTTTTTCAAATCCAGTATCAATCTCCATGTAATAATCTGCCGGTGATGAAGCCGCTGTATTTCTCGAGAAGCGTTTGCCCTTTTTTGAAATCTGGGCATATTAGCTCCACGGTTTTCCAGAACCTCTCCGTATGCCTCTTCGTGAGGACATGGGCTATCTCATGGGCCACCACGTATTTTAAAGCGCTTTTAGGCAGTGCTACAGCGTTCAGCTTAACTAAGACCTTGCTGCCCCTGATCTTCGCAACCCTACGCTTATTTCTGTCAATCCTGTCCACGATTTCGAAGTCCAGGCTTCCCAAGACCTCGGCCTTTCTCCCCATGCGGTCGTAAATCTTCAGGAGCTGGCTGTGGAGGAGGTCTTCCAGAAACTCCTTGAGCAGGAGGCTCGGCGGCCTGGTTGCTGAGGCTACGTATATTTTGCTTCCCTCAAGCCTCACCTGGTCCCTGTCTGATTTCTCCTCTATTACCATGAACCTTTTTCCGAAAATGGTTACTGCGACCATTCCACTCCCTCTAGTGCTTCAAAAACCCTCTCGGTTAACGTGTCTATCTTATCCCTGTGGTCCTTAAACTCTGAGAGAAGGAGAAACCTTGTTTCCTCCATGATTCTCCGCCTGACTTCCCTCTGCTGCTGCCATCCTTTGAAAAGCAGCTTTCTATCCTCAAGACTGGTTAGAAGCCTACCTATAAAGGCGAGTGCTCTCCGGTCTTCTATCTCTGGAATAATGTTTTTCAGCGCTTCGTAGACAGGATACTTCTCCCTACCTATTTCTCCTTCCTTCTTCTTCCATCCGACTATCCGCTCGGTGAAGCCTAGAATCCTTTTCGTGGCTTCCTCCACTTCAATCCTCCTATTCCTCATGTCATCATATACTCTCTCAACATCCTTGCTCAGATTTATGAAGAAGGGCGAGGTCGGGTGGCGCCTACACTCACGCATAATAGCCGTTATAACGTCTATTGCCGCACCCATCTTTTTCGGCGGCGATTTCCTGAGAAGCGCAATATATTCCTCGTCTATCGTCACTGTCGGGCAAACCTCTTCTATCTTGCTCACGTCCACCGTCTTCTGAATCAGGCTTACGGTTTTCCTCGAAATATCCTCTATCTTCAACTCGTCAACATATATCTTCTTAAATCGCTTATAATAGGCAACATACACTTTCGAAAGCCAAGTGTAGTCGAACAAGTGTTCCCTGAGGAAGGGATAGCCTGAAAGCATCTCGTAGGATCTCATCAGGCTCCTCATAGTCTCCTCGAAAACCCTGGCCTTCTCAGGGTCTATGAGCATGTTTAAGGCACTCTCCAGGCTCTCGTTCGTATCCTCCCTTTTAACGCCCTCGAAAAGCCCCAGGGCCTTCCTGATCTGCTTCTCGAAAACCTCTCTCTCCCTGCTTAAATCCCTGATGACCAGCCTAAGGTCCTTAGCGTCACCTGCCTCAAACTTCTCGAAGGCTTTCTCCAGCTCAGCCAGCACCCCGATATAGTCGACTATTAAGCCGAACTTCTTGTTGAGGAAAGGCCTGTTAGTCCTAGCTATCGCCTGAAGCAACCTATGCTCCTTCAAAGGCTTATCCAGATACATCGTCCACAGGTTTGGAGAGTCGAAACCGGTGATGAGCATATCCGTAACTATAAGGATCCTTGGACCCCTGCCCATTTTGAAGCTGTCAATTATTCTCTGATGAATCTCCTTAACATCACCGGTCTTATACTTGGCCTGAATCTCATCGAAGTACTCCTTGAGGATACCCCTGTCGTTAACGCTGGAAGTCATCACAACCTCAGAATACTCCGGCGGGAGAAGACTGTCGATGGCCCGCTTATACAGGACACATGCCTCCCTGTCTATCGTCACTACGAGAGCGTTAAGCCCAGTCGGCTCAACAACATTCCTGAAGTGGCTCACAACATTCTCAACCACGGCTTTAACCCTGTCCGGGTTCTTGACGAAAGCCTTGATCACGTTAACCCTCCTCCTTAACGCTTTCTGCTCCTCCTCGGAAAGGGTCTTTATCTCCGCCTCCTCGAACCTTATGAACTCCTCAAGCTGCTCCTTCTTGAGATGGTACTCGGGCAGGCTCGCCTGGTATGACAACGGGACTGTGAAACCGTCTTCAAGAGCATCCAGCATAGAATACCTGTCTAGATATAGCTCGCCCTCAGGGCAGAACCTTTGAAAAGTATTCCTGTCGGCTTTCGAGAGTGGTGTGCCGGTGAAGCCGAAGACGAAAGCATTCCTGAGGACGCTCCGCCAAATCGTTGCGAACTTCCTATACTGGGTCCTGTGAACCTCGTCGGCGAAGACAACGACGTTCTCCCTCTTAATCTCTATCTTCTTCCCTCCCTTCCTAAGCTCATCAAACTCCTTGGGGCTGAATTTCTCCACCGTAACTAAGAAGATGCCCCTCTTACCCTCTCCACCCCATCTTAGAACCTCTATCAGCTCCCTGATTGAGCCTATTTTCTCAATGGGAACTCCTATGAAGGCAAAATCCTTCTCTATCTGCTCCTCAAGATCTCTCCTGTCAACCATAACGAAGATACTCGGGTTCCTGGCTTCAGGACAGTGGAGGAGCTTCCAGGCTGAGAAGGCCATCGTGTAGGTTTTACCTGAGCCCTGCCAGTGCCATATCAGGCCAAACTTCTTCCTCTCCTTACCTCTGAGAGTACTCACAACTCTGTTGAAAATCTTGTTCGAAGCCCTGAACTGCATGTACCTAGACATAACCTTAGTAAGCCTATCGCCTTCCTTCCTGATGAAGATGAAGTTCCCAACGATGTCGAGAAGATTCTGCTTGGAAAGAAGGCCGTGAACCGCTATCCTCAAAGTATCATCTTTCTTGAAACCCTCTTTCTTGAAGGGGTAGGGGTCTTTCCATACGGCTAGGAAATTCCTCTCCTCTCCTTCGCTCCTGAAAGCATTGGGGAAATAGTAGGTCTTTATGCCGTCCGTGGCGATGGAGAACTGGACATACTTGAAGACCTCGGGAGCCTGGTCCTCATACCTTTTGATCTGCCTGTAGGCATCGGTCCAGTCAACCCTCTCCAACGTAGGGTTCTTACACTCTATGAGAACCAGGGGGATGCCGTTGACTAGGAGAACCACGTCAGCCCTAATATTTCCCTTCAAACCCTCAACCCTGAACTGGTTCGTCACAACGAAATCATTGTTCTCAAGGTTTTCAAGGTCTACGAGCTTCACAACCCTCTCCTTCCTCTCCCTCTGCAGCGGCACAACAATACCGTTCCTAAACCTGTCCAGAAACATCCGTATCCCCTCAAGGCTAGCTGGAATAGTTCTCAGCGAGGTGACTATGAAGCTCAAGTCAGCATCCGTCAGCTCAACATTCTTGTTTATCCTCTTCAAAGCATTCTTCAAATCCTCGACGACCAGAGGCTCCTCAAAACCCTCTTTACGTCTCAGCTTCATCTCCTCAGGATCTACATACTTCCAGCCGAGTCTCCTTTGGAGCTCCTGAATGATGAAACCTTCAACCGTGCCTTTTTCAGTATAAGACATAATTCATACCTCTTTAAACTCCTTTTTTATTACTCGATATCCATCTCGTTCCCACTCTTCATCATTTTTACTAAAGTTATACATGAAAGCCTCAAATATGGCCTTACTAAATTGTCCTGAAAAGAGGGAGGCACTCTCCCATTCTTTTTCACCCGCAGCATGAAGAGAAGGACCAAAATGCCAGACATACCGTTGGTCTATTATTAGGTACCTATCATGGAAGGGGGAAAGGAACTCACCGTCTTGCTTTTTATAAATTATCCTTGCTTTAATCTTCATTCCTTTATTGATTAATTTTTGAATTTCGTCTGCAATAGTGGGTTTGGAAGAAAGTATCTCCACCAAAAGAGAGTTTGGTTTAATGGATTTTTCAATGATTCTCAGTGTTCTTGTCGAAACATAAGGATCCCAAATTTTAATATTGGATATAGCTCTAGCCATCGTTTCTTCAATAAAGGCTTCAGCATCAAGTTCGCTTTCAAATATTTTTATCTCTACCGCCGCACCCTTCAATACGTCATTCAAGGCTTCTTGTAATATTTTCGGTATTATTAAATCGCCATAATTTGAAGTCAAGATAACTCCAAAATTCATTAAAATTTTAATGTAGCCACAAAGTCTTTCATAGCTGTATGAAGAAATCTCTTTAATTTTCTCCAAAGACTGGTTATTAATACTTAGGTATCTTTCTTTTTCTTCTGCAAGTAAAAGCAACGTACCTATTACTTGTACAATCGAAGAATCTTTATTTAGAAGAGTTTTAATAACATTTAAGAGCCGCTCTCTTTCTTTTGTAAAAATTGTCTTAACAACTTCTTCAGATTTTTCAACTCTGAGATCTAGAAGTTTGCTAAATCCCTCTTTAATCTCAGCTGGAAGAAATCTTATAGTTGAATTATTAAGTATGAATCTTTCATCTGCATTTGGCTCCAGAAGCTTCAAGTAGGTACACCACCTCGTTGCTGGTGTAAACGAGGTAAATACTCTGTTAACTTCTTCCTCAACAATTTTTAGGAATATAGCTTCCGTATCAATTGGTTCTGTTCTAAAAGTGAACTCGTCGCTATAAGATATCCAACTTGTTGACCAGTATCCTATAAAATATCCCATTCCGCATTGGGCCAACTCTTTCCCTAACTCCACTACATTCCCTTGGGATTCAAGTGGATATTCCATCATTTTAGATCGCATTGGTCTAGACAAAATCTCATGCCATAATTTTGTGGCTGTGGAAAGTGATTTTCTTACAATCTCTCTTAGTTTTTCAGCTACCTCTTCCTCTTGAAAGGTTGGATAATACTTTTCTCTCAGTAGATTGTTTATGTCTTCCTTTAGTTCTTCCTTAATAAGTAGCTTCGGATAGGTTCTACCCCTCCAGTACTCAGAGGCCTCGACAACTACTCCCAGATTCATAAGCTCTGTTAACTCTCTTTGAAATCCCACTTCTGACAATTTTTGAATTCTTCGTTCTCCGTGAAAATAGTTTAAAATATAATCCAAAACGTAAAACACTCTTCGCTGACTTTCTTCAGGCAGTCTAGCTATAAGTTTCTTTAATTCATCAAGAATTTGGTCTTTAGATTCCTTTTCCATTTATATCACCTTAATCCTTATTTTTCCAGTAAGAAGCAAATCCATTAATCCTTGCTTAATTCTTTCTAATTTTGCTTTTTCATTTCTTTCAATTTCAAGCTTTTTGTTAGTATTTGAAAGAATATTAACAATTTTCTGTTGTTCTTGAAGAGGGGGGAGAGGAATTTTTATTTTCTTTATATGCTTGGCGTAAAGAGCACCAAGCGTTGTTGCTGAAGAAAGAGTTATAATCTGAGACTTAACAAGAGGATAGTCGTTTATCAGAAGAGATAGATATTCTGGTAATAACAAACTTCTTTTGACTCTAATGTATGCCAAATTAGTATGTATAATCCCTCTTTCCGCTCCTTCAGGGAAAACCGCTGAGTATCCAGTTGACCCCCTGATCGTAAGCAGAACGTCCCCTAGTTCGACTTCCATAGTTTTTAACTTTTTAAACTTATCATAGCTTACGTATAAATTTCCTAGCGAAAAATCATTTTTTAAAATATTTTCCTGCGTGTAGACTTTTACGCCACTTTCAGAAAGTTCACTTTTCTTTAGCTGGCTCCCAAAAGGGCCTGTTCTGATCCTCAGCGACCCATTCTCTAAACTAATAACCTCCCATTCCTTTGGTATTCTTCCAATCTCAGTATCCTTAAACTCCTTATGTCCTATTCCCCTTGTTAAAAGCTCCTGCATCAAGCCCTTCTTCAAGCGCTCCGTCTTAGCTATGACTTCATCGGTTTTCTGAATAGCCTCGTCGACGGTTGAAAGAACTTCAGCGATTTTTTGCTGTTCTGAGAGTGATGGAAGCGGGATCAAGAGGTTCTTTATGTGGTCTTGTGCCATTCCTTTTATAGTGGTTCCTCTTGTGAAAGATTCTAGTGTTCTAATGGTTTTTGGAGAAAGCAAGTACCAAACCACATAAAAGGGTTCAGCTCTCAACTTATCTATGACTACTCCAGTTAAATCTTGATTAATTGCAACATCTATTAAATTTACCGCAGATTTTCCAATACCTACTCTTGTAGCTATGATGAGGTTGCCCTTTGGTACTATGTTAGAGGCAGAGTTTTCTAAACCTTCTTTTGTTATGTACTGTTCAATTGAATTCTCATTAATATAGTATTTAGATAAATGGATGCTTCTGATCCAAGGAATATTTCCGTTCCAATATTTAGGTTCTTTGGTAGAAGGTGTTCCTCCACTTATAAAGCTCTCGGAAATATCAGAAAGCTTAACAGCTTCCCATTCTTTCGGTATTTTTCCAATAGGCGTTTCTTTGAAAATAGTTTCTTTGTAGAACATCATTTCAGCTACCTAGTGCTTTAGCAATATCAGAAACGTACTGCTCAAGCTTCATCATAACATCTTGCCTTTCATTTTCCAACTCTTTTAATTCTAGAAATTCCTTAGAAATATCAAACTGCTCTTTTTCCTCAATTGGCATAACGTAGAGCGTAACATTCAAGTTGTAATCGTTATCCCTAACATCCGCTGTATCTACTACTCTGGAAAATCCACTAGTATCTGTGAACTTTCGATAAGCTTCTGCGATTTTATTTATGTTCTCCTTTGAGAGCGAGTTTAACCTTCTGACTGAGGGATGAGGGATGTACTCGTTTGAGGCGTTGATAAAGAGTATCTTGCCTCTTCTTTCCTGGGGCTTGTTCTTGTTGAAGATCATTATTGCCCCCGGCGCACCAGTATTGTAAAACAGCTTTTCGGGCAAGAGGATGACGCATTCAACCCAATCCTTCTCGACGACCTTGCTCCTAACCTGCTTCTCTGCCCCTCCCCTGAATAAGCACCCGTTATCCACGACGAGCCCAACCCTCCCGTTCTCGTTGGCGGAGGCAAGCATGTGCTGGATCCAGGCCCAGTCTGCTGAGCTCCGGGGAGTGTAGCCTAGGATGAATCTCTCCCTGAAGTCAGCCTTCTTGAGGCGCTCCTCATTGTAACCATCCTGGTTCCAAGGGATGTTCGCTATAACTACGTCGAACTGCTTAAGCTTTCCATTCTCCCTGAAACGCGGGTAGTCGAGAGTATCCCCGTTAGCGAGGTTAGCGTTCTTAATGTCGTGAAGCAAAAGGTTCATCTGGCCTACTGCATAAATCTCCGGGTTTCTCTCCTGCCCGAATAAGAACAGTTTTCTGGTTTCCTCCTTACCGTATTTCTCAGCAACATGCAGGTACGAAATTATTAACATGCCCCCGGAGCCGCAGCAGGGGTCGTAGACACTCTCCCCAGGCTTAGGGTCTAAAATCTCAACCATCAGCTTTATGACTTCCCTAGGAGTATAAATTTCTCCTTCCTTCGCCTTTTCTGGCGCGAACCTCATAAGAATATGCTCGTAAGCATCACCAAGAACATCTGGCGAAACCTCCTCCCCGCCGAGGTCATACCTGTTGAAGAGCTCGACAAGCTGCCTCAGAAGCTCCCTGTTCTCCTGGTTTCGGGCGAACTCTAGGAAGTCAACCCTGTTTATCACGCCCTGAAGCTCCTTGTTCAGCTTAGCGACCTCAGAGATGGCTGTTGCAAGGTTTTCAGGCAGGTCCCTCACGCTCTTAGTAACCTCATCCCAGAGATACTGCTTTGGAATGTTGAAAGTATGGTAAACCTCTTTTTCAGCCTCTTTTTCAGCCTCCTTCTCCGATAGACCAGCCTCCTTGACGAGCCTCTGCATAGCCTGTTGCTTCTCAGCCTTCCACAGGTCGTTCAGCCTCTTGAGAAAAAGCAGGACTAGGATGAACTTGTAGTCTACAGCAGTCCTTATCAGGTCGGCAGCCTTGTCGACGAGGGAGTTTAACTCTTCACGCGTCACCCTCCTTGGGAAAAGCGCCCGCTGATTCATCCTCCACGCCTTGAGAATTGTTTAGCTTCATGGGCTTAAAAATCTTAGGCTATTCTTTCGCTTTTTTTAGAGAAAAGATGGTTTAGTCTGTCCGCTAAGGATCTTTAAAACCTGTTCACTGTTTATGTATACAGTATCTACACTTTTTAATATCATTCAAGGCTGTAGTCTCGGGCAATGCGTATATGAAGCAGAGGATACGCATTTCTAATGCGTTATTTAAAAGTTTTGTCATAAGATTTAAAGAAAGGTTTTTAACATATTCTTCATCTAAATGTAAAGGGCTGTTGTCACGGGAAAAGTATTTGAAGGAAATGGTTGAAAATACCATTTCGCCGATTAGCAAAATTGAGGATATTCGAAAAGAAACGGCTAATATACTTCTATCAACAATAGATTTACTCGAACGTGATCAATTCATGGAGGTTTCTGTAAAGGTAAGCAAAATTGTAGAATCCCTTAAAGATCCTCAACAAAAACAGAAGAAGAGTTTGAAAAACTTGTTCCTAATATCCTTGGTAAGGTATTTAAAGGAGGAATATAAATGGAGCAGTTATCTTTAGAAGCCAAGATACTTTTGGATACAATGTTGAACATAAGCGATGTATACTCGCCTGATTATCTGTTGGAGAATGTTGAAATTCTAACAGAAAAATCAAGGAATGAGGCACTCGAAGTGTGGAATAAGATGATGCAGGAAGGCATAGTATTTCAGAAAGATTATAGATGGCTCATAAGTCAGGACTGCGTGGAAAAAATTAAGGAAGCTATACAAGAGTATCTTAGTGAAAACGGGATTGTAGCGGATAAAGTTACCAGCACGATAGAAGAGGAAATTCGAAGAAGCCCAGAAAAAATTAGTATCTTCGTGAAACTATTGGAAAGGGTCTACAAAAGCGATAATAAAAAACATATCATATTCGCTGATGGAGAATGGTATAGCGAGCTAGGTAACTTATGTGAAGAGCTTGTAAAGAAAAGAATGGCTTTCAGATCAAGCAGCAGTAGCAGGAAGCATTCATATAGAAGTTTTTACTTAAGGACATGGCCGTTTGACATAGAAGAAATAATTGGAAACATTGTACTAAAACATCTTAATGTTGAAGGCTTAACTGATGAGGAATGGGGCATTATTTCTCTACTGCTTTTAAGTCGGGATCTTTCTCTTGAGTATCAAGTTATCAAAAACAATGTAAATTTAACTGACCCAGAGCTTCGGGAGTTGGTTACAAATCTCAAAGAAAGAGGGCTTGTTACCGAAGAACATGGGAAAGTTGTTCTTCTTCAAGGTTTAAAGGAGCCGCTCACTCAATACTTCAAAGCAACCTCTTATCAAAAATTCAAGTCCAAGATAATTTCCCAGCTTAAACAAAGAATAGGGCGTTCATTATCCGTCCTCTGGATTTTTACGACAGCTAAAGTGATTTATGATTTACCTTATGGTGAAATTAAAGTCGAGCCAATTTTGTTAAAAACAATAAGCAAAACACACCTAAAAGAATTTGAAAGTCAACTTGTAAATATCAAAGATATCGGAATATTGTATGATTTGGGAAGCGATGTCGTTCTTTTAGGTGACATATTACGTGATGTGGAAAATTGGTTGAAAAGCTCCATTAAGCAGTCACTCATATTCATTCCTGCAAGAGATTATTATCTTGCCCGTTCCGTTTTTCAAGATATATTTTCTAAGTGCCAAGAGTATGTTAAAATTCAGGACCCATATTTGGGAGAAGAAACATTTGATCTCTTGGAATATATACCTGAAGAACTACGAATACAACTTCTAACAGGAGTGAAATTAGGGGAAGGAGAAGAACCCGCTAGAGTCTGTCAACGGATTGAACGCTTACAAGTTCAAAGAAAAGGAAGGTTTCAAATATTGTTTATAGGAGATAAAATAACAGGTAATGCACCTTTTCATGATAGGTTCGTAATATCAAAAACACAGGGTTGGCAAGTAGGTACATCTTTAAAGCAAGTAGGTAAAGGTAAAGATACTGCTGTTTTAGAAATATCAAAAGACCAAAAGGAAGAAATAATAGAGCCTGCGTTTGATCGTTGGTGGAACGTGAAAATTTCAGAGCTTGAGCAAAAAAACATAGTCAAAATTAATTTTAAAGAATGGAAAGATTATCTAGCAAAGCAATTGGAATTCTAAGTATAAAAATATTTTATTAACATACATGCTGTGATCAGCAACTCCCTTTTTAAATTAGTCGAACGGGTTATTATTCTCTTCTTATTTCTTGCAATTTTTTATTTTCCTTTATGAATCTTAAAAGGTATGCTGCAAAAGCTACACTTATGAAGTATGAGGATTGAAGATTTTAGATTAAGATTCCAATCCTTTAGGGAAATTGATTATAAAACCTATCCATATTGCTTCGGAGAATTTTGGAAGTGGAAACTTAGAACAGAAACCGAGAATGAGCATGTCCTTGACGCTAGACATATAGAAGAAACGCATAAGAAGCTTGGTGAAACCCTCAAGAGATGGCGGTGGGGCCGTCCCTATAAGCATGCTGAATTGGCTGAAAGATTACGGAGGGCTCTGGAAAACATACGTGATGCCTACGATCAAATTAGAAAATACAGTTTATTAGAATTTAACAGTATTCCAGATGAACCGTTAAAATTAATTTGGCATGAACTCGGCTGCGTTAAGACGAAAGAAGAAAAAAGTCGCAGCGGATATTATTTGATCATGGGAACTACAAAACCCTTAATGCTCCTATGGGGGCAAACACCAGCCTTCGATTCGGTAGTGCGAGCTAAAATGCCAAAATTCGGTATCCCTAGGCTAACCGATAATTATTGGGATTTCATGATATGGAAAACTGTATTAACAAAATTCCAGGAGGGTTTAAAGCAACAACCTGAAGTGATTCAAGTCTTTAGAGAAGTTTCACGCGAAGAATATGGAAGCGATTCCATTACCCCGTACGGACAATTCTTAGACCTCTACTATTGGACGAGATAAAGCACTCTTCTCCTCCTAGCTTAAGTAAGGCTTAGCGTAGCTAAAGAGTATGACAGAAGGGCTGAAAATTTTGGTAGACGTGGTTAAAGATAAGAATACATTGCGTTTATGCAGATTTGCTTAATTTCAAAAATGAAAAAGAAGCTTGAAACAGTGTTTAAGGAATTAAAAGGAAGCTGGATAGCTTGTAGACGATGTCTGACGCTCTAAAATAGCAATGAGTGGTAAATGGATGTAATCGCAGCGTGCTTTCGCTGACTTTAAAAATCAGGCTGTTCACGACCCTTTTTCAGAGACCTCTGATAGGCTTGAATTGGATAACGGAAGTACAGTATGATTTATTCTTAAGGCAAAGCTTAAAAGTAGTATGTAAGGCTTATAGTTGGATGAGAAAAATTATTCAGGTGAGGGTTTACAAGGGGGAGAAATACTATGTTGCTGAGTGTGTTGACCTGCCTGTTGTCAGCCAGGGGAAAACGCTGGACGAGGCTGTGGAGAACATAAGGGAAGCGATAAGCCTTCATCTTGAAGGAGAGGATTTAAGCGAATAGCACGCGTTAGCGCACGTGAAGGTTTTAAACGGGTTTTCTGACCGTTGCATTCTTTTGCATGCTCACTTTCACTCAACCCTCTCCCTCAAGCGTTTACTTTCCTAAGGAT
>Ga0272449_1002432_pt1 | contig 17379 bp, 9 predicted proteins | sample YNPCB0241_FD_198679 | JGI IMG/M metagenome (GOLD analysis project Ga0272449, IMG submission 198679) | Hot spring sediment microbial communities from Yellowstone National Park, WY, United States - YNP-CB-024-1 | ecosystem: Environmental > Aquatic > Thermal springs > Hot (42-90C) > Sediment... | reverse complement strand
GACCCGCAGGAAGTTTATCGGGAGTTATCGGCGGCTATCGATGCTGTAGGAGGATTACGGGATTTGGTCGCGGGGAAAACGGTGGTGGTGAAGGTCAACATGACTGGACCGGTTCGGGATTTTCGCGGCCGGCCAGCTTCCGAAACGTATCATATCCACCCCACATTTGTGGAAGCCTTTTGTGCACTAGCTGACCAAGCGGGAGCCCGACGGATTGTCATCGTCGAAGCCCTATACTATCGCGAACCCATGGAGGTTATTCTCCAGCAAGCTGGATGGAATCTGCAGCGGCTGCAATCGGCCGGCGGACATAAGGTTTTGTGGGAAAACACCAAGAACATGGGCTCCTGGAAGAAGTACTCTCGCTTGACCGTCCCTTGGGGTGGATATTTGTACCCTGCATTTGACGTGAACCAGTGGTATGAAAAGGGAGATGTCATCGTCTCCTTGGCCAAATTGAAGGATCACGGTACAGCCGGGGTAACAATGGCCGTTAAGAATATGTTTGGGATCCTTCCCACGGCCCTCTATGGGGACGATGCCCCCAACGAGGACTCCTTGCGGGCCCGGGTGGCAATCCTTCATCTGGCCAAGCGGAAAGTCCCCGACGGTGTGCCGGCAGAGGTCGGGCCGGAAATCCCCACAGACCCCCTCGAACGGGTACCACGGGTAACGGCGGACATCTATGGCATCCGCCCCGCCGACTTGGCCATCGTCGACGGAGTCCTCAGCATTAAAGGCGGTGAAGGGTTCTGGAACCAGGGTGTTGACCTAATTGAGCCGAAACTCCTTTTAGTAGGTCGGAATGGAGTTTGTGTGGATGCCGTTTGCACCGCAGTGATGGGGTACGACCCCATGGCTCCGCACGGGAGTTTCCCCTTCCCGGGAGAAAACCACCTCCAACTGGCAGCCGAGGCCGGGTTGGGCACCAATGACCTCAAGCGAATTGAAGTTCGCGGGCTTTCAATTCAGGAGGCCTTATGCCCCTTCCGCACCCCGTCGGAGGCTGTCCCGGTGGGAGCATGCAATCGGTACCCCGCTTTTGTGCCGCAATCTTGTTGGGCCTAAAGATCCGTGGTAGCTCGGCCTGAAGCTAGGCCCCCGAGCTTTCCACGAGGAATGGAGTTCCATAAGGAAATGTACTGCTCTTTTCTCGACGCAACCTCCGAAAAAACCGGGGTTTTTCCGCAGTTTTCCGGCGAAAACTGAGGCGGGGGGAAACGGTGTCCCGCGAATCCTCAGTAAGCACCAAACTTTGGCACGACTGCTCCTAACACCTTGCCGCCAAAATTCGATAAAATAGGAGCTCTTTGCCCAGGCCGGTGAAATCTTCATTTAAGAAAGAGGTATTCAATTTAAGGAAGGGTTTGCACAGCTTGGTGGTATTTATGAGGTTAATTATCGGGGTTGAGTCCTTCTGCTGCCGTGAAGAATGAAGCAGAAGCTTCGGAAACGCACAAATAAGCCCAGTTGTGCCAGTGTTCGGTCCCAGGCTTTGCGAATATCTGTTCCGTAAGGATCAGGCAAAGACTGTGCATTTCGGCCCGGCATCCGAGGGCTACAAAGCTTCACCTTCACCTGAAAATGCCGATTGTGCGGAACCGGTAAAGAAGGTGTTTCCGGCTTCAGCCCTCACAGTGCCGGAACGCTCCGCCAAAGTGGAAAATCGGAACTAAAAGACAAAAGAGGTTCAAGAAAATTCTCGGCAAATTTGAGGTCGCGGCCATGGCACACCAAGTCACCTTAATCTTAGGCGACGGAGTTGGTCCAGAGCTTGCCGAGGCAGCCCGCCGCTGCATCGATGCAACCGGAGTGGAAATCCATTGGGACGTTCAGGAGGCGGGGCTTGATGTGATGGAAAGATTGGGTACACCACTGCCGGACTCGGTCCTTGAAAGTATCCGCCGCACTCGGTGTGCCCTAAAGGCCCCCATCACCACGCCGGTTGGAACAGGTTTTCGCAGTATCAATGTGTTCCTGCGACAAGAGCTGGGCCTCTATGCATGTGTACGTCCGTGCAAGCTCTATCCTGGGGTGCGGACGTTTTTCTCCAGCGTGCCCATTGATTTAGTAGTTGTTCGTGAAAACACGGAAGACCTCTATGCCGGGGTGGAATTTGAGGCAGGTCGACCCGAGACGGCCGAGCTTATCGGGGCCATCAATCGCCTGAGCACCGATCGAAAAGTAAAAACACCACCCGAGGAAACCGGAATTTCCATCAAACCCATTAGCCGATCAGGGACCGAGCGAATCGTCCGCTATGCCTTCCAGTATGCTCGACAATTTGGCAGAAAGAAAGTTACTGCTGTACATAAGGCCAACATTATGAAGCACACCGATGGCCTCTTCTTGGCGGTGGCTCGCGAAGTGGCCAAGGAATTCCCCGATATCGAATTCGAGGACCGCATCGTCGATAACATGTGCATGCAGCTTGTTCAAAAGCCGGAATTATACGACGTCCTTGTCTGTCCTAACCTTTACGGGGACATAATTAGTGATTTGGCGGCAGGGCTTGTGGGAGGACTTGGGGTTGCCCCGGGAATGAACGTGGGAGATGGTGGGGCCGTCTTCGAGGCGACCCACGGCAGTGCCCCGAAGTACAAAGGCCTCAACAAAGTAAATCCCACCGCGTTGATCCTCTCCGGGGTATTGATGCTTCGATATTTGGGTGAAAAAGAGGCAGCCGACCGATTGGAGCAGGCTGTGGCCGAGGTGATCGCCGAAGGCAAAGAGGTTACCTACGATCTGAAACCCCACCGCGATGATCCGACCGCCGTGGGAACCCGGGAAATGGCCGAGGCAATCTGCCGCAAATTAACCCGCAAAAGCCCGTAAGACACTGTGTTGAAATTGCTGAGACCAAACCGGCTTGGATTTCTTAGCCATCATTTCCCAGTTCTTTGGGTAGAAAGCGATTCTGGAGTCACATTGGATAACCGAATACCCTCAGAAACTAGATGTGCCTTAAGTTTTGAGGCCAGAAGAAGTTCTGGGTATTTCGCTTTTCTCGTAGTCTCTGCTTTAACACACCCCCCAACCTACAACGGTGCTGTAAAAAAACCTGCCAAAACGTTGTGAAAAAGTTTCCATGCCGGTCAACACTGGCGGTTTTTTCCTAATTCTCTGAACACAGTCTTTAGTTGTTCGGAACCCAAACCGGGTTTTCACCGGCATTTAAATTGTCACGGCCTTTGGCACACGTCTATGCCTTTGGCAATCTCTGTCGCAAGCACGTGGGCAGCACCCAAAGCGATGCCCAAAAGCGTAAGGTGGGGTATATACCTCAGATTAATGCGGCGAGGACCTTCGCGGAGCACTTCCTCCCACACGGAGAAGTCCGGAAGCGAGGAGGCAACCCGCATCTGGGAGGAGTTCGGCTGTTCTTCCCGGGGGCCAGAGGGGGAGTTGTCAGGCTGCGGTTTCCGAGATCCCGGACAGGCAAAAGCTTGCATCAGGAGCCTACTACCACCACCTGTGAAGAAAACTTCAGCCTCGAAGACATCGGCCGGGAGCACCTGGTTGACCAATTCCCGCACGGCTCCTACAGCTCCCCAGAATAACCCGGCCTCCATGGCAGCCACCGTGTTTTTCCCGAGCGGCGGAGGTATTGTTCCCCACGAGGAAGGATCAAGCAGAGGAAGCATATCTGTGTAATCGTACAGGGCCCGGGCAGCTAGGGTCAATCCAGGCAAGATTGCTCCACCTTCAAAAGTCCCTTCCGGAGATAAATAGTCGACCGTAATCGCCGAACCTACGTCGACAATCAGGGCAGGTACCGCCCCCTGCCGGAGATACTTGGCGGCCAAAGCATCCACTAAGCGGTCGATGCCCACCATATCTGGCCGAGGGAGATTCACCGCAAGGGGGAGATCGCTGGCGGTCAAGTACACCAGACGATCCCCCGGCCGATGAGTCCGCAGCCAATCCACCAACTCGGTGCTTGCCGGCCGATTGACCGTGGCAATCCACCAACTTCCCACAGCCGGCTGTCCAGCAAGCCAATCGTCAAGAGTCCGTAAAGCCTCGGGATCCTCAGGAATACTCCATTCACTGGCACACGATCCAAGCCGACAAAGGTCCTCCCACTCGTAAAGGCCGAACTTCAGCCGATTGTTCCCAACGTCTACACAGACAATGGGAAAACTAGCGGCAATCTTCGCCTCGTTAGCTCTAGCCATCCCGATCATGGTCCAGTTGCACAACTGCGAGCTGGAGAAATCGTTATCAAGGAAGATTTATTTCCAGGAAATCCCTTGAGGCACATTGTCTGCATAATAGCAGAATACCAAATTTGTCGGGGAGTGCGGGGATCTTCCGACGGTTCTTTTCCCTCCGATCTCATTCCCATTTAGGTCACAAACACCGCTGGGAACCCTCTTCCCTGGTTCTTTTTTGAGCCGAGATCGGCTATCCAAAGACAAATACTCTCCATTCTCGAATGTCCTCAGAAATTGGCCCTCCTGCAAGATAGACTCAGGAGGGAGCAATTTGCTGTAGAGCCCTTGCCGGCAGGCTCTGGCTCCCTCTTTACAGGCGGCGAAGGTCGAATCAGTCCGAAAAGCTGAACTACTTTCCTAGGAGAAAAATCCCATTTGGCAAGACCAAGGATCAAGCGGGGACTCGCGGGGTATAACAAACTCGAAAGATACCGAACATCTTTTCAGTAAGCTCTGCGGCTTCTGATTCTCCGATCATTGTGCCGTTTGCACCAGTTCTTCTAAGATCCAAGCCCTATGTCAAAAGCTGCGGCTTTACTAACGGAACTTGAATAATTTACCCGGGTCGAAGAGGTGGGGCCAGTTTGTTCAAGAGTTTCCTGTACTTTTTAGCCACATCCTTTGCTTGTCCGGCACTGCCTACTCGCTGGCCACGAATTAATCAGGGGATCCCAAGACCGATTTGTCTTGCTTTTCCAAGCCTCGAGAAGATCAACGGGAGGATCCTCCAACTTTAGGCCGCTGCATGGGCCCCGGTGATCAGCTCGATAAATTCTCTGTTGGAGCGGAATTTTCGCAGCCTGTTCACTAGCTGCTCCATCGCTTCCACTGGATTCATGTTCACCAGGGTACGTCGCAGGAGTGTGACAGCCCGGAGATAATCCGGCGGAAGGATTAGCTCTTCCCGGCGGGTGCCGGACTGGGTAATGTCGATGGCAGGCCAAATCCGCCGGTCGGCAAGCCGCCGGTCCAGTACTAACTCCATGTTGCCCGTACCTTTGAACTCTTGGAAGATTAGTTCATCCATTCGGCTGCCGGTGTCAATCAAAGCGGTAGCCACAATGGTCAGGGAGCCGCCCTCGTCAAAGGCCCGAGCAGAGGCAAACAGTTTCTTGGGCACATCCATCGCCCGGACATCAATTCCGCCGGTCATGGTTCGGCCCGAATTGCCTACCCACTTGTTAAAAGCCCGAGCCAAGCGGGTGATGGAATCAAGAAGGAGAAACACATCCTTACCCATCTCCGCTAGCCGTTTGCATCGCTCCACCACTAGTTGGGAGAGGCGAACGTGGCTTTCCACCTCGCAATCAAGGCTACTTGCGACCACCTCCCCTTTGACCACCCGGCGGAACTCGGTGACCTCTTCGGGCCGTTCGTCAATCAGGAGTACGATCAATTTAATATCCGGGTAATTCGTAGCAATGGCCTGGCTAATGTGCTGGAGGAGGACGGTCTTGCCGGTCCGCGGCGGAGCCACGATCAAAGCCCGCTGCCCCTTACCCAGGGGTGTCAGTAGATCCATCACTCTCGTGGTGATCGGTTCCGGCCCCGTTTCGAGCCGCAGCCATTCATGGGGGTTAACGGGGGTCTTTTCGTCAAAGCTCTTAACATTGCGGTACTCTTCCGGAGGCAAACCGTCCACATCGGTGATTTCCCGTAACCGCGGCCCTTGGGGCTTTTTATTGACTTGCACCAGTCCCCGGATTAAGACCCCCGGCCGCAGGCCGTACTTGTCAATGAGCGGACCGGGCACGAACGGGTCACTTGGCTGCCGGGCGTAATTTGCGTTGGGGTCGCGGAGAAATCCATATCCGCTTGGATGCAGCTCCAACACCCCACTTGCCGGCACCAATGGGCCCGCTCCGTCCCCGTTGCTCGGCTGAGTTATCACCACCGGAGTGGCCACAGCAGTTGGCGAACTCTGCTTGCCAGAAGCACGGTCCTGCCGCGACCTCGGCGGTGCCGAGTCTTGCCGTGTTGACGTTTTTCTTTCCTGCCGCATTCGCGAGATTACCTGCATAGAACAAGAACCCAATTAACCAGAGAGATACTAAACCCAACGCTGGAAAGAACCTAGGGAACCTGCGTCGGAAAGGCGAGAAATACCCGAACCGTGGACCGCCATAACCCCAGTGCAGTAACTGCTACCGCACATGGGGATAACAAACGTTCAGGAACAAGGCGAGCTAGCTGCGTGCCAAGATACCCCCGAATTTCAGGGTTTCCACTAAGACTACCCAGGGTCAAACTCCGGCCTCTTGGCAAGTTCTTCCGGGAAGGAGAACCACCCTGGGAGGTTCCGAGTGGAAAGCTGAAACAACCCCCTGAAGACGGACTTGAAACCAGCTTTTGACCCGTCGGGAAAGAGATTCCGACGGATTGGCGGTAAACCTGGAGACGGCGAACGTCCCGGAGCGGCAAAACTTTAGAACTTCTGCCCGCTCGGCCGGCTTTCCAAGAACACTACCTTAAAAGGCGAACCTTCGCAGTCGTTTTAGGCTGGCAATAGCCTTTTTAGGCCAAAGCCTGAAAAAACCCAGCTATTACCGTAATCGGCGGAAAATTCGTGGGAAGTGCTAAAAAACTCAAAACTTCCCCGAGCAAAACTTAACTGGCCAAGCAACCGACAGGCTGGTTTCGAAAAGCCGACTTAGGCAACCCGATGGTTCGACCGGCTTCCGCGGCGGGTTTTCGCCCCACATTCATTTCAGAAAGAACCCAAGCCCACCATCCCTTTCGATAGCCGACGCTCTTATGCTACCCAAGGAAAGAACAATGTCAAGAGGGCGGGCCCAAACGGGCCAGGTTCCGAAAGGGATAATCTCACGAGAACCTTATCCCTTTCTTTTATACGTCAGAAGTTCGCACTTTGCAAGCGATTTTTCCCTAAGTTTTCGCTCCAACAGTTTCCAAAGTAACCTTTCGACCAACTCTTCCAAGAGTTTTACACTGAGGGACCAAAAAATTCCTTCAAGGATTGCCCAGAATTTGCCGAACTAAACGGGAACTTTCGTAACGGATGGCCAGCGTGCCCCGGCCTTCCCGCGAACCACGTTCTCGCAATCCCCAGTGGCAGCGGACCGAAGACTCACAATTGCGGCACCTTTAGGAGATCGGCATTTAAGCGTGGCCAATAACTGCTCAGTTAGCTTGCCGAAAAATAGCTGAAATGCCGGGAGGGTGCTCCGTCAGCAGGGACGTTCGCAAGTTCGGTTCGTCGGGGAACCATCGCCTTTGTGATCTAGAGCCCTGCAGGAAGCCATCACTACTAGTCTTGAGGTCCTCTCGGGCCAGCCCCAACTGGAAGCAGGATCCGACTCCATGAAACCCGCAGGTTTTACCCGCTCCTTTCCGCAAACGCTGACTTTGATACTGACGGGCGGAATGGCTTGGTTGGCCATCGTCGGATGGACGCAAGCAATCAACGAGGTGCGGTGCCTTGCCGAGGAGCCCCCGTCCGCCATCCCCTGGGTCAGTGATCTCCCCACTGCCCAACGGCAGGCAGCAGGAAGCGGGAAACTGATTCTTTTACACTTTTGGTCTACCACCTGCCCTCCCTGCCGATTCATGAACGAGCGGGTCTTCCCCAATCGTCAGGTCATCCAAATCATCTCCCAGAATTTCGTCCCCGTGAAGGTAAACGTGGAGCAGAACCCCCAGATGGCAAGGCAGTTTGGGGTGTCGGCCGTTCCGAGCTGCTTCATCCTCACCCCAAGCGGGGAGGTTCTCCAAAAATGGGTGGGAGCCAGCGAGCCCACCCGATATGCCCAACAACTGAGCGAGGTCCAGGCCAAATGGAGCACCTTGCTGGCTCAGCGTCAGCAGGCTGGACCGCGGACGGTTGCTGGGGGCAATCCGCCGCCGGCTGCTTCGCCACCTTCTTCGGCTCCCATGACCGGAGGCGTAATTTCGCCACCTCAGGTTGGCACTCCAGGAAATCTCGGCTGCCCAATAGGGGGAACTCCCCATGCAGGATCCCCCTCATCCCAACAGGGGACTGCCCCACCAGTGGGACAACCGTCCTTTTTAAATCCGGGCCCATCCACTGGCAGCCAGCTCGCAGGCCTGGGGGGCCCGGGACCAGGTAGTTCCGGGACTTTAGGTGCCCCTTTGAACCCACGAACAGAGGGGAATAATCCCCAGCCGGTGCACCTATCAGCAAGCTCCAACCCCGCTAGTGGCATATTGGAAGGGTCCGGAAGCTTCCCCCCGACCGCTAGTGTCTCTCCGGCAGGTTCTTCCGGTTTGCCAAACAATCCCCAAGGTGGGCACGTACCCATACACCTATTCGGGGGCACGGATCCCGGAGCCCCCAGAGGCAACTCCCTGCAAACCGGGAGCCAAGACCTGGGGACAGCGAACTTCAGAACTTCGCCGGGATCTCAAGTTTCTCCAACCCTTACCGGTGCTTCTTCCCCCCAAACCGGCATGGGGGAAGTCGTTCCCAGTCCAGGGTTTGACTCCCCCGGAAGCCCAAGAGGCCCCAGCCCCTCGCCCCCCGGTGCCCCCTCCCCAACCGCGGCACAGTCAGGAGCCACATGGGACCGACCCCCAATCGGCGGGAATTCCATTCCGCATGTCCGGTCGGGAGATCTCCGGACTTATGACAACCCCTCGGTTGGTCCGTCCGAGGCAAATCATCCACCTCTCGGGTTGGATGGCTTTTGTCCCGTCCAGCTTACAGATTTCGGGAAATGGGTGCCGGGTATTCCCCAGTGGGGCATGATTCACGAGGGCCGAACTTACCTCTTCGCCGGGCCCGCTGAGAGGGCAAAATTCGCCGCCAATCCCGACCGTTATGCCCCCGTTTTGTCCGGGTATGATGTCGTCCTTGCCGCCGAAAGAGGGGTTCTTGTGCCTGGGAAACGGGAATTTGGAGGATGGTACCGCGGCCGAGTGTACCTTTTCGCCAATGAACAAACACTCCGGCAATTCGACCAAGATCCGAATCGCTACCTTTCCAAGTTAAGCCAATTGGAAACTTCCTCCGGCCGGTTTTCCGGGAGACCGACAAACTTCTCCCCAGGCGGATTCCTTACCCCAAGCGAAACCCCGAACCCCGAGACACCTCCGGCAGGGCCCAGCCCTATCCAAGGATCCCCCAGTGTGGGCTTACATGGCTATCCCTTAGATCGCCGATAAAGAATGCTAACATCCAACAGCGAAACGTATCCATAAGCTCGGGGTAGAAAGGTTCCCACTCACCTTCCGTTGGGCTCGGTGGTTTGCTCTTCTAGCCAATGTCGCCACTTTTCGGCGATATTAGCCCCCGGAACCAACCGACTCCGCTCCAACGTCTCGGTCAAGGCTCGACGGAAGAGCTGTCGCATTGCCGGATCTTCTAGCTCGTTTTGAAGAGGTAAAAGGGTATCGAGAACTTCGCCAGCCTCGGCGAACCGCCCTTGTTTCACTAGCAGCCAGTACTGGCCGGCAAGCCCGAAAGCCCGCAATTCCGGCTCGCTAGGATCGACCTCGGCCAACTCGCGAAATAGCTTCATCGCTTCCGCATCTCGACCGTCCATGAGGGCAATCCAGGCTAGTTGTTTTTTGGCTCTTCGCACATAGTAGGTCTCTTCCGGGAAATAACGGATGACTGCCTCCCAGGCCTCTCGCGATCCAGTATGGAGAGCATAGAGAACCTGAGCTCCGACACTTTCAAGCTTGGGAGTTCCCAGGGGCCCTGCCCCGCCGGATGTTGGAAGTTCTTCGCGTTCTGCCCAGCTATGAGCCAGCCAACGACCACTCCAAAACGCTCCTACTGCCAAAACACCCCAGAGGGCTAGCACTAGAATACTTGTCCACCTTCGACGTTCCGGCCGCATCACAGCCTGAAGCCGCCGCGTGGGATTTTCCTCAGGCCGGTCCACTCCCAAGCTAGCTGCCAACTCCGCGGGCAAAAGATCGGCCGGGGTTGCCTCGCCCAAATACTCCCGCTCCAGGGCTCGGAGGTCCTGCAAAAGCTCCCACGGCGTTTGATACCGATCCTCCCGAGCCTTGGCCAACATCTTGTGAACAATCCGGCACAGGGAGGGAGGAAGATCCGGCCGGCGATGCTCTAAAGGAATTGGCGATTTCTTCAGATGTTGAATGGCTACACTTAACGCAGTATCACCCTGAAAAGGAGGTACCCCCGCCAACATTTGGTAACATGTCACCCCGAAGGAATAGATATCTGACCGGCAATCAAGTGGTTTGCCCTCGATTTGCTCTGGGCTCATATACAAAGGTGTACCCATGGTCATGCCGGCCTGAGTCAGCTCCACAGCATTGCCCCGCCGGACAAGTCGGGCCAAACCGAAGTCGGCCACCTTAACCTCACCCCGGTCAGAGATCATGATGTTTTCCGGCTTGATGTCGCGGTGGACGATTCCCTGCTCGGCCGCCCGACACAATGCCGCAGCTACCTGGTGCATAATTACCAAGGCGGTCTTAACGTCCACCGGCCCATGCCGAGCCAGGTGCTGTTTGAGGTTTTGCCCCCGAACATACTCCTGAGCAATGTAGTAGATCCCGTCGATGCAACCGACTTCGTGGATCTGCACGATATTGGGATGCACAAGGGAAGCAGCAGCTTGAGCCTCCCGCTGGAAACGCTGTATATACGTCTGATCACTTGCCAACTCTGCCCGCAGGATCTTCAAAGCTACGTGTCGCTGAAGGGAGATCTGTTCGGCCAAATACACCTCGGCCATCGCCCCTTGGCCAAGGCGGCGGAGCAACCGATAGTCCCCCAGCTGCTGACCGGTAAGATCTCGCTTCCCACCGAATTTCGGGGAATTTATATCGCCCATGGCTAAACCGTGCCACTTACGAAAAATTTTCGCTATTGCTCACCTGACCTTTGGTCAAGGAAACCCGTTTTAGACGACATTTGGCTGACACCACTGAACGCCTTGGCAAAACTGTACACCTTCATTCTATGATCCGAATTCCTCCAATTCCCACAAAAAAGCTGGACTGCAGCCTCGACATCCTTTGTGGACACCGAGGGATACGGTATCGAACACTCCGTGCCAACTTTCCCGTTCGCCAAAGAGCACTCGTCCCGAACTTTGCCCAGCCCTTTGGCCAACGAGCCAGTTTTGTCTCAACCAGTTTGGCCAGTCCTAGAGAAGAGAAACTTGTCGTTATCCCTGGGGCCTTGGCGGGCCCTTTTGAAGAAGCATAAGCCACTGATAAGTTATTTGATCGGCAATTGTGGGGGAAAGTCGGCATTCTTCCGGGGTCTTACCCCAATAGAAACCGATCCACCCACAGGCCCAGCTGGTGGAACCCCGCAAGAACTCCTCTAATTCTCCAACCGAACAGCGAAGGGGGAAAATCTCTTCTATCACCACCGGCTTGCCCACCGCAAAACCAGCTAGGGTATCCAACGCTTCCTTCAGTTTTCCATGCTCCGGATAGATATGGACGGAGATGAAGTCCAACTCCGGAGCAATCGCTTGCGGAACAAACCCGGAGGTAAGTCCCGGCCGATCTAGACTCCACGGCACCAAGCCCACCGTAATGAGATGCTTCCGGTCCACCTGGCGAATGCCCTGCACCAACGTGCGGATCCATTTTCGAGCAATTTCCTCGCGAGGCCGGCCGGCTCGGTCCAGGGCAATAAACTGAACGAAGTGTTTACCGGCGAATGGTGGCCCGAGCCAATCTGTCCGCGGTTTGTCCCCGCCGGGAACCACCGGCTCGTTCATGAGGTCGTAGCAAAAGACCACTGGCTCCGCTGCACAAATTTGGGCAACAGCCTGCCAAAAGCGAACCTGCACCTGCCAACGATCCTCTTCCGACAAGGCATCGTACCAAGGGGGCACATCCTGCCGGTGGTAGCAGCCTAAGCCGGTGATGTTAAGATAGAGCCTCTCGGCTTCAGCCAGCCGCAGAAGCTTCCGCAGCCTCTCCAACTGCTCAGCTCGGGGTTTCTCCGGGGTTTCCATGAATTGCCCAAGCTGCAGATGAACTCGGACGACATTAGCCCCAAGGGCCCGCATTTCGCGGAAGTCTTCCTCCACCTTGTGCCATTCGGTGTGCCAATAATCTTCGATCAGCCGGCCGGACTCGTCGTGATCGTAATTAAACCCCCAAGGGACAAAAGGCTTGCCTGTCAAGGCTTCTACGAACCCTCGACCATCCGGGGAAAGTGTAATCCAAGGAATTTCCGGATCCTCTGCCCAGCATAGGGCCCCCTGGCCGGCCCCTGGGATCGCAGCCCCTAGAAAAGTAGAAGCCACAAGCAAAGCAAAAGCCTTGAGGATAGGTCCCGATATCCCATTGCCGGTTCCCCCGCAACTAAACACAGCATCAGTCGGAAAAGCTCTTTCCCCGAGCTGGTGACCAACTGATTGGACCATGCTAACCAAAACGGGTCCCTGCTTTAATCTCTGCCGGTTCAAAAGGCTCGACATGCACCAAGACATCGGCCAAATTCTCCACCTCCTGCAAGAGTCGATCACGAACGGCGGTAGCAATGCGGTGTCCCTCACGGACGCTTAGGTGGGGATCCACCAAGATATGCAAATCCACCTGAAGTTTCGCTCCCACGAATCGAGAGCGAATTTCGTGGGTGGCTCGGACACCCTCCGTCTCCAGCACCAGCCGAACAATCCTTTCCACCTCCTCCTCGCTCAGACCGGCATCCGTCAGTTGAGCCACCGCAGGCACGATGATGGTCCAGGCCACATGGATAATCAAAGCAGCTACCAAAATAGCGGCGATATGGTCCAAGTATTGCCACTGAGGATAGAGCCGGCTTCCGGCAACCGCGACGGCCACCGGCAGGGAACTTAAAGCATCACTGCGATGATGCCATGCGTTGGCAAGCAAAGCTGAGGATCGATACTTCTTTCCCACCCGAAAAGTCCACCGGAAGAGCCACTCCTTAACCACCACAGAAACACACGCAGTAAAAAAGGCAAGCCAGGTGGGGGAACTTCCCTCTCCCCAGTGAATGGCCCGCAGGGCACTCCAGCCGAGCCCAATTCCCGCTCCCGCCAAGGCCACTCCAATGATCAAGGAAACAAGGGTTTCAATCCGCCCATGGCCATGGGGATGTCGAGCATCGGCGGGGATCGTCCACATTCCTGCCCCCACCAGCACCACCACATCCGTGACCATGTCGGAGAGACTGTGGACGCCGTCGGCCATCAGGCTGCGGCTGCCGGCAAGCCAACCAGCCAAGAACTTCCCTGTTGCCAGGAAAAAGTTCACCACGAGCCCCACCCGGGTTACATGGCGGATGACCTCGGCATGATCCCGGGTTGGCTCGGCCGACTTGTCCACTAATGTCGCTGGTGAAGCACTTTCCACCCAGCTTGGATCCTACCCGAAGACCCACTCCCGCTTTTCCAGGGGACAACGGCCATTAAACCCATCCGCTAAAATCTATACCTCCGGCCCACACTGGAAAAGTCCCGGCACACCCTCCAGCCAGCTGATATCCTGGGACTTCCCTGTTGTTCACCCAACGAACTCCTTTTTACATGCAGCATTTTTCTGGTAAACCCTGGCCGATCGAAGTAGCAAAAACCAGGAAAATGCCCGAAATAAATCCCCGCGGCCCCACCGATCCCCAGCCGGCCTCACCCCTTGCCATTCCACTGGCGAGATACCATCTTCTTTACAGGACCCACAGGCTTAACGTGTTTTATGACGGACGTTCCATCGCCGCTTTGAAAGCTTTCGCAGCAATTTCCCGTCCTGCTCGTGGGTTTTCACGAGAACGAACTCTACCTTTACATCCCGTCAGCCCCGGCAGTTGGGATGAGGATCAACTGGGCCTGCTTTTGCAGAAGTTCCAGTACTTTCCGGGGGTAAGTCCAAGGTTCAACTTGGGTACCATAGATTGTAACCGGCAAGCGGCTTGCCACGAGGGCCACCGTTTGCGGCAAATCGAGATACCGTTCCACGTTCAAAATGATTGGACCTTCGCGATGGTGTGCCGGCGGATCCCTTAGCTCCACCCCATGAACTCCCGGTTGGAAGATCGCAGCATACAGTCCGATCACCCCCGCCTGTGCTTTACCAGAAAGAACAAGAGGAATCCCCTGGAGGGAGGGCATAGATCGGAGCACTTGTACAGCTCTTGTCACGTCCCATACCCGCATACCATCCGAGGTTTGACCGATGAGCATGAAACGACGTTCAATCTGAACTCGCTTGCGATCCGCGGGGTTCCAAGCCGTCGGTCCAATTCCCCGAGGCGGGAAGGCCACCAACCAGATATTCTCCTCCCGTAACCGGCGGACCAATTGCTCCCATGCTTGCGGATCGGCAGCGGGGACCTCGGCGGTAGCATCCACCTTAGCCTCCGGCACTATTACGGATTCAAATCCACACCGAATGCCAGCAACCAGCTCCTTCCAGGAGGATTCGTCCAGGATTTGGACGACTATCTTTCTCGGCAATTGGTCTACCACCGGAGCGAGGATGTACAAGCGAAGGCGGATGGCCGGCTGCGAGGTAAACTCCCACACAGCCAAACGAACTCCCTCTGTTTCGGTCTCTTGAACAAGCTTCGGCTCAAGCGGGGGTAACTGGCTAGGCCAACCGCGGAAGCATTTCTCGCGAAGAATCTTCTCCCACTTGCTCGACATTGCCTCCCATTCTTGGGCCGATCTGGGAAGAGCCGGCTCAGCCTTCGGGACAAAACTTTCGTGGATCGTCGTATTCAACTGGTCTTCCGGCAATTGCTGAAATACCTTCAGCCGCTCCGGCTCCACCTTTACCGCAAGGGGTACTTCAACCGGCTGCTCTTTGCCCTTTAGATGTTTGTCGAACCAACGAAGGGTAGCCTCTTGTAGGGGAGGAACATCATCATGTCTGCCGGGAAAGAGGGCCAGATCGAATTTATCCTCCGCCCCCAAGGCTCCATAAACTCTGCGAACCTTTTCGTACAAACGACGAACTCCATCTTCGGGAAAGATGTCGTCATTATCAGTGTTACCGATGAGGAGAGCCCGAGGAGCAATCAAGGCTGCCACCATCGGATAATCCCACCGGTAAGTGTTCACGATGTACATACAATCACAATGACCCTCCACACAACCGTCGAGCACATGATCCTCAAGATCGGTAATCCCCGCCACCGGTACGGCGGCTTGGATGCGATCGTCGATAGCCGCCGTCCACCAACTGTAGGCTCCTCCCCCACTCCGACCGGTAATTCCGATCCGGGCTGGGTCTACTTCCGGCCGAGACTGAAGGTAGTCAATCGCCCGCATGCTATTCCATGCCTCGACCCCTGCGGGAGTATATCCCCGATTGTTCCACCACCACATTCCATAGCGGTAAGTCCCATGATGAATCCCCTCGATTTCCCCAAGCTGGACGGTATCAATGACCAGGCACACATAACCCCGCTTGGCAAAGGCTACTCCGTAATAACTGTACGCACATTTATTGCCGAAGCTAATGTTCCCCTTCCGCACCGCCCCATGTCCACAGACGTAGAGAATAGCGGGAAGCTTTTCCCTCACCTCTTTCGGCCGATACAGGTTTGCTGTCACGTATAACCGCGGAAGAGACTGAAAGTACAACTTCTCCACCACGATATCGTCAAGTTCGACGGTGCCCGTGATCACGGGATCCAAAGGGGTTCGCTCGGGCATGGGATCCAGGCCCAACATCTCCAGAAGCTGCTGGCGATGCCGTTTGTGCCACTCCGGCCATTCCTCTCGAGTAGGCACCTTTGACAAGCACCCTGCGGCAATTTGCTCCACTTCCTGGCGAAAGTAAGCGGCAAGCATCAGGTCACCCGGTCGGTCGCCCAGGTGGATCCACTCCGGCCGAGGTGCAGCAGCGGCCCCATCCGGTGCCTCCCCACAAAACCGGCCAACGATCCCCGCAAGTAACACGAGGAGCAGGACTCTCCCTCTACCCATCACGGCATTCCTCCCAGAATTAAAACGTTGCCTCGAATCTCTTCTTCCAGGGGACTGCTATTTGAACCAACCCACTGCGTGACCTTCGGCTTTTTTGCGGGGCCAAAGTTGCTCACCAACCATCGAAAGGTTTCGAGTCCAAGCTACTTAACCGATTTCCCGACAAAGGCCGGCCCCACTCCTTCCGGCCGGTTGGTGCCACAGGTTCGCAAAGATCTGATTTTTTGCATCCCAGATCAAACGCATTGCATAGCAGGCCAACCCTGAATCGCTCGGCGGGGCCATCGGAAGGTTATCCCACGGACCCCCGGGCAAGCAGGAGGAAATTCGGCCTTTCCGTCATGCCCGGCCAACCCGGAAAAAGTTCTTATTTGCCGCGTTGCTTGTACGCCGAGTGCAAGGACAGCCAGCGTGCAACCCCCTCCCGTGGCCGAACGTAGCAGCAAATGGCCATTATTCCGGGCCTATTGTACCCCAGGAATTGGGCCGTTTCATGTCCTCCCGGCACGGATAAAACGCATCGATCGCTACCACCCCCTGTTCGAGTGCCACCACTTTGTGAGGCACTCCACCCGGTAACTTCCACATCTGCCCCGCTGTCACCCGATAGGATTTTCCCGCGATGATAAACTCCGCTTCTCCCTCGATCATAAACCCCATTTGCTCGTGGGGATGAGAATGCTCTTCGATAACACTGTGGGGCTCCATTTGAACCAAGGAAATAGTCATATGATCACCACTGAAGGCCCACATGGTAACCCCCGGAAAAGGCTGCATCTGCACACAATCCTGCCGCTGAATTATAAAATCTTCCATGGAACTCACCTCCCCACCCGTGTCGAGACTTTGCCTTTCCTTGGTGCTTGCCAATACGTTACTTCCTTTTCGCCTTATAAACTCGCAACAGTGGGCCTGCCGAATATTTTTCCAACGGGTCGGTTTAAGGGCAAACGACAGGCCCTTATTCCGCGGGTGAAACAGTCCTCGATGGGATTTTCACCAAACCTCCCACTATCCGGGCGGGAGGAATTACCCTGGACCTGTCTTCCAGAGTTTTTCCTCGCTTGCGATCCTTTTGCAGCAGACGTGGCAACACCTTGCGGAAACACCCTGCTATCGTGGAACTCGCCTTATGAGCACTAGGGTTGGAAAAAATCGTCTCTGGAGCCATGGTTTTCCCAAATTGGCCCGAAAACCGTTGGGAAAATTACCCTTGAAGGGGACAACTGCGATAACCTCCTGCTCAGCATGGGATCCCAACGACACCGTAAAGATGGGTTTTTACT
>Ga0272449_1002429_pt1 | contig 17403 bp, 18 predicted proteins | sample YNPCB0241_FD_198679 | JGI IMG/M metagenome (GOLD analysis project Ga0272449, IMG submission 198679) | Hot spring sediment microbial communities from Yellowstone National Park, WY, United States - YNP-CB-024-1 | ecosystem: Environmental > Aquatic > Thermal springs > Hot (42-90C) > Sediment... | reverse complement strand
CTGATTTTACCGAACTGATTTACACAAGGGATGAAGCAGAGAAATTCCACTGGGTTTACCTTGACATGCTTGAGGATGCAGTGATCCTTTACGACAAAAACGGCTTTTTGCAGAGTGTTTTTGAGAGGCTCCAAAAGCGGCTGGTAGAACTGGGAGCACAACGGAAAACTATCGGTAAAATCCGCTATTACGATCTTAAGCCCGATTTGATGTTGGGGGAGGTGATTAAGCTTTGACAAACAAGGAAAGCGCCCAAGCCATGTTCCAGCGTGCCCTTATCATCCTTGACGAGGCCAAAAGCCTGAATGCCAGGAAAGACAGGTTGGGAGCTGGGGAGAGTGGTGTAGATAGAAAAAGCCATAATAGTAGTCTCTCGATGAAAGCCGTGAAGTCTGTTCTCCCGCTCCTGCTCGCAGTCGGAATGCGAAGTTCGTTTCCATGATCATCCTTTTTGCAAATTCTGCATTTTGCGCTATTTTTATGCCAGGCGGATGGAAGGTGGAAATTGCCGTGCTCGGCAGTATGGGAAAGGTCAAATTCGCTTGCAGCCGAGGTTACAGCAATTTATATTTACCCGCGTTGTTCTGATTTAATGCCCCTAAAATTCAACTTAAAGACCGGTGCCGTGCAGCTGTTGGAATTTGAAATTGAGGGACAGCTCATGGAGCCGGAAGAGCTAGCAGATCTAGCTCCTCCAAAACTGGATCCCTCGAAACCAATCGTGATAAGCGGCAGAGGGCCGCACTGGCTTTACCAATTTTTCGTGCATCACTACCACTTCTGCAGATTGCTCGCAACTTTCGAGCCTAGGCTTGGCAAGGGAATTGTTGTCGAGTCTCCATCGCCGAGAGAATTGGGAATGTCAGTAGACCTGTTTGCAGGCTCTCTTTCTGAAGAAAGACTGGGAACTGAAGAGAGCTTCACGATAGACCTGCTAAAGCTAGGTGAGCTACAGATAGTCTATGTCAAGATAGATGGACCTTTCCTTGAGCCGCTCGCTATGAGGGATTTCGACTGGCAGAAACTCAAGCTGGAAGTTGACTCAACAAAGCCCGCAATTTTCTACGGCCTTGTACCGATATGGCTTGGAGCGCGCGTTGCTGCAGTAATGAGCAACATGGTTCCTTGGTACGGTGTTTACGATCTCCGTCTAGCCTGCACCGTGGTTGTAGCAAGGCATGCGCCGGATGCCCCTCCCGAAGGCAGTCGTGTGAGGATACAGACCACATTGCGTTAGCCTACTCACGCCCTCCTGCTGCTGGTGGAGGGGCCAACGGGATCAAAACAACTTTATCCCCCATCAGCTGTTTGAGCTCGATGCAAAGCGCAAGCACCTGTGGGGTTGGGCCTGAGGCCAGATAAATGAGCTTTTCTCCTTTTTTCTCTGCAATGAATCTTGCGAGAGCCTTCGAGACCGCAACATCCTCGCTTGCCAATACAAATCTGATGCTTCCCAGCATCTTTTCCAGCTCTAGGGCTGCGTAGAGTGAGGAGAGCGCAGCTAGTGGGTACGAGAGCGGTGTGGCCAACACATAGGTTGTGCTGATCTCGATTCCCTTTGCAAGTGAAGCTAGTAAGTAAAGGTCGCAGGGCCCCATTTGTTCGCTGAAGCCCACGAGCATGGATACCTCTCCATCGAGTTGTTTCCTTAGTTCTTCAGAAACTCTCTTGTAAGCTACAAGCCTGCCTAAGACGTCCTGGCTAATCACTTTTAGCATGTCGTTTAACTTTCCATCACCTTCGTTGTCCTTGTCAGAGCTGAGCTGTATCCTGCCACCTGATGCGCTCACGTTTACGTCAAGTATTTTCTTTTGCACTATGAATTCCAAAAGGCATTGATAAATACAGGCATTCCTGACACGCTCACGTGCCGTTGTTAACTCAGCTTTTACGGCATCCAGTGGCATTTTCGACATTCTTACGTTTCCAGATGCCAGTGCCGTAAAAGCCCCTAGTATCTCATCCTTGCCACATATGCCGTAAAGTTCGTGAAAGGTTCTGCAACTGCCTGCGCTTGCATCGTTCCCAAAGAGGGCTCTGGATATCTTCTTAGAGAGCGCGCTTTGAACAGCTTGAAGTCTGAACGAACGTGCAAGCCTGTGGAATCCACTAGTTGCCGCGAAGAAAACTAGGGGTGAAACTTCGGTTCCCTGATTCGGCAAAGCGGCAAGCTCGTCACGCTTCATCCTGATGTGAATTCCCCATGGGCTAATACCGCCGTCTTTTGACTTACGCACTGCGAGCCTGTCAACCATGAAATGGAAAAGAGGTACACTCTCAAGAGCTTTTACCAGCTGGTAATCATTGGAAATGAGATGGAGTCTTCTCTCTCCTTTGGAGTCTATTTCCAGGCTTAAATCCTCTCCGATTTCACAGCTCCACATTCCATGAGTCTGTAAAAAGACCCAATGTCCACTACTGTCCAAGTCCTTTAAAAGCTTCAGTATTCCTTCCAGATTTTTATTTACAGATAAGTATTTTTTTGTCAGCTTAAGCACTATGGGGTCAGAGTTCGACGACATGTAACTCCTCCATTTTTTCCGTCTCCACATCACCTTCTTTGAGTCTCTCTATCAGCTTGTTCAAATTCAATTGCGGTTTCCAGGTCACTACCGCTAGCTTTGGCTTCGGTTCCTTAGAATTTAGCCTCTCAGCGATTCCGACCACCACGCCCTTCGGAATTTCACCGATGCACAATATCGTACATGCCCCCTCACAAAGCTCGAAAATTCTATCCACCCAAACCGTTTCGATATTTTTGCCTCCCTTCCCTTCAACAATTTCAGTTTTTGTCTGAACACAGGAATCGAGCCTCTTTTTTACTTCTTCTGCATCATCTTTGCTTTGCTTTGTACACAGAAGGATCACTTCTTTCGTAGAAGATTTGGCATACCTGCCAATGGCCCGCGCTACTTTCTGCCGGAGAAATTCGTTCTCCAACATGCCCACAACTGCGACAATTCTTTCGCTACATGCGGCAGCATTTTCCGGTGCAGATCTTGAAGAAGGCAGGGCATCATCCTCGGAAGCCAACAACTTAGCCTTTTTAATCTGAGAACGCCGTATCCTTACCAGCTGAAATTCATCGGATAACTTCTGAAAGAATTTAGAGTCAAGTATGCTTTCGCAGACATTCGGCGAACCGTAAACCAAGAGAAGCCGCAGAAAATTGTCAAGCGAGAACATTTTTTCCCTTCCCTCCGTTACAAGCTCCATGTGAGAGCGAAGGTTCTCCATTTCAAGCTCGTCTAGCAACTCTTTCTGTGGCATCAGAAGAGGGGAAGATACATCTCCATCAAATTTTTTTCCGTAATCTTTGGAAGCATAAAGAACCGGTTGCTGCGCTAGGCCGTTGACAAAATATTTCAGCGAATCCTGAGGGGCTTCTGAGGACTTCTTCTTCAGTTCAATGCAAATATAACCGCCTTCCAAGATCAGCAAGAGATCTATTTCGGCAATAAGAGGATTTGCATAAACCATCTCCGGGTAGTAGAGGGTGAAAGCAAGCTCGGCTGAGGGTTTTTTGGATTGGAAGATCAGACTTCACACCCCCTCTCTAAACCTCAGGGCTAGGAGATCGAAAAGCGGTTTCAGAATCGTTAATCTGCTAACCACTTCATCCTGGCTACTGTCGAGTGAGGGTAGCTGGACTCCTATCTTTTCCAATTCGCGTTTTAGTTTGTTGAAGTCTTCATACCTGCGTGCGATTAGATACTTGTAGCCGACCACCACTTTTGCCTTTGCCATGATTATTTCCTCTTCTAATTTTTCCCGCTTTAGCTTTGATGCTTCGTCGGCCAATTCTGCCAGCGCGTAGATGAGCATCTTGAAGTTCTTTAAGTTCTTAACACTTTTTTCCCCGAGGCAGCTTGCCAGTTTTGGCAAATCCAAGGCTCCCCCTCTAAGCTTAAGAGGCTCCGTTGTGAGCGCCTGGATATGTATAAACCCTCTTTCAGTCCTCTTTTTCCCCTCCTCTTTTGCCTTCCTCTCAGCATCCCGAGCGACTGTGGCGAGATGGAGGATCGGGGTCTTGTTGTCTGCCAACGATACACCCCCGCTTGCGGTGAGGGGGTTAAGAAAACGCCCTAAGATTTCCTCACTAATATCTTTCAGCAGTCCGATGACATCGTACCACGCACCGTAGACTGATACATCGTCGCCACCAGCATATAGGATTATACTCTTGGGCTCCTCATCGGCAATCCTCTTCAAGAGGCACGCATATGCCTTAGCTCCAAAGCCCAAGGAGAGGAACTCTGAGAAAGATACGAGCGCGATGGGCACTTTGGAAAGCTCCTTGGTGATTTCCCCGATTCTGTCAGCATCCAAAAAAGTCACCGCTATGTTTGGCATTTCATCCAAATCGATTAGTCCACCTTCCCGCTTCACAGGATGGTATGTGTTGGTGTAGAAAGGCAACATGGAGACACCGACTTCTGCCCCGAGATTCTTGAATTTCTCTGCCAGCTCCTCGGACAGCAAAAAGTCATGCAGGGCATTTACAACTCTAATTTCAAAATGTATGTAATCTGATTCAACCACTTCACTTCTCACGTTTCCAAGAATGAAGTCGAGCAGTGTTGCAACTATTTTGTTTCTTTGGAGCTGATAGACCCCGGGTTCGTGCGAGGCCAGTACGTGAACTGCTCCGATTTCGCAGAACGGTGCAAATGCTATGTCTAATTCTCCCACTTTGCGCTTTGCATAGAGCCTTTTTTCACCGGCTTTACCCAAGCTTTTTGCAAATTTTTCAGCAAAAATTTTCGCATCGCGTTCGCTGGGTTTTCCCTCTTTGAAGAAGTATATCGACACAATGGCTACTAGGTTTCTGGCCACGTTACCACATGCCAAGCTTATGTGTGTTAAACCGCTTAGCAGGTCGCCTCTTTCCAACTTGCCCGGCGCCAGTTGCTCGGCATAATCAGTATTCTGCGAGACTTCGAAGATCCATGGATCGTCTCCAAGCACAGGCTCACGTGTCAGCGTATCAAACCCTCTGAGCCCTTTTTCCGATAGGTTACTCAACCATTTCACAGCCCATGCCTGTTTTCTGCTTTTTTCAACATCTAGAGCTGTCTCCAGTTCTTCAAATGCAGCGCTTAACTGTTCACCCGGGCACAGAGCCCCTTTTACATCGTGCTTTTCAGATGCAGCCACAGTGATCCACAGCTTTGCCATAAACTGCAAAGACATCCACATACCAAGTAGCTCCGAGAACTTCTTTAGTGCATGTGTGTCGAGTGGTGGCGTTATGAACGTCGGCGATCCCCCTTCTTTGGTGAACTGGACAAGCGCGCCGAGCATCTCGATAGCAAGCCTGGAAGCCGTGAACTGGATCAGTTCAACAAGAAGACTTCTCCCCCTCAGCAGCCTTGAAGCTGCACTCTCTTTGACGGGGGCAAATACGAAATCCTGAATGCCATTTATATCCAGAGCGATGATCCTGAAACCATCCTGAAGGGAGCTTAAAGAGCCAAGCAGTACGGATGCGGCGCTGAGGGGAGTATCTGGAGGTCTTACACCAGTCCATGCTGGGACTAGCAGCAATGAAGATGCAAAAATGGCGTTTACTGTTTCAAAAATGCCTTTTTTCGACCCGAGCTTGGAATAGAAACGCGCGGCGCTATCAAGCATTTGAACTAGCTGCCTGCCAATCTCTCCATAGCTGATATTATTGGAAGCATCCCCGTATTTGCGCAGAACCAGTATTTCCAAGAGCTCCGTGAGTTCCCGGGGCAACGGCTGAACGGGCAGCCAAATTTCTCTTTCGAATTCTTGTTTGAGCAGTTCACTCCACCCTTCATCGACTTTTTCAGAACAACTGCGCTTCCAAAGTTCCTGATATCTCTTCCACTCTCCCCCGTTTCTATGCATCAGTTCTAGAATCCAGAGGGGGCTGAGGAGCGGCGTGTTACAAGCATCTCTTGGCCGATCCGTAAGTGATAGTGGATCGACGGTTTGAAGGCGCTCGCGTATGTTTTTAAGTTTTCCGCGATCTATTTTCAGGCCGAGCCTGTTTGCAAACCATTCTGCAAAACTTTCGGGAAGCGTTTCATTCTCTCGCAGCGATAAAACGTCCTCCAGCTCCTTCACCCTTTTCCCTTTCTCGGATGCACTAATCTCGTATCTCTCCAGAACCCTAGCAGCAACCATGGTGCTGGCTAGGGTGGCATCGAGTATTCTCTCTACATCACACATAGCCTCGCCCACCCGAGCCCAAACCACTTTCCGAAATTGACCAACTTGAAGGTGGAGTCATCCCAGAGCCTTCCAAGACGCTTGCCCATGGTATTGCAGAGCTGGCTGTAGAGCTGTGGAGCGACCTTCTGCATTGCTATTGCCATGGTTTTAGCCGTGTGACCTGTTGCGAAACCCAGCCGAACTGGAATGCAGCGCTCTGAGGCTAGGCGCTCTAGGATGTCCCTATAGGTTGCGAGGTCGAAGCCTTTGTCCGCTAGAGGCTTGTAGAACCGCTTTATCTTATCCAGCTCGTGGTCCAATAAGGCGCGTCCAAAATTTGTAAGTCCATCTAAAATGCTTTGGGGTGTTAGGTTTGCGTAAAGCTGAAGGATTCGAGAAACTGCAGCTTTTTCATCACGCGCTTTGATCGAGTTGGAAGAGGGGGGTTCCAGAATGCGAAGCTCATACTCCAACTTTGAGCCGGGTTCCAGTACCTCGAGCGCGAATTCAGCCACTAGGTTTCCGCCAACATCCACTACCGAGGCGCGGGACAGGCTTGACGAGGCTTTTGTAATCATAGGTTCCGAGATGATGAGACGCTGAAGCATGTCTGCATAACCGCCCTGCTTCGGAAGCCTAGGCCGACCCAGTAGCTCAAGCTCGAGAACAATTCCCATTCGCTTTGGATCTGTGAACAGGTTTACGGAACCTGTTAAAAGCTTGAAAGCCGCTTGATCGCTTTGTGAATTTGCGACTTCCATGATTAGTTTGTGGAGAACTGCTGTCCGGATGTAGCCTTTAAGCGTCGATGCTGGAATCAGCTGTGGCGGTAGAAGCTTCACATCTTCTCCGCTTTTCAAAGCTGTTCTTAGCGGGATTTTTCTGGAGCATTTGAGCGCTCCTGCATCGAGCCAGCGACGGATGTTCTGTTCAAATTCCTCAGCTCTTGCAGGAACTTTGCCCAGCTTGCTCGCGTCAATCCTTTCAAAATCTATCAGGCATGCATCGTTTCCAGCGGGAACTAGATCTAAACCCCATCTGCGCGGTTCTCCATCCCATACGTGGAGCGGGGTTAAAACTTCTATCCTGAAGCGGAGGGTTTCTAGACCATTCATCCGACAATCACCAGCGGATTGATGGACATAGAAACACTTTCCGCAAATTTCACAGATCTCACGGGAGATGGTTCGCTGTACCCTTTTTTAACTATTGCCCCCGGCCTCGTGACAACCAGCGGTCCATAGAGGGCCTGCGCATAGGGAGGCCCCATGTATCCTGCGATTATGTGAGTCTCGAAGAAACTGTGCTCCCAGTCTAGTGCGTTCGACAGCGGAAGCTCTCCGAGGGTCAACAGATAGCCATGGCGTGCTTTGCTAAATGGTACAACCATTCCAAGCGTTTGCTCATCTTCTGCCGTAAGCCTTATACGTTCGACGGTAAACCTCCCCAGTCCTCTGTTGCGCAAACCTCCAATGCCCAGCTCGCCGAGGAGCTTTAGTGTTGTTTCAACCCTATCATCCAGCTGCGTGGATGAGTCTATGAGCAGTAACATGTTCTTTGCGGACATATACGCGATCACAAATGGTTTTGCGGCGCCCGTTAGTCTGTCTATTGAATTTCTATGCTCGGATGCCAATTTTGGCGTTTCTATCTTAATATTAATATCCCTGAGCTGGGTCGCCTCTCTTTTCTCACATAGGATTATCTCGTCACCTTCAGTCTTTTTGATTTCAACGATGCTGGCAAGTTTTTCGGCAATGTCTCTGAGCTCTGGCCATCCGTGTTCGTTGAGGCTGGCATTGAAGGATTTTACAAGTGCAGCTGCCGCTGCAAGCGTGAAGTAGGGCTTAACTTTCTTTGAAAAGCTCATACCAGACTTCTCTGCTATGTATCTAGAAAAATAGATGGCTATACCACGGTTTAAATGCACCAAGGGCTTGAAGCCATCGTTGTATCTGGCCAAAGGCAACATGACGGATGCGGAAACGTCGCCGTTGAGGATTGAATTCAGCAATTCCGTGTCTCCGGCCATCGCTGCAACACTTGCCATCGCCCTTAAACAGGTAATGGCGGGTGGAAGGAATTCTGGCTTATGGCCGATTCTAAATCCCTTGTTAAAGCTGATCAGATATGCCAACGGCATCGAGCTCACTGGAGCAGAATTCCCTCTATCTTATTGGCGAGTTCATCAATTTTCAAAAGCAATCCGTCGACGTCATTGAAGCTTTCAACTTCCTGATAGCTCACTGCAGGCTCGTTTGCTTTGGCAACAGCAACTCTGAGATTTCTGAACTTGACTCTGCCGTAGCCTCTGCTGCCCGAGGCCCCGAGATATGTCTCTTCAACGAGTTTCAAACCACCTGCTACTACTTCTAGGTTTCTCTTCACGTAGCCTTTGTCGATGTCGAAGACGAGAAGCTTCATTGCACCGCCAAAAATGACGTTGGGCTTTACTCGAACCACCTGCCTCGGATCGGCTGCTGAAGTTATCCTGTCAATTCTGTTTTCGCTTTTTTCCTCAAGAAAGTCGGCAATTGAGATCAGACGGCGGCCATTCTCGCTCAATTCTCTCACGTACTTATCGGTAGGATACATGTCGTCAACAAGCAATCTAGTTACTGCCAGCACCGGTGCGAAATTTTTCTGTACATAATCCCATGCCTTCTTCTTGTCTTCTTCCGATGGTCTGTCCCTTCTTGCTGACTTGGCGAAGTATTTGGCCCATTCATCGGCAAGCTGGTCTAGACCTATAGCTGGTGCCCCAAAAACTTCGTCCACTTCACATCGTTGCACAATATCGTTTTCCATTTCATTGAGATCCATGGGATTGTCACCGCTTAATGTGCGGGCGTGAAGCCAGATCCTTCTGTCGGTACTGTATAGCGCCTTACCACGTGCAAGCTCGAGAAGACTGCGCATGCGCCCTTTTAGGCTGGAACCTGGCACTACAGGAACTTCAATCTCGATATTTTTATTTTTATCTTCATCTACTGTATACTTTCTTTTCGCGACGATGGGATATAGATCGGCGCCGCCAATCCTATAGAGCTGTGCATGCACTGGCATGCGGATTAGAAGCCCTGTCAGGACTTCCATCTCGAGATTTATCCTTGTTATCCCTTTCAGCGCCCTCTGTATCGAAGTCGGGCTCATTCAGTTCACCTCTTCTTTCCATATCTGTAGACGAGAACAGCAAGTGCATCGATAAGCGCTCTACTCCTTTCTGCCAGATCGCGAATATCCTTTTTGCGTTTTTCATCTCTCAGCGCCTTTTCGAGGGAATCGAGTACGTCGTTGAGAAGCTTAGCTATGTCTTGGCTGAGCTGCTCTCTTGCCCACTGATAGTTAACTATGACCTTTGCTCTCGAGAGTTCAAGGGCCAATCTGCTTGCCACTTCGCTCCACTGCTTTTCATCAGCCGTTTGAGCAACCGCTCGAGCGACAAAGTCCAATACACTCCCGAGAATCTCATGAACCCTTCTGTAAGCGGTTACAGTTGTGTCGCCAATGTATAGAACTGGTTTTTGACCGAGAAGCTGGTCTATGGCGCTAAGGAGTTCAGTTCCGCCGATCTCAAGTGCTCTCTTAAAACTTTGCTCAAAGTTAGCAAAACGCGGTCCCATGAATAATTTTTTATGAACAGATATAAATTGTTTACTATGGGCAAAGTGAAATTTAGGGTGGAGTCAAGTCAAGATCCACCTGTTGATCCCTTCGAAATCGAGCTGAACAGCGGTAGCGTCGTGGCTTTTGTCGGCTATAACGCTACACTTAAATCGCTAACAGCGAGGGCTTTGTTGTACGAATTGTGCCAGACTGCGAACAGACATTTTGACTTTGTTGCGAGCTTGGAGACGAGGACTGAAGATGCTAGTAAGGCTTTGAAGCTACAACTAGTCGATGCCCCAAAGGATTTGTTGCCGTATCTAGTGGACGACTACAGGCTATCCCTCAGGGCCTACTTTTCCACACTGCAGAATGCGATTGATAGGCTTGAGAGCTACGCAGAGAGAGTAAGCGACGATAGAACTAGGGAGCTCATGTTAAGCGAGCTGGATGCGCTGAGAAAGAACCTGCAACCCCAAGTGTTTGAGTATCCTGAGATTAAAAAAAATCATGATCTAGATCTGCTTCGCAAGGCTTGGGGAATATTTGAAAAGAAGATAAATGAGATAAAGGACCAAACATCTGTGGGCGACGACATATTGCTGCCCCTAGAAGTTGATATCACGAACTCCCCCAAGGTGCACGATAAAAGGCTTAACAAAAGTGTACCGCTCAATCTTGCCTCAACAACCATTGCTGCCGCTCTTCTATGGAAACTGACGCTTTACTTCTTCTCAATACCGGTAAGTGCAAGACTCTTCGCCGTGGAAGAGCCTGAAGAGGGCATGACACCCCCGCAGCAGGTTGCGTACGTCGAGGTTCTAAAGGCGCTTGCAAGGGAGATTCCAGGCGATAACTATGTTGTTCTTACGACGCACTCACCCTACATTGCTGGCGAAAGTGATAAAATCTTCTATTTCTCGTTTGAGAATAAAAAATTCACTTGCAAACCCGTGGATGTCCCGCTTCCAATGGCAAAGGCTGACGGTTTACTTCTGCTGAGATCAATTGAAAAATAGGGGGACCTTTATGGATCTCAAATCACGCAGGGGCTTAGTAGTGGATTTGCTTGCACTTTTCAACTGCAACCACCGTTTAGAAGCTTTCCTTCTGGATAAAGAGATCGCGGGATCAATTGGAGAATTATTTAGTAAGATGAATAATATAGTACTTTATAGGAGCAAATCTCAAGTTAGAAAGTATGGAGAGAGATTAAATACCCTCATCAACAGTAATAAAAGATTGGGCGATTTAGCGCGTTTAATAAAATACTCTTCTAAAGATCTCGAGCCCGATAAGGAAAGTAGAGAGTGGGCCGAAAAACTTTGGAAGAGCGGTTTTCATAAGGATGAGTATATCGAGCTTTATGCGGGTATTCGCTCGACATTCAAAAAATGTTCTGCAGATTGTGCACTGCTCTGCATAGCTGAAGAGAGCGAGGACAAATTTGAGGATCTATGTAATGAGCTAGAGAAGCTAAAGAAAGAGTTCAACGTGGAATGCAAGTATATTAGTGACAAGAAGGTTTTGCTGAGAAAATCTTAAAAACATGCTCAGATTTTCACTTCTACTCCAACCTCCACCGAGCAACCTCCCAAAGCTGCCGTGTACTGTTGTGCTGAGTCTGCAAAGGGAGAGTTTTCTTGAGCTATGGCTTTCGTGTTCCGATGATATTAAGCTGGCACAGGCTTTGCTATCCCTATCTGATGCCGGTTGCGCCATCGTTGCAGCTGGATTGCTGGACGGAAGGGCTATTGATCCCATTGCACTACTCAACAAGCCCGAACTGGCCAAAGCGGATCCATCTCTGTCAGGAGCTATTACAGTCGAATGGCTCAGCAAATCTTCAAAGAAGTTGTGGGAAGTCCTACCCAAGTGGGTTAAAATGAAGTGGAGTGCGCACGAGCCGAACAAGCTGCACCTCAAAGTGGCAGGTATTCGCGTTTCAGAGCTTTTTGAAGAAGGTTTTCGCCTCGTGAAGCCTTTTAAGGCCCCTCCATAATTTGATTACTACTCCATGAAGAATGTAAGAGAATGTATTATGGATCTGAGCTCAAATTGCCCCCACAAAAAAGACATTTGCATTGATGTGTGCCGTTTGTCTACTGTCTGAGAGAGTCCGAGATTTGCCGATCGTTCAATGTTATTCGAGTACAAATTTTATCGCGATTGGAAGCAAAACCTTCGAAAGGTTTGAGACACCTGGTTTATGTGCTTGAAAGCTCATACGAGATTGTTCTCGGTACTTTCTCAAAACAAAAATTGGGAGATTGCAATGAACGAGGAATACTAAACTATCCCGGCTTTAAGCAGAGCCTTCTTTATTTTTTCAACTTCCTCCTCGAGCTTCTGGAACCTCCTCTCCAGAAGCTCGTTCGTTCATCATTTTTGAGAATACTCCCTTTACTCCATCCCTGACCTCTTTTACCGTTTCTTTAACTTCATTCGCAGCTTCTTTAAACCTCGTTCACACCTTCTTTAACCTCTTCTACAGCTTTCTTAACCATAGTGCAATCGGCATGCTGATGGCAGTTTCCGGTTTTGCGATTCCATTCGGTTTCAGGACCCTTTTTTCCGAGATCAATTCCTCGGCTCGGTTGCGCAGTTCATGGCTTCAGGTGCTGCAAATCTGTTTGCAGCCCAGGCAATTACTGGAGCTGTCCGTAGAAGAGGAGCTGTCCGGCAATTGATAAAGCGAGGGAGTGGATGGAAAAGGCTGCAAAGGCGCAGGAATGCGAAAGATGGAAGTACGTTGGAATTGCGAGCCACTACTTCTTCGATTCAAAGTGCTTCTGGCATCAGGTGACAAACGAGGATTACAGCAACTGCCACAAGCCCTTCGAGGACCAGGCCGGAGACGTTTTCAACTACACAGGCGTGACGGTCAGGAGAAGGCTCAGGTTTCACTTCTAGCATACTGCACTTCTATCGATCCCTGTCCCTACTTTTTACGCTTGCCCCCTACATGCCCCGATCCGCATGCGTCTCGGAGCCGTCGGGTGGCTCATCACAACCAGGGATTAGTAATCCTTCTGAGATCAGCGAGAGTGTGAGAGAGTTTTACTTACAATTTGCTTTGAAAGCGGAGCAATCGAAAAATGCTGAGATGGCCTGGACGGAACTTCTTGGGTCGGGATGCGCTGAATATGTATCGTACTACAGGATCGATTCCTATTTGCTCGCGGACGCCCCGTTTACCCTTAGATCCCCGATTTTCTTTCTCAGCACCAGCGCCACCACCCTAGAGAATGGAACCTACTACGGAGTTGATGCTGATGGTCTAAAACTCCTAATAGAAAATTTTCTGGCATGGCCTGTGGCGGATGACATACAGAACTATCCAGATGTTATTAAAAAAAGCTCATTAAAAGGCTTAATAAAAATCCTCCCCTCTACGCCCACTGCTTTGAGGTAAGCCTAGCAACTTACTGGCTTAAAAATATTAAATCGAGTCTCGATGCAAATTCCAGACAAATTGCAAAGGATTTTGAGAAAGGAAAAGCAACATATCTCGACTTTCTTTTAAATGTCTACTATCCCTATAAAACGAAGCAGGTGAAGAATTTAAAAAAAAGTAATCGAGAGCATTTCTGCAGGGCCGAGTGGTGGGGCGCCTCCTTTAAATTATTCTGACTTGCAGGAAACTACAAAAGAGAGGTTGATGAGAGTTTCCCTATTCTCCGAAGTCCTATCCGATTTAACCAGCCAGGGAATTGAGTGGGTACAGCTCGACAAAGTTCTTGAAGATTTGGAGGGTATACTGAAGAATCAGCAATTGAATGATGAGCAACGGAAGAGAAAAGTGAGCGAATACGTGTACAAGTTCTGGCAAATATATGGTACCCCGTGGTCGTATTCAAGAGGGGGCACGACTGATTTCAGCCTTCGGGATTTGTCCCCCTCTGGGCTTAGGGAAGCGCAGCCACAGGAGACTGAAAAATCATTTAAAATTCCCACTTTCTCTAGATTTAAGCGGATAGTAAAGAGGACAAATATTGATGATGCAAATAATAGGGGGAAACAAGCAAAAGAAAGAAAAGAATTGCTTGAAGGGCTTGTCAATGCAGCCAAAAAGGAAATAGAGCAATATGGGGCCCCTTGGATGCTTATAAGCTACATAGGGCCTCTAGCTAGAGCATACGAAGAGCAAGACCAGCAAAAAATTGATGAGGTAAAGGGGGGAATAACTGAACTTTTAAAGGGGGCCCGTAGATATGGGATTAGGAAAGCTACTGCAAAGTTCATCTCAGGAGTTGCCATCCATTTAACGATTAAGCCTATTATACACTCATTTTTACATCTAATAAGTGAAGAAGCCCCTACTCTAGGAACTGCAGTATTATCTATCGTACTTGTTGGAGAAAGTGGACATCTACTCAAAAAATTGGAGAGTTATCAAATCACAGAGTTAGGTGTTCACTATTCCCACATCTTTTCGGATCAAGTGCAACTTCAATACATTCCAAAAAGTCCAAGATTCAGAATGGCAATAGTCAACCTACCGTATCAAAGAGAGGGGTCTCAGTTTTCAGGCCGTTCTCTTGATGCTATTGGTTATAGAACCTTCCGTACTCCATAAACATCCGAACTTTTGAACTGCCCAGCGACGAGTTCAACCTCCGGAGCAAAAATTCTAAAAAACTGTCCTGCCTCTAAGGCTTTTTATTTTTAGAACTGAAATTACGTTAGAACACTCCTTAGACGTTCTTTTGCTGGCCCTGAGTTTCTCTTTGATCTGTTTTCCGATTTATCCCTATATTAAAAGATAGCTCGATCCCAAAAATGCACCACAAAATTGAGTGCAGTTGCAATTATAAGGTTGAACATAAAAGTTTGAAGTTCTAACTGCTAACTTGAATGTCAGGGTACCGGCTCCGGATACCGGTCAAGAAAAACCAGCTCCCCCTCTCCGCATCATGAGTAAACTCCACCGCCAGCCTGTATATTCCAGGGCTCATAGTACCCCAGTAATCCTCACCCAGCGCCCTGCAGTGCTCATGAAACACCGTCATCAGAGTCACATCCCCAACATTCCCGTACTCGACAGGCCTGTAAGCATGGGAGGTGAGCATATGACACGCATACCCTCCGGCCCAATCTCATAGAGAGCCAGACTACCAGCATATGCACTATAATTCACCATCCCCCTCACACTCAGCCTCCTGTCCGACTCCTCCAGCACATACCCAAGCTCACCCGGCTTGAACGGGCCGAACAAGCCGAGCACCACAGCAGAGGCAAGCAAATAATCAACCTTCCGACAGAGTTCCTCAATCTCCTCATCCTTCAACTCCTTCTTCTTCAATGCAAGAAGTTGCATGCGCTTCCACTTCAAATGCTCTCTAGCCTTATCCAAGCGGAAGGGCAGGCACCCCATCTCCACGTAAAGAGCCAGCTCGGCAAGAAGACCCCATGATAAAGTGTCCTCATACATGATCCAGACTCCATCACACCTCCGCAACCACTTTGTATCCCCCACAGGGTAAAAGTTCGGGAACAGCAAAAAGTCTTTAGGAATCCTCTTACAAAAGTTCACCCCCTTCTCCCAGCTCTTATGATACTCCTCATTCGAGGACTCACTTCTCCCTGCTTTACCCTCTTTCCAGGATCCAGCACCACATACCCCCATCCCCGTACTCATAGTACAGGGGGAAAGTCTCCAAACTCCCTCCTCAAAACCAGCGGCCTGTCAAAATTCACGAACTTCCCCTTCACTATCATAACCAACTACTGTCGAGAGGAGTATATAAAGCGAACATACCTGCAGTTCTAACTTCACACTTCAAACTTCAACTTTCACAGTTTGAAATTCTAGCCCACTTGTTAGCGTATTCCAGAACCACTTGCAAACAGGGGTGATCGCTTATATTTCTCCAGAAACCCTACAGAATATGTTTGACGAAATCAGGAATGAAGTGCACTCGGAATACAGAAGACTGTTCACCTTCACTTCCGGACTCAGGATCCTCAAACACGGTTTTGAAGAAGACGAAGGAGTAAAAATCGAGTACACAATCGTGCAGAGGGGAAGGAAAAGGAGCGTTCTAATCCTCTGCCCAATTTGCGGAAAATGGGGGAGGCTTAATGCGAGCAGGAGGACAGCATACGGAAGGCGTTTCAGAGTTGTTCATGAGAAGGCGAAGTGCAGCCTGGGCTTCACGGCAAAGGGGTTCAAAGCCGTAAGGCGTGTTCATGAAAAATTCTCCACTTGCAAGCTGTGGTAACCGCTTATATTCCCCCTTATCCACGATGGACATGATTTTCAAGAGGAGGGAAGTGTTCGATCCGGACTATGTCCCGGAGGAAATCCCGTTCAGGGATAGGCAGATTTCGCAGCTGGTGAGCTGCATGCAGCCGATGCTCCAAGGCTCATCGTCCCTGAACGCGCTCTGCCTTGGCCCACCATCGACCGGGAAAACATCTACGATAAAATTCGTCATGAAGCAGGCTGCTGAGATGGATTCATTTCACATTTCATACATCCGCTGCCCCAGCGCTGCTGAGCCCTACAGGATCTTCTCAAAGATCTTCCGCGATGTCTTCTCGCACCAGCCACCGCCCAGCGGGATAAGCAGGGCAGTTCTAGCTGAAAAGCTGTGGACAAAGCTTGAAAAACCCCTGCTCGTCGTTCTAGATGACGTGAATTTTCTAAAAGCCGAGACTGCGAGCCAGATAATATACGAAATTCTCAAAGCCCCGGAAGAGTACGGCGTCAAAACGGGGATAATCGCGGTCGCAACGGATATTAGCTTTCCGCTCCGCCTCGATCCGTTCGCCGGAGCTGTTTTCAAGTACGTTGAAATCTACTATCCCCCGTACACGAGGGACGAGCTTAGGGAGATACTGATGAAGAGGGTTAACGAGGGATTCTTTGAAGGCAGCTTCAGCAATGAGGCGTTTGAGAAAGTAGTAGACATAGCCAGCAGCGCAGCTGATGCCAGATACGGCATATTTCTGCTGAAATCGGCCGGAATGATTGCCGAAAGCAGAAGGGCTGCGAAGGTTGATGCTGAGGATGTTGAAAAGGCGCACGAGGGCGAGGCTGTGCCGTTTCTGGCGAAAGCCCTCGCAGCGCTGAACAGCGAGGAGAGGGCTGTTATGAAGATAATATGCTCCGCCGGGGGAATCTCTACGGGGGAGCTGTACTCGCTGCTCTGCAGCGAAGTGAAGATGAGCTACAGGAAGTTCTACTACATTCTAGAGAAACTTGAAAGGCTCAGGCTCGTTGACATTGTTTTCGGCGAGAAGGGGAGGGGGAGGACGAGGTATGTTCATGCAAAGTTCAGCGGGGATGTTTTCGAGAAGGCTATGAGAATCCTGCACTGAGCTCTCAAAATTTGATTTTTCGCCCCTTCACATAAAACCCGACAAGAAATTCATTCAAAGATGGCATTGAGAATAACGATTACCGAAGCTCACGGAGTCAGCTACAGGGCTCTTCTTCTTGAGGGAGCAGACACCTGCTGATTCCAAAATTCTTTGTCAGATTCTTGCTGAGAAAGAGAATGTCAGCTTTCCATATACCTCCCAAATTTCTCCAGCAACCGGTTTTTGTCCACAACTGTGACGTATTCGAAGATGCTTCCCTTCGATTCCTTAAGCCCGAGAACATCGATA
>Ga0272449_1002427_pt1 | contig 17406 bp, 19 predicted proteins | sample YNPCB0241_FD_198679 | JGI IMG/M metagenome (GOLD analysis project Ga0272449, IMG submission 198679) | Hot spring sediment microbial communities from Yellowstone National Park, WY, United States - YNP-CB-024-1 | ecosystem: Environmental > Aquatic > Thermal springs > Hot (42-90C) > Sediment... | reverse complement strand
AGCCGTGTTAGCCGCTATATGGGCAACATCCACTCTCTTTTATCCGCGTCGTACATGGCAAACACCAGAGCCCCTTCCCTATGAAATTCCATGGGACATAGAATTCTTCTACATAGCGAAAACTGTTATCTCCACAATAAACATAATCATCTTGGTCTTTCTTGTGCTCATATACATTGACATATATAGGAAGACTCGTTCGGAATTCACAATAGGCCTCATAATATTTTCAGCAACCTTACTTCTATACGCGTTGGCATCCAACCCCATACTGATAAGAGCTTTCGGCTTTAGACTATTTGGTTTAGGGCCATTCGCCCTACTACCAGACCTGTTCACCTTTGCGGCTTTGATAGTTCTACTTTACCTCAGCATCAAATACTAAGAGTTAAGCTTAAAGAGATAATGTTTAAATCGCCTAGAAGGGTCTATTAGAAATTGGGATGATGTGAGGCGACGGCTAGGAGCTTTTAGGGCTGTGAAAGGCCAACTAACCTGCACTGACCAACACGCGTCTTTGCAGCAGCCTCAGCATAGGAAAGAGGTGTACGGGTGTGATTAGGGACTTTAACCTTTTGGCTACAACTTCACGGGGCAGCGAGGATGAGGCTTGCTCCGAACTTTGGTATTTGTTAAGCGAGGTTGGCGATTCTGCGCCGGTTGTCGACAAGACTGGGGTGGCTGGTTTGATTGCGGCTAGGACGGCTTTTAACCCCTTCGAAGTTATAGAAAAGTTTAGGCACATCCTCCGGGAGAGGCCCTACGAGTTCCGTTATACGCTTAGGATAATTCCCATAGAGAAGGTAGTTCGCACAGACCTCGGAGAAATTCAGAGGGCAGCCGCAGAGCTGAGCGCCAAAATAGCCCCAAACGAAAGTTTCCGCATAACCGTTGAGAAACGTTTCACGGAAACTTCCACAAAAGACATAATTGAGGCAGCAGCCTCCAACATTGAAAGGAAAGTCGACCTAAACAATCCCGACAAAATCCTCCTCATCGAAGTTATAGGCGGCTTAACGGGGCTTGCCGTGATTAGGCCAAACGACATTTTATCTGTGGTTAAGGAGAAAGTGCTATAACAGCAGCGCACTTCACCGTTCGGTTGCTAAAAGGGCCATCCGCTCAATTACAAGGTCTATTAAGGCTTTTTCCAAGGTTTTCCCGTTCGCCGTTGCTTCGATTTCAGCATCTGAAATTTCGAAAACCTCTCGTATAGCCGCCTTCTTTCTCTGTGAAAGTTCCAAAACTTCGTCATCGCGTTTTCCACCAACAACCTTTGAAACCGCATTTAGTGCAGATTCCACTTCGTCGGCGCTCATGCCAATTATGAGAACGGCTATATCCTTCAAGCCTTTTTTGACGCCCAAAAGCTCTGTGGCTTTTCGTATTTGCCTCTGCGCAGAAGCGTAAAGCAGTGCCTCAACGGCTAGGCTTTTCGAAATGTTTTCCTTGTTTTCGAAAGCTTTTAGGGCGTTTAAAGCTGCAAAATACAAGTGTTGCCATGAAGCCACAAGCCTCGCGTCGAAAAATTGGATTTCCGCATTTTTGCCCACAGAATTTCTTGCCCTTTCCAGAAAAGCGTCTACATCCTCTATTTTCACGTTTCTGAAACCCGCAATTGCAATGTATTTGCTAAACTCTTGAAGATGCTTTAGCAAGATGCTTCCTCTGAAATTTCCTTCAAAAACCTTTCAACAAGCTTTTTGGATAAACCTGCCCTCACAAGCTTTTCCATTTCCGCCTCCGGTGGCTTGCCCTTATCCCTGCATTTTTGGAAGATTTTCCTTATGGTTTCTTTTATTTCCCATGGGAAGACTATCCAGCGGCTTGTTTCCCTAGCGTAATAGTCCGGCTTTATTATGCTCCACGGTTTAAGGTAGACGGTTGCAATTCGAACTTCGCTGGCGCCTTCGGCTTTCAAGTGTTCCCTTATGAGTTTTAGGCTTTTCCCAGTGTCAGCCACCTCATCCACAACAAGCACCCTTTTACCAGCTACTTTCACGGAAACAGGCTGTGTGAGGGTTGGCTCCCCCTTTGTTTCGGCAACCCCTAGGTAAAATTCAACTTTAACATTTGCAAGATTGGGATTCTCCAAAAGGTCTGAGAGAACCCTTGCCGGAGGCCACCCGCCGCGGGAAACCCCAACGATTACGTCTGGGTTAAAGGAATCTCTGCGAATTAGATCGGCTAACTCCAGTAGCATCCTATATATTTGGGTCCATGTGGGCACTTCAAACTCGATGTTTTGGTTCAAGCCCTACTCCACTCTTAAATGCGGTTTATTCTTTTCTAGCTTTTAGGCGTTTAATAACTTTAATTAGGTTCTGCATGTGATTAGAAGGGCGGTGGAAAACCCTTGAATGAAATCATTGAATGTGTGCCAAACTTTAGCACGTCTGACCCAAAGGTTGTGGAGCAAATTCTAGGGGAGCTTAAGACCGCTCGAAATGCGTTTCTGCTTGATTACACTTTTGACGATTATTATAATCGACTAGTGGTCTCCTTTGTTGGGGATAAGCGTTCTGTTCTCGAGGCTATGTTGAAGATGGCTTCAAAAGCCATAGAGCTCATCGACATGCGAAACCATAAGGGGCAGCATCCCCGCATAGGCGCAGTGGACGTTGTCCCCTTCATACCAATAAAGAACGCGACAATTGAAGACTGTGTAAGGCTTGCCAGAAAATTCGGCAAAACCCTAGCCCAAAAACACGGCGTGCCAGTCTACCTTTACGGCGAGGCAGCCACAAAACCGGAGAGAAGGGACTTGGACTGGATACGTGAAGGCGAATATGAAAAGCTTGCAGAAATGATTGTTAAGCCTGAAAGAAAACCCGACTTCGGGCCGGCAAAGCCGCATCCAACCGCCGGAGCCACAATAACCGGCGCCCGTAAGGTTATGGCTGGTTTTAATGTCAACCTTGGAACGGCGGACTTGAAAATTGCAAAGAAAATCGCTAAGGCTTTACATTCAAAGAAAGGCGGGCTTTCAAACGTTAAGGCTATGGCCGCCTATATTCCGGAAAAGAACATCACGCAGGTTGGGATGAGCATAACGAATTTTGAGGCGACACCCCTCTACAGGGTTTTTGAATTGCTTAAGATTGAGGCTTCCCGCTATAATGTGCCCATAATAGGTTCAGAATTCTGCGGTTTGGCTCCTTTAAAAGCTGTGGTTGATGTAGCCGCCTACTACTTGAAAATTGATAACCTAACCGTTGACAGAGTTTTGGAAATAGCCGTTCAAAACGCTCTAGAGCAAGGGAGGAAAAGTTTTGAATAAGACTGCCAAAGCCGCAAAAACTCCAGCGAAGGAGAAAGCCGACATACTTATCGTGAACGCAAATGAGCTTATAACCTTGGCTGGTGGAAGCGAGAAACCCCGCACTGGCAAGCAGATGCGGGATATCGGCATAATCAAGGGCGGATGCGTAGCCGTAAAAGGTGGAAAAATAATTGCCGTGGGCAAAACCTCTGACGTGAGAAAGGCTGTTAGAGCTGAAACCATAATAAACGCAAGCGGAAAAACCGTTATGCCCGGCTTTGTTGACCCCCACACCCACCTCATTTTTGCGGGTTCAAGGGAAGACGAATTTCAAATGAGGGTTGAAGGAGCCTCCTACATGGATATTCTAAAGGCTGGAGGCGGCATATTAAAAACTGTTAGGGAAACACGGAAAGCTAGCGCTGATGAGCTTTTGGGCTTCGGCCTAAACACTTTGGATGTTATGCTCTGTTATGGAACAACAACGGTAGAAGCTAAAAGCGGCTATGGGCTGACAACAAAGGATGAAATGAAAATTTTGGGGGTTATAAAACATTTAAATCAGCTGCACGCCGTTGACGTTGTTCCAACTTTTATGGGTGCTCATGCGGTTCCAACGGAGTATAGGAATGCTCCTGAAGATTATGTTAAAATTGTTGTTGAGGAAATGATTCCAAAAGTTGCTGAAAAAGGGTTGGCGGAGTTCTGCGATGTTTTCTGCGAAAGGGGCGTCTTCACCTTGGAACAGTCTAGACGGATACTGGAGGCTGGCAAAAATCACGGTTTAAAACCGAAAATTCACGCTGATGAAATGAACGCCTTCGGCGGAGCTGAACTTGCAGCCAATGTGGGAGCGGTCTCAGCTGAACATTTGCTTCACTCTTCGGATGCTGGTCTTAAGGCTATGGCTGAGAAGGGCGTGATTGCGGTTCTGCTTCCGGCGGCAGCCCTAAGCCTTATGGGTGGGCGTTATGCGGATGCGCGGAAAATGATAGACTACGGTGTTCCAGTGGCTTTGGGAACAGATTTTAACCCGAGTTGTTGGATTGAGAACCAACAGTTGGTTGTAGCCTTCGCCTGCTTTTTTATGAGGATGACGCCTGCCGAAGCCATAACAGCTGCCACAATTAACGCGGCGCACGCCATAGGAAAAGCCCACGAAGTCGGCAGTTTGGAGGTTGGCAAAAAAGCCGACGTAATAGTTTTGAATGTGCCCAACCACGTTTTTCTAGGCTACCGCTTCGGCGTAAACCTAGTGGACAAAGTAATTAAAAACGGGCGGCTTGTTGTAGATGAAGAAGCCAGCTTGGCTGAGTCTGTCAAGTTCTTCAGCAAAGAATTAGAGTAGCCTCACCCCCTTTATCTTGTAAGGTGAAACCCTTGTTGAAGCTGGAAAAACCCATAAAATGTTTAACCGGCCCGGAACTGCACTGCAAAAACTGGCAGATTGAAGGCATTCTCCGCATGCTCTTCAACGTTGTCGACCCAGAAGTGGCGAAAGACCCTGAAAGGCTGATTGTTTATGGCGGCACTGGTAAGGCTGCCCGTAACTGGGAGTGCTTCGAAAAGATTGTTGAAACCCTTGTTGAGCTTGAACCCGACGAGACAATGCTTGTTCAAAGCGGCAAGCCCGTGGCTGTTTTCAAAACTCATGAGTGGGCACCCCGAGCCCTCATCGTAAACGCTATGCTCGTGCCAAAGTGGGCTACTTGGGACTATTTCTATGAGCTTGAACAGAAAGGCCTAATCATGTTTGGACAGATGACCGCTGGTTCATGGGCCTACATTGGCACACAGGGCATTTTGCAAGGCACATACGAGACTTTGGCAGCTGTAGCCAAGGAACATTTTGGCGGTTCTCTCCGTGGAAGGCTTGTTTTGACGGCCGGTTTGGGCGAGATGGGAGGAGCCCAACCCCTAGCCGTAACCATGAACGAAGGCGTGGCCCTTGTCGTGGAAATAGACAAACGCGCTATTGATAGGCGGTTAAAGCATGGTTATTTGGAGACTTGGACGGATGACTTGGACGAAGCTGTGAAAATGGCTTTGGAAGCCAAACGGGAGGGCGTACCTAAAAGCATCGGGTTGTTGGGCAATGCGGCTGAGGTACACCCAGAACTGTTAAAGAGGGGCGTAATCCCAGATGTGCTAACAGACCAAACCAGCGCCCACGACCCCTTAAATGGCTATTATCCGGCTGGGCTTTCGAAGGAGGAGGCTGACGAACTCCGCAAAAACAGCCCAGAAGAATATCTGCGGCGAGCTAGCCAAAGCATGCGCATCCAAGTGGAGGCGATGGTTAAAATGATGGAAAAGGGCGCCGTTACCTTCGAGTATGGCAACAACTTGCGCCAACAAGCCTATAACGCCGGCTTTAAAGATGCTTTCGCCTTCCCGGGTTTTGTTCAACGCTATATTAGGCCTATGTTCTGTGAAGGCCGAGGTCCCTTCCGTTGGACATCTCTTGTTGGCAGCGCTGAAGACATTTACACGCTTGACGATGTTATTTTGAAGGAGTTTTCCTACAACCGCGAGCTGTGTAGGTGGATAAGAAAGGCAAAGGAGCAGGTTAAGTTTCAAGGATTGCCAGCCCGCGTCTGCTGGTTAGGCTTCGGCGAGAGGGCCCGCTTTGGAAAAATAATGAACGATATGGTGGCAAGTGGAAGGCTTTCCGGCCCGGTGTGGATTGGAAGAGACCACTTGGACGGCGGGAGTGTTGCTTCACCTAACCGTGAAACAGAAGGCATGCTGGATGGAAGCGACGCAGTGGCAGACTGGCCCATACTAAACGCTTTATTGAACGCCGTTGCAGGCGCCACATGGGTCAGCGTCCACCACGGTGGAGGCGTAGGCATAGGCTACAGCATCCACGCTGGCATGTGCCTTGTGGCTGATGGCACAAAAGAGGCTGAAAAACGCGTGGTAACCGTGCTCACAACAGACCCGGGAACAGCCATAGTGAGGCATGCAGACGCTGGCTACGAGAAAGCCAAAAAAATAGCAAGGGAAAAAGGGATAAAAATGCCGATGTTGAAATGAAAATTTTGGTTTATTCGAATTCTGATGTTTCTTTAGGCTTCTCTTTCTCCTTTTCCTTCTCTTTCTCAATGCCCTTCGCTGCAATCACGTCATCGATTTTCAGTATCATGTTTGCCGCTTCAGTGGCGGATTTGATGACTTGAAGTTTAACCCGCAGCGGTTCCACAACGTTGAGTTCCAGCATGTCCCTAATTTTGCCTGTGAAAACGTCAACGCCGTAGGATGGTGTTGCCGCACTTTCATGTTTAGCCCTTAAAGCAACCATTATGTCCACTGGGTCAAGCCCGGCGTTTTCAGCCAATGTTAACGGTATGGACTCCACCGCGTCGGCGAAGGCCTCTATGGCTAGTTGTTCTCTTCCGCCAACCTTGACAGCGTAGTCCCTTAACTGTTTCGCCACCTCGGCTTCTGGAGCGCCGCCGCCCGGCACTATCTTTCCATCTTCTATGGCGTTTCTAACTACGCAGAGGGCGTCGTGCAGCGAACGTTCAGCCTCGTCCACCACGTGTTCTGTTCCACCTCTAACCACTATTGTTACAGCCTTGGGGTTCTTGCACTCGCGGATGTAGACGAGTTTGTCGTCGCCTATCTTAACCTCTTCAACGAGCTTCGCTTCGCCGAGCACGTCTGGCGTTAGGTCTTTTACGCTGGCAACTATTTTACCGCCTGTCGCCCTAGCCAGTTTCTCCATGTCGCTGCTGCTGATGTTTTTGACGGCTAATATGCCTCTTTTCGCAAGGAAGTGGAGGGCCACGTCGTCTATGCCTTTCTCGCATAGCACCACGTTGGCTCCTACCTCTGCGATTTTGTCCACCATCTCGCGGAGCATGCGCTCCTCCTCATCCAAGAAAAGCTTCATTTGCTCTGGGCTTTCAATGTTGATTTTCGCATCAAACTCCGTCTTCTCAATCTCCAGCTTAGCGTTTAATAGCGCAATTTTCGCGTTGTTGACCAGTTTAGGCATTTGCGGGTGGGCGACTTCCTTGTCGATAACCATGCCTTTGACCAGTTCTGTTTCTTCAAGGCTTTTCCCATGCTTCTTCAAAATTTTAATCAAGTCAATGTCAGCCTTGAATTTGCCATCTTTTTCCTCGGCCACCTGCTTTACAGCTTCCACAGCCAGTTTTGCAAAGTGCTCCTTGGCTGCGGCTATGCCCTTGCTGCCCATCGATGTTATGGCAACGTCCATAAGCTTCTTTTCATCTTTTATGCTTATCGGAAGAGCCATGCCTTCAAGAACTTCCCTTGCTTTCTCGCTGGCTTTCTTGAAACCTTCAATTATTATTGTTGGATGAATGTTCTGGTCTAAAAGTTCCTCAGCTTTGGCTAGCAGTTCTCCAGCTAGCACAGCGGCTGTTGTTGTTCCGTCGCCAACCTCGTTGTCCTGGGCTTTTGCCACTTCAACAAGCATTTTTGCCGCCGGATGTTGCACATCAATTTCTTTAAGGATTGTTGCCCCGTCATTGGTTATGGTGACGTCGCCAAAGCTGCTTACAAGCATTTTATCCATGCCCTTTGGGCCTAGAGTTGTCTTAACAAGTTCAGCTATTATTTTGGCCGCTGTAATGTTGTTTCTTTGAGCTTCCCTTCCGGTTGTCCTTCCAGTGCCTTCCTTTAACACTAGAACTGGAACTGTTCCAGAGGGTATGGCAGCCATCCACCATCACCCCCTTCATCCCTTTTCAGACTGTTAATTTGAAGGCAAAATCACACGAAAAATTGCTTCTATATAAACCTTTCTAAAAACTTGCTTTGACAATTTTATAGCCAGAAGCCTTTCTAAGCCTATTCATAACCGCCAACCCCAACCCTTCGGCGGGCACCCCTTCCGCTATGATAACGTCAACCCCTTCAGCATCAAACTCCCTCAGAAGCCTAAACAAGTTTCTTGCAATCTCCTCCATGTTGCTTCTGCTTCCAAGGGACTTGACAACATCCGCCCCATAAGCACCAGCGGTTTCGTCGGTGGCCAAAACACCAACTTTCTCCCCGCTCCGCCTATAATAATCCGTCAACTCTGCAACTTTTCTAACCACAGCTGCCAAGCTGCCTTCAACCACCAACAATCGGGCTCTAGGCGCATAATGCCTATGCTTCACTCCAGGCGAACGAGCCTTCCCAACAAGCACTTTTTTCTCGGCCACGGCAACTGGATGCAATTCAACCCTTCCCAGCGCGGCCTTCAACACCTCGTAGGGTGTCCCACCAGGGCGGAGAATCTGCGGCGGGTCAACAGTTAAATCCAAAACGGTTGATTCCACACCGATTTTTGTTGGGCCAGCGTCTAAGATAGCGTCTATTCTGCCATAAAGGTCATCTAACACGTGCTGAGCTGTTGTGGGACTTGGTTTTCCAGCCAAATTCGCGCTTGGAGCGGCGATGGGGCAACCGCTCTCCCGGATAAGCGCCAAAGCCACATTGTGCCTTGGCATTCTAATAGCGATGGTGTCCAAACTAGCAACGGTTATGTCTGGCACGATTTCCGAGCGTTTAAAAATTAGGGTTAATGGCCCAGGCCAAAAATTTTTCATCAATTTTTCAGCTTCTTCGGGCACATCCTTCGTTAGTCTGTAAACGTCTTGTATGTTTCCCACATGTACTATGGGCGGGTTGTCAAGCGGTCGTTTTTTAGCCTTAAAAAGGGCTTTGACAGCGTTAGGGTTAAGGGCATCCGCTCCCAATCCATAAACAGTTTCTGTTGGAAAAGCCACCAAACCGCCATCTCTGATGATTCTTGCTGCTATATGAATTGTTTGTATGTCGGGACTTTCTGGATTAACCTTGAACACTAATGTCTTCTTCATTACTTTCCGCCGCTTTACTGATTACTAATTCGGCACGTAATTATTTAAGGAGTTTAAAAAGAAATGAGGGTGGGAATTGGCTTATAGTTTAAGCTGTTTTAGGTTTTCTGGCTCCGTAGACTATTATTCCCACACCAATCAGAATCCAGCCTATCCCGAAGAAAATCCACCCGTACGCATTGTTTAGTGCGGCGTTCGCTTGAATGAGCTTTGCATCTGCATCTTTCCCCGTTGCGTTTGTTAAAGCGTTGTAATACGCCAACATAGCATCTTCGAAGGCTGTTCCTTTTTCGTTCCAAGCATTTAAAGCATTAGCGATGTATGCGTCTGCACTTTGAAGGTGAATTCTTGCATCTCCAAATGCTCCATTTCTATAATACTGTACTCCCAGAGTATACTCTAAATACGCTTTGACCAGTAGAACTTGCGCTTCCGTTGAATTTATTACAGGAGATATCGAAATCCCGGTCATAAGTCCTTTGAGCTTGTTGTAAAGAAGGAAACTGTTAAAATGGTCTTCAGACATTATGGCAAAGTTGCTGCCGCTCCAAGTCCAATCCATTTTCGGCGAGGGGTCTGTGCTGGTAACGTATTCTACGTAGACCGTGTAGGAGTAAACCCACGTTTCCGGGACTGCAGATATTGTGGGTGTTAGATTTCCTATATTAAATACCCTTACCTCGAGTGGGTTCATGTGCACGGGGGTTTTGAATGTATAGTTGTACCAAGCACCCCAGTCGAAGTAAACTTTTACTGCGGTGATATTCACTGGAAGGTAGATGCGCGGCGGTGGCGGAGGAGTTAGATAATCATTATACACGCTTATAGAAATGTTCCAAGTTGTTCCGGCTTTGTAGGCAACAACGTTTCGACCATAATAGGGGTCCTCACCTAATGTTGCGTTTATCCACGCGAAACGTTGTATACTTGCTGTTGCGTTTCTTGCATTTAATAAAGGCGCCAAAAGCAAAATGATTGATATAGCGAATAAAACTTTTCTCTTCATTCCTTATCCCAGAGGCTTCTATCTTTGCTCTGAATATTTTAAACTTACGATAATTCAAACATTTTCTGGGAACTTTAACTCCTTATTCAGTTTAGCAAAACCCGGGCAGTATTTCACACCACGTAATAGTCTATAACCTTTTTCATGCTTTTTGGCGCTGTCTGTCTCATGGCAAGCTGCTTCAGTATCTTTATCATTTGGGGTTGGAAACGGGCTATGTCCGTTAGGCTTACAAGCCCAACGAGGCGTTTTTCTTCAACAACTGGCAGTTTCTTAATCTTCATTTGGAACATCAACTTCACCGCTTCTTCCAAATCCATTTCTGGTTCTACAACAACCAGCGGACTTGACATTACATCCTTAACCCTTGTTTTGTTTACATCTTTTGCCTCAGCTACAACCCTTTTCAACAAGTCTCTTTCAGTGATTATCCCCACGGCTTTCCCCTTTCTAACAGCGATTAAACATCCAATTTCAAACTTGTTCATGACTTCGGCTGCCTCCCTCACCGTTGAGTTTTCATCTATGGTTATTACTTCCCGCACCATAACATCCGCAACCTTTAGGGAAAGCCGGCTTTCCTCTTCTCTTTCTTCTTCAGCGGTCAAATTGGGCCACCAAACTGACTATTTGAAGACCGGAGCATTATATAATTTAAATGTGTGAATTTTAAGGTTATTGTAAGCTGCGCAGTTTTCGAATAAGCTCTTCGACCCGTTTGCTTGCTGGAATCCTTGCCCTTTCAAACTTTTCCTTGGGCTTTGATAGCGGCTTGGTGGCATCTAAGCCCATTTTGGTGGTTAATCCAGTTTCTTGGTTTGCAGAAGCATCCAACGTTGAGCCCCGCACGTTTTCTATCACCAGCAAATCTTCACCCGCCTGGAACCTTGTTGCAATAGCCCACTCAACATCTGAAAGGTTGAAAACGTCTATGTCGGAATCCACAACCACAGCGTGTTTTAGGCTTGGGTGAGCCGCAAAGGCGGCTAACAACGCGTTTTTCCCGTCTCCGTCTAACTGTTTTTCTATGGCTATTATGGCGTGGAGCCACCCGCCTCCGCCTACTGAAAGGTTTACCGCATAAACTTTCGGAACAACCTTTGAAACAGCCTCGTAAATTGCCGCTTCAAAAGGCAAACCCATCAAAAGCTTATGTTCTGTGCTTGACGGCAGAAGCGCTTGATAAATATAGTCCTGGCGGTGCATAATGTTCACCACCTCGACGACCGGCTGTTTTCTTTCAACATCGTAAGTGCCAGTAATATCCACAAAAGGGCCTTCTGAGACTTCTTTGGAGGCGGAAATTCTGCCCTCTAGAACGAGTTCTGCGTCTGCCGGGGCGTAGGCGTCCACGTACTTGCATTTAACTAAACGGAGTGTGTCGCTGAGCAATGCGTTTGCTACATCAAACTCGCAGACTCCGAAGGGCGGAGAGGATGCTGCTGCCAGCATGACTGTGGGATGAACGCCTATGGAGATGGCCACATCCAAATCCGTTTCAGCTTCTTTCGCCATGTGCCACAGCTTGTAGAGGTGCCGTGGAACCAAACGTATAGCTAAATGCCTCTCGTCTAAAACTTGCAGTCGGTGGACTGAAACATTTTCAATGGTTCCGTCTAGGCTTTTGGCGTGAACAACCGCCGATGTAATGTATGCCCCAGCATCCCTTTCAAAATGTGTTAAAACAGGGATTCTAAGCAAATCCGGCTCTTCAACAACCTCTTTAACTGCCCCATCATCCACTATTCTGGGTTTTTTGGGTGAACGCCAAGCCTCTAAAAGCCTATTATAAAGCTGGCCTTGGTCAACGCCCAACGCGTCGCAGATGCGCCTTCTGGTGCCGCACACGTTAGCCACAATCTTTGTTTCGGTGCCTTCAACCTTTTCAAAAAAGAGGATTGGGCCGTTGTTGTCGAAGCTTTTCATGATATACGAGATTTCAAAGTTGGTGGACACCTCATCTTGTATGTGGAGAACCTCCTTCCTTTCTTCCATTTTTTCCAAAAAGCTTCTTAGACTCATAGAAGGCTTCCTCCTTTTTCTGCTTCTGCTGCGGGGACAACCCTCTCCAATAGTTTCTTGAAAATTGACTGGGCTTGCATTTCGTTGATGTTTTCTAAATATATGGAGACTAGGGCTATCTTCCTTTTTCTTGAGGCTAAATACTCGGCGAACATGCGGGCTGTAATGGCGTTTCTGTCGCCTAAAAGGACTGTTGAGGATGGCAGTCCCGGCGAGTCGGCTGGTTTTGGAATGGCCACCGCTAATGTACCAAGTCTATCCTCGTTTTCGCTTAAAAGCACTAGACAAGAGTTTTTGGTTTCGAGATAAATGGCTAAAAAATGAATGTTGTGTTCAACTATCTCATCCTTAACAACCTTAGCGCGCTCCATAACCAGCTCTCCGCTTTTTATTTATAGCTTTACACATTCACTATTTATCACTTTCAAAAGGCGAAACGCAAATGGATGAAAACAGAGATAGAGCCGAAAAGATTCTTCAAAAGCTTAAAGAAAGCTTCACACTGCCAAAATGGGTATCCTCAAGGCACGACCCCTTCGAGACCCTAATCATAACAATAATTTCCCAAAACACCTCCGATAGAAACACTGAAAAGGCCTTCGAAAAACTTTCACAGAGGTTCCCAATAACCCCAGAAGCCTTGGCAAACGCCGAATCTACAGAAATTGAAGAGTGCCTAAAGGTTGCTGGATTGTATCGAAACAAGGCTAAGGTGCTAAAAGAAGTTTCAAAAATCATCATGGAAAAATTCGGTGGAAGCCTAAAACCCATTCTCTCCATGCCCTTCGAAGATGCAAGAGAAACCCTCATGCAGTTGCCGGGTGTTGGGCCAAAAACGGCGGATGTGCTTCTGCTATTTTCTGCAAATCAGCCCACAGTGCCTGTTGACACTCATGTTAAACGTGTTTCAAAAAGGCTTGGACTTGCGCCTGCAGATGAGGACTATGAAGCCGTTAGAAATTCCCTCCAACTATTATTTAAGCCTAAAGACTATTTAGAGCTTCACATATTGCTTATTTTGCTGGGCAGAAAATACTGTAAAGCCAGAAACCCTGCCTGTGCTCCATGTCCAGTAAACGCCCTTTGTCCATCGAGAAAAGCCTAACCCGCCTACAGGGCCTTAACTTCTTACTGGACCGTGGTTACTTCCCTTAAATTCTTGTCTAGCCTGACTTTTCCAATGGCGACTGCTGAAATGCCGCTTGAGACCGGCGTGAAAATTTTCATAACTTTTCTTCCATAGTCGATTTCTCGTAGAACGCCTACTCCAAGAAACTTCCTTTCATCATTGTATAACGCCGTTAGCAAGCCTTCCTCGTCTCCCTTCCGCATAACTACAACTTTTTTCCCTGTGGCTTCCTCTGCTGCTCTGATTTTCTCCAGTTTTACCCAGCGGCCTTTACCTACAATTATGTAGATTTTCTCCTTCATTTCTGCAATGTGGAGGGGCTTCATTCCTAAAAGGTCGCATATCTCCCTCTCCCTTTTATCCATGCCAAAAGTCTTGTTTAAGCCGACAAGCTCGTCGCTTTCAATTTTAAGCCAGCTTATAGGGATTGACTGCACCCTTGCATTCTTTAAGTATTTTATATAACCTAGCTCTCTTAGGCTTCTGCGCTTCTCGCGGCTTCTCTGTTTTATAGTTGGTGGAGAATCTATTGTTATTGTTTTGAAGTTTTTTTGGAGCGCTGTCAAAAGGGGTTTAAGCATTTCGTTTTGTTGTATGCAGAAGACTATGTCTGGGCGTATTTTTTCGACAAGCTTAACCTTGTAGTTTACGGCTTCCTCTCCCTCAACCCAGCCGTCGGTGTTCACAATAACATGGTCTGGGTTGCGCTTTAAAATCTCATCTTTTAACGAAACTAATCCTTCAATAACCTTCTCCACCGCCTTGCTGGGTGATGTAACTCCCACAAAGTAGGCGTTTTCGGCTTCTAGATTAAACAGGTCTGTTACGGGTTTAGAGACTATGGCGTAGGCAACAGTGCATGGAGGCCCTATGTCCGACTGTCCCAAGTCTCCGTCTAGAACAGCGACTTTTTGTCCATTGCTTAACAGCTTGTTTGTTAGGTATGTGCATAAACTTGTCTTTCCAGAGTCAACCTCCCCAAGAACCAGCACTATAGAGGGTTTTGTTTGCAACGCTGCCAGTTCTCTGTAGGCTTCTTCCCACGATGAGGGTATGGTGTTTCCTTCAACCTCCTCAGTGCTTGCGTTTTCTCCAAGGGAAACTTCGAATGTGGCTTTCTCTTTAACTGCGAAGGGCATGCGTTTGCCGTCTCTGATTACAACTTTTCCCATCGCTTTCAAATCGTAGCCGAAAACCTCTGTTTTGCCTGAAACAAGTGTGACGGAGGCTGGTCCGTCAACTAGAAAGGTTTTTCCCACCTCAACGGTTACGTTCATCTGAGGGCCTCTCCCTAGCGAATTTTTGCCCATTTCTTTTTGCAATTTTTATGGCTGAAACTATGTCTCTTATTCCTCTTCTATGTTTCGCCTCGCTTATGTAACGGTCTGTCCCAGCTTCGCCTACACTTTCCAACTCTACGGTTGGGGGTAACCGCATGTCCAGAGCATTTAAAAGCTTTTCTTTGTATTCTGGAATGCCGTCGCCGACTTTAACTGTAATCGTTGACACTTTAACACTTTTTAAGCTTTCCACTATGTTTTCTATTTCATCAACGGTTTCTTTTATGCTGAAGCAGTTCCCAGTTTTGATAACCTTCCCATCTGCCAAAACCGCTAATCCTAAAACTTCGCCGGGGTCAACCCCAATCACGACTTTTTCGTACAAGTCTTTTCCCTCTATCTGCTGTAAAGCCTGGTTCACCAAGACTTGCGGGTCTTCTCCGTCTTTAAATGTTAAGACGTTTTCATGGCTTATTAGGGGACGTTCTTTTTCAGTTGTAATAACCACTTTTATTTCTATGGGCACTTGTTGATGGGGTGTTAGGCTTATGAAGGGCACATCTCTCCTTTTCAGTTCGTTGACTATTAGGTAGTAGGCTTTTCCAGAGACTGTTGCCACCGCTATCTTGGCCTTCATGCGCCTTCCTATCATTAAGCCTTTTAGGCAAACAAATTATTATTTTCGCTGTTTATATCTATTGATGTGCATGATGTTGCTGCAGAAAATTCCAACGGGCTGCAGGAAGCTTGATGAAATCCTAGGGGGCGGCATAACCGTTGGCGAAATAAGCCTAATCTATGGGGAGGCGGAGACAGCAAAGACAACTTTAGCCATGCAGTGCGCTGTGAACTGTGCAAGGAAAGGGTATAAAACGCTGTTCGTGGACTGCGACGGCACATTCTCAGCTAGACGGCTATCCCAAATGGCTTTAGCAGACTTTGAAAAAATCGCGGAACTCGTAACCCTCGCAAGGCCAAAAAACTTTAAGGAGCAAACCTTCCTCACGGATCAGCTTACCAATTATGTTGCGAAGGGCTTCGGCCTTGTCGTTTTCGACACGATCACTTATCTGTACCGTTTAGAGGTTTCAGAAAAACCAGGAAAAACGTTTGAACTTAACCGTGAATTGAATAGGCATATGGCTTGGCTGGCGCAAGTTGCGAAAACGCATAAAATAGCCGTCCTCGTGGTGAGCCAGGTGCGGAGCGTTTTTGAAGATGCATACGTGGATGTTGAGCCGGTAGCCACGAGGGTTTTAAAGTTTTGGGCAGACACGATAATAGCGATGAAGCCGACAGAAAACCCGAAGGTTGTGAAAGCAACAGTAGAGAAAAAACTTGGAGTGGCTAACCCCTTCTATTGCTATCTCAAAATTGACAGAGCAGGGTTAAGCGAATATTCCGCATCTACAACTTGAAGAGGGTCTAAATGAACCCGGCACTAGTGGACTTGGCGGTAGAAGCGTTAAAATTCATTTTTCCAGCCTACTGTGCAAACGCCTCGCCAGTGCTCTTCGGGGGAGGTTTACCCCTTGATTTTGGAAGAAATTTTTATGATGGGAAACCAATTTTTGGGAAAAACAAAACTTTTAGAGGTTTCTTCTTTGGACTAGCTGTTGGAACAACCGTTGGCATTATTGAATCCATATTGTTTGCTGGATACCCGTTTTATTTCGGTTTTCTTATCTCGCTGGGAGCTTTAATCGGCGATTTGGCGGGTGCTTTTTTGAAGAGGCGAATGGGAATATCTCCCGGTGGGCTTTTGCCAGTTATCGACCAAATCGACTTTATAGTTGGGGCCTTTGTCTTCTCCCTTCCATTAAAAATGCTGTCTCTGGAGCTTGCCTTAACCGTGTTGGTAATAACCCCGCCATTGCATTTATTGACAAATTTTGCAGCTTACAAAATGGGTTTAAAAAGTACCCCATGGTAAGAAACATAAGCGCGCTATATTCCTTTCAATTTCCTATCTATGATCACTTCGACAGATATATACGCTATTATGAAAAGCGCAACGCCCACCATGAACATGAGATATGCTTGTCTAGGGTTGTAAGCGTATTTTGTACTTTGGTACATCAAAAGCAGACCAATAATTCCGAAAGAGAAGAGAATCATCGCTATGAGGCTGTCTGAAACCCACTGCTCAGACAATTGTGGATAAACAAAGAGGAAACGTCCACCATAGTAAATCGCGGGATAAGGCTTCACAATGATGAGGTATAGTCCGCCTCCAAAGAGGAAGATGGCAACTGCCACGACTATGGCTGCAAGAACAACGCTCGAAAGCTTGATTGTTGATATCCCTTTGTAGAGTTTCTGGAACGTGTATGACATTGAGGAAAATGTTCTTTTAGCCTTGCGCGCCACTTTGTTCCTCTCCGCTTTTTATTAGGTGTTCTGCCACCTCTTTAGCCCACTCGCCTGTAAACGGATTTTTGGCAATCTCGCTTAAATACTCTTTCCAAGAAATATCTAAAGCTTTTTTCCAAACTTCATATTTTTTCAAAATGTTTTTGTAGGCTCTCATGTGCAGTTCGCAGAAACCGTTTTCGTTTTCCAAGACTTCTCTACTGCATATTGCGCATTTCAAGGTTTTTCCTCTCCTCTTTTAATGGGCATTTAGGGTTAAAGCACAAGTTCCATGGGCGTCTTCCCTTAATCCTAACTTGAACCGTCGGCCAACCGCATCCTTTGCAGTTTCTCCCAGTTGGGCGTGCTGTTCCCCTCTGGGGAAGTGGAAACGCTGCATTGCATTGTTTTTTGAAATAGTTTGTGCATCCGATGAAGCGTTTCCTAGTTTTTCTCGAATAAAGAATCATAAGCGTGCCTGTTCCACATGTGGGACACTGCCCAACAATGCG
>Ga0272449_1002425_pt1 | contig 17411 bp, 16 predicted proteins | sample YNPCB0241_FD_198679 | JGI IMG/M metagenome (GOLD analysis project Ga0272449, IMG submission 198679) | Hot spring sediment microbial communities from Yellowstone National Park, WY, United States - YNP-CB-024-1 | ecosystem: Environmental > Aquatic > Thermal springs > Hot (42-90C) > Sediment... | reverse complement strand
GCCGTGCGCATGTCGAAACTTCTATACCATGCGGTGTGAAATTTTCCGAAACACGTACGATTCCCACCGAACTGGCTATACACTCGTCCCCGCCGTCGTCCAGCGATCCCAAGGCCCTCCAATGCCAAGCTTTCAGGTCAGCTGCTCACGGACGATGTGGACGGCAACCTCCACATCCCCGGCCGCGGTCCAGTTTGTGGTCTTGCCCCAGCAGGTTGGCGCAGGTCAAGCCTCGTCGATGAGCTGGAATTTGCACCGCTGGCAGAGCTCTTCCACCAGAGGGCGCCAATCGCCGTAGAACGTGACGCGATGCCAGCCCCACTGCCATTCCTCGACAAGTTTCTCGAGATCGCCGGACACGACCGCGATCAGTTTCGTGCGACAAGCCATATCGCTTTCATGATTGCCCACTGTACGAGCTCGATGTAAGCGCACAGCCCGCTGGACAGGGTTGATCTCTAAGGTGGTGACCACGTAGCCCGCTGGCAAAAGCGATTGGACAGCTGCCCCCTTACGGTCTTCGGAGTGATTCCGAATGCGATACGGGTTGGCGGGTCCCGTGGACCCGAAGGGACGGGTCATCGCGACACAGTGTGCATAGATGATGGAGTAAGTGCTCGTATCCACGACCGGGTCCGAAATGTAGCCAGGTCGTCCCGTGGCCAACCCTATGACCATCATCGTAAGAGCCGACATCTGGTCGGCCTCGCAACCGCCCACGAGCCCTTGGTTGTTGAGCTCCACAAACCCCAAACACGGGTATGCATCGAGATGGCCCCCATAGAACCCGCCAAGACAATTGACGGTAATTCCCCGTGCCTGATAGCGGTCCATGAGGGATTTCATCCCGTAGAACATCCGAGCGGATTTGATGATTTCCTCCTCCGTGGGCTCGATGACGCGCTCGGCGTTGCGGATCCACGTTTGCGCGAGCTCTCGCGACGCAGACTCAGGTGCGGCCTGATATGCAGCGCGCAGCTCTTCGAAACTGACACTTTGGAACTTCAGGCCCAACTCTCGTGCGGCCGCCTCTCGAAACTGTTCGCCGCCCCATCCCGTTCCGCCCACGACCAACACCGTCGTTTGTTTGAGCTCGTCCAACACCTGCTCGAGTGGACGGGACGTCTGGGCGTCCGCTTGAACTTCCACGGGCGAAGACCGTGCGGTTCGTTGACGACGAATTTCGCGGAACGCCGCGGCGATTTGGTCGGCAGACTTACCTTCCGCAAGCCCGCGAAAGGCGCGGACCGAGGCGACGATATCGTCGTCGTTGGCCGAAGCAACCCAGTCCACAGGCTTTTGAAGGTTGCGAATCGTACTGATTCGTGTGAGAAATAAGCCCGAACCCCCGAAGAGGTTGTCCACGAGAAGGGTCGGCTTTCCGGTTTTGCACAATGAAACGATATCGTTTCTCCAGCCTAACCCTTGCAAGAACAATACATACCCTTGCACTTCGTGGTCCTGTTGGAGAATTGCCTGCGCGTCGTCCGGGCGATCCATAAGCACGGCGGGGAGAAATTCCAGCTCTGGGCACTCGGTCAGTAATCGATTCAATAGCGCGCGGCGTCGCGACTCGAAGTCATAACCGACGTTCGGCCAGATCGGGCGTGTGTTGTCCGTTTCGCAAAACACGGCACGAATTTTGGGCTTTGAGCCAGCCGGTTGAGCTCGTCCGAATCCGCTCAGACAAGCGCAACCCGCGCACGCGGCGCATTGCGCCAGAAACGCGCGGCGGGATCGCGGAGACCTACTTAGTCGGATCTGATTGCACGGTCGGTTCATTCAGTTTCTCCTTTCTTGGCACGAGTACGTTGCGGTCGTGTGGGGTTGGGAGAATCTGCATCGTCGCCTTTGCGCGGCCGGCTTCTTGGCGCTCCCTCCGCCTCTTGACTGGGCAGATGCCGGGCAAGTTCTGCGATGAGCGAGCGGTATTCAGCTCGAGTGGCTAGGTTAGTCCACTCGTTCGGGTCGTTGAGGTGGTTGTACAGCTCTTCGGAGCTGTCCGCGTAACGGATGTAGCGCCACTGTTCCGTGCGGACACTATGGTTGCCGCGTCCGTAAGTCGTGAGCCCCACGTCCGCCCACTGAGCCGAGGGATCACGCAGGAGTGGGACGACGGAACGTCCTTGAACATGCGGCGGGATGGCAAGACCCGCCAGCTCACAGATGGTTGGATAAATCGTCATGAAATCCACCGGCGCTCGGCACCGGCTGCCCGGTGTGGCCAGGCCTGGGGCTACAATGAGATACGGCGCGCGTGCCGATTCTTCCCACAGGGTGAACTTGCGCCAGTGTTCTTTCTCGCCGAGATGCCAACCGTGGTCAGACCACAGGACGATGATCAACCGATTCGACCGCCCAGAATGATCTGCAGCTTCGATGAGGCGCCCGAGTTGGGTATCGACAAATGCGATCGTGGCGAGGTAGGCTTGTACTCCGTGCCGCCACAAGCCTGCCTCCACGACCGCCTTGTGGTCGCTCTCGGGCTTGGCCATCGCGATGCCCGCGGGCGGAATATCGGCCAGATCGTTGGAGATCACCTCCGGCAATCGAACCTGCTCAAGCGGGAAAAGGTCGAAGTATTTGCGGGGGACATACCAGGGAAGGTGGGGCTTGATAAACCCCACGGCGAGAAACAACGGGCGGTCATCGCGCTCTTGGAGCTTTTCGGCTGTCCAGGTGACCAAATGGTAGTCGCCCATGTCCTCGTCCCTGGCGTCCAGCGGCCCCCAATCGAAGTGATCTCGGTTCAATCCAGTCATAGATGGACGCGGAGGGCGGGGATCACCGGGACGGGTAAAGTACTCGTCCCAGTCCGTTTCTTGCCCGCCCGGGAGACCGCCGGCACCGTGGTAAATTTTTCCGCCGCCGACGACCCGATAGCCCTGCTGACGAAGGTAACGGTTTAGGGTCAAGACGTCTTTCAGAGCCGGGCCGTAAGGCTGGTCGTTGTAGTAGATGCCAGTGGTGAATGGCCGCAACCCGCTCATCAGCGCGGCACGTGATGGATTACACGCCGGCGCGGCGCACTGCGCGTTCTCGAACAAGACGCCACGGGACGCTAATCGGTCCAGGTTAGGCGTTCGGGCTTGTGGATGTCCGCCCAAGCACCCAGTCCAGTCGTTCAAGTCGTCTATCGCAATGAACAAAATGTCTGGCCTGGCGGGTGCGGCAGTCGCACCAACGCCGAAACCCAGGACGAGAGGGGTGACCGCTGCCACAACCCATGCTTGAGTACGCATCGAAACCTCTTTTTTTTCATGGTACAAGTCCGCTTCGTTTGTACCATGAAACGTTGTGACATTATTTCCGCTTCGTTTGTACCGTCAAGAGGGCGCCGAGCTCAAGGAAGCATCGCTGCGGGAGTTATGTGGTCCCCCGTTTGGGATTGTACCGGGCCATTTGAATAAGTGGGACAAGCATGCGAACGGTTCCATGACAGCTTGGCGGACTTCAGCAGGCGAACTTAAGCCAGGGTGCTCGGTGAGCCATGGGTGGTTGAGAATTCCTTGGGGGCCCACGAGTCCGGCAGGAGTTTAGGCCGTCACGGAGGAAGGTACAGCGTCCGTGAGATGAAGCGGAAGACTAGCATCCGTGGAACCGTGCTTTCCATTTTTCGGCGAAATACCCAGACGATGCGATTGCCAGGCTTTAGCTGTTGGAACATTCGGCCGACCGATGTTCTACCAATGGATGAGCCGGCGAAGAAAGTCGGGGTAGACCCCGGGCGGTCTGTGGATTGAGTCCTGCTTGAAAAATGCGGGCCGAATGTATCGGGATCCACGCCGCAAAGAATGCGACCGTTTCGAAGAACTCGAAGCGACCCGCCACGGCATACGAGAACACTTTGGCGGATATGCGGCGGGGTCGCCACAGGCCTGTCGCTCAGCCATGGCCATGGCCACGCCGACCTTTCCGACATATTCCAAAGCGAACTGAGGTTCCTGGGGATCCAAAGCTCCCCGGCCTTGGCACGCGAGCTCGAAGGCAACGGATCCGCGGGAGGTTTCACTCAAACCCTCAAGAAGAACCTCGGATGGATCCATTCCTTCGACACCATCGAGAAACTCCGTCAGGTTCTTGTGGCCCTCAAGGACCTCTGTAACCCCGTGGGTTGGTCGAACGGCTTGGGTTCCGTTCGCCCACTCAACGCCGACCAGCCCTCTTGAAGCCGGTTGTATGAATGCCACTTCCCCCTTATCCCCAAAACCCTGGTGCGGTACACAACTCAGTGCGCCGGCATTAGTTAAGCGGAATTCGATTCGTTCAGTCCTGAATCACAAATAGTTTCTCGACGACCCACCATGCGCCTTTGAGGAGGTATCCAATGGGACCGAGGATTCGCCTGCGCTCGATTTTTACTTCAATCGATGCCAGATCCACCTTGCCTTTAAGGGTGTTTAACCTGGCCTGCATGGAGTCGATTTCCCCCTGGACACGGCTCAGCTCCTTCTCGATGGCCAGGACATCTTTGACATCTTGCGCCTTGTCGAGAAGTGCTCTCAGGCGATCCCGTAAAGCGACCAGGTTCTTGAGTCGAGCGTCGATGTCCACATACTGCTCGGTCACATCCTCGGACGACACACGACGTCGTACCACTTTGCCGATGGACTCCAAGGAAGCCATCGTCGCGTGCAGCGAAGCGGCGGGTACGCGAATGGTGATTTCCGCTTCTGTGTCGCCAGAATCGGATTTGCTTTCGACGTAGCCACCCGATTTCTTGGCAATCTCACCGACTTGAGCCAACGCGTTGCTCACATTGGCGACTTCGAGGGAAAGCCAAGCCCGCCAAATCAGCATTCTGTTTGGGTCCGACAATTCAGCGGCTGGCGCAGTGGACATGCCCCGAGCCGACGCCGCATAATGGGTTGTGGAACACCCACACAATATGGTCACTACGGGAGCGAGTAAGAGCAAGTGCAGGAGTTTCATTTGCGTTGCCTTTCTGTGTCGAGCGTTCGGGTTCGCGGCCAGCCACAAAGGGCCGATCCACTGAAGCTGTCGATTCATCCGTTGATCGTTACGGTTTAGCCAACCGTCCTCCGTAACCCACGCGCAAGAAGCCGAAACCAGCCGGCGCAAACGCCAGAAGCGAGAGAACCTTACCGATTTCCTGAACGGAAGCATTCTCTTCGAGTTGCCCCAGAAATACTGCGGATCAAAAAATAGAGAAGGCAGATCAACGCGCAACTGAGTAAAACGGCGTTGTTTCCGGTTACGTCGAGGCGGGAGCCAAACATGCCTGGAATGTATCCTGTCTTCGTAGAGATTGTGGAGAGGGCAGGCCATAGAAGGAGCAACAGTGCGACCCCCCCACCCAAGCCATTTGGCCCATATTGTATTGGGCGGACGATCCAATAGCCGCGCAACGAGATCAACGTCGTCGTTCTCTAGATTTCTCGTCCACAAATTCATATCGATCCTATCGAATTTTCGTTTAATGCCCCTTTGGGGGCAAGCCGCCGTATTCCGGCCCACCAACAAGGTGCCGACCTCGTTTTCAGCCAACTTCGGGCCGTGGGATCACGGTGAGGTCTCGGAGTACAAAATATCTTGTGACCGTGGCGGCGAGACACGAGGTTCAGGAGCGTTGCCTAGATCCGCTGGAGTTCGCAGGTGTGTGCCCGCAAGGTCAGAGACCTCTCGCCGTGCTTACGCTGAGGAAAGGGCGCGCCGTGCCCACCTACTTTCACGCCCATCCCGCCTATGAATGTTCGACTCTGACGACGCGACTCGTACCCTCAGCCCCCGGTGAGGGGGCTGGTACAGGTGGGGGGAGCGCTTTCCAACGTGGACGTGAAGGACGGGTTCAGCTTTTCAGCCTCTCGACGCAATTGCACGAACTATGGATGGCTTGGCCGAGTCCTGCCATCGCCGTCCGTGAATGGCGTTCGGAGTATCCCATCGAAGAACGCGCGCACACGTCGGTAATCTCCCAGGCATCGATGGTACTCGCCCAAGAGCAAAAGGACTTCCAAACGGGCGAATCCTAGAGACCCGGCTTTCAATTCCGCCTCCATCAGGGGCATCTCGTAATTCGTTCACGAGGTCGCATGCACGATTCTAAGAACCGCGGCCCCACGCGCATACTCTTGGCCCCCGCATGCGCGAGTGAACCGTGTAGTGGAGCCGTTGGTTGATTGTCGTACTTCAGTCTGAATTTGAAATCGGGACTCTACGATGGTCATCAGCCGGGCAGAAAAAGGAAACCAACCATGGAGGAGGGCTGAGTGTGTTTGGCCTGCAAGCGCGATTGCTCACAACTCCGGGCCACCACCAGACTCGTGGTCGGAAAAACATTGCTTGGTCTCTGGGTGAAGCATGAGTGACACGGTCACGTTCCTTGGGTTGGCTGGACGTAACCCGCGGCCTTAGTGGAGGCGAGTTTCTGGAGAGGGTGCCGAGGAAGAAACAGAGGAACGGGAGCGGTAGAAAAGATGTAGGATCGCTTGACACGGAAAGGCCCACGTGGTCTAAGCAAGGAACGGATCGGTTCGGCCGTGAGAAGTGCTGGCGCACGGGTTGTGTTTTAGGCTGCATCAAGGACGATGGCGCTCATGTCGTTTCACATGTTGCAGGATGTGACAAGGCATACATGGTCGGTTTCGCCACTCGGATGGAACACGAAGTTCAGATCCTGTGAGTGCCGGGGTTTGACCTTATTCGGATGGGATTGACCGGAGCAACGAAGAGAGAAGGCGATGGACAAGTCCACTAAACATACCCCGCGGGTGGCAGACTCAAGCACCGACATGCACGAGGCGCTCGGCCGTGGTCTCGAACGTCGGCGCCGGGCCCTCGAACACGGTGAGGATCGATATGTTTTTCGGGGAGGCTCGGTTTCAACGCACGCCACTCGCCCAGATCACCGAGAGGCAGGAACGCGATGCCTTTGAACTCCGTTAACTTGGCCGGCGCGGCCAATGCGGCCGGAAATGAGTCCGATGCATCTGCGCCCGCGTTTGGGGTGATTCGAGACTTCGACTCGGTCCGGTTTGTATTTCTCCCGCGGCCAGGTTCGGTAGTTCTGGGTGCATTTCTCATATTCTCGGGACTCATCGTGCTCGGGTTCGCGGTGGTTTGGAATGCCCTCCTTTGGCGCATGGGCGTTCGCAGTGGCTCGCTGGTGTTTTGGGCTTTCGCCTTGTTTGGCCTAGTCCCGATTGTCATTGGCGTCGCGATGGTCTGGGTGGGGCGTGCAATCTGGCAAGGACGGTGGTGGTTGGAAGTGATACTGCAGGGGCGGACGCTGTGGCGGGTCGACCGTTTCGGCCCCGTACGCATTCGAAATCGGCTTCGGCTCCGGGAGGGGGTTCAGGTGGGCACGGTGACGGAGCGTGCCAACTTTCCGGTTCAAATCCCCAAACCAGGAGCCGGTGGGGACTTGATGACGTTCTCGCTGGTGGTGTATGGGGGGGTGCCGGATAAATTCACGGCGGTCTGGGGCTATCCGGAAGCCGTCATGAACGCTTTTGGCCGGGCCCTTACGGAGGAGTTGAATGTGTTAGCCAGACGAGAGGGTTGGCGGGCCGTGACGGGATGGGTCGAAGGGTCGGCCACGGAAGCGTTCCCAGCGCAGCCTCCGGCCGGCAGCTGCATAGAGATCCACAACTTTCCGGATGGGTGTTTAGTTCATGTTCCTCGGCTGGGGTTGATCCGTGGCACTCGAGGCTTTTTCCCCTTTGCGCTGTTGTGGACTGTAGTTTCGGTGGGCATCGTCGTAGTCGCCTTGGTGGCGGGAGCTGGGGCCTCGAACCCGCCTCCGGTGTGGCTGGTCGCCCTGTTCCCGTTGGCCGGCGTTGTGATGCTGTTAGTATCGGTGCACATGGGGTACCGGGAAACCTGGATTGCGATCAAGGAGGATTTGGTAGGGATCCGACAGCAAAGCCCGTTGCGCAAGTTTGAGCGGAGGTTGAACCGGGCGGAGATCGTCACCGTTCAAATCGGGCCCAGCGGTGTGGAGGTCAACCACCGTCCCGTTATGGAGTTGCAGCTTCTGTTGCGGGACGGACGGAAAGTGGGGTTGGCAAGCCAGCTCTCGGAGCCGGAGCTGTTTTGGCTGGCCGAGCTGGCGCGGCGCCGCTTAGGCCTTGCGGAGCGTGGGCCGCGGAACCCCATGAACGACCCACCTTCGGCGGGCGAGCGGACTTTGTGCGCTTGACCTTCTAGGACCTACCAGGTGTAGCCCTGAACCGAGATGTTTTTCCTGTGACGCTGCCCGTCCGGCCTAGGGGTGGCTTGGGATTCTGGCCTGTTCGACGTATACTGGCCCGGTTGGCGGTGTGGACAAACCGCCTGAACCGGAATGAAAGCGATCATCGTTGGAGCAGGCAGTGCGGGCCGAGAACTGGCCAGCCGTCTCTACACGGAGGGGTATGGCGTGGTTCTCGTGGACCGGGCCCCGGCGGCCCTCGAAGCGGTCGCGGACGAGATGGATGTGCAGACCGTCGAAGGGCATGGGGCCAGTCCAACTGTGTTGAAAAAAGCCGGAATCGCCGACGCGGATCTGTTGGTGGCGGTGACGGACGACGACGAGGTCAATATTTTGGCGTGCATTTGCGCGAAATCGGCCGGCACCCGGCACCGCGTGGCTCGGATTAGCCGCTACGATGTCCGCTCCAGCGGCGATTTGCTGCCTCTAAAGGATCTTGGCGTGGACCTGGCGGTCAACCCGAAAGAAGAATGCGCGTTGGAGCTGGCGTACATGCTCCAACTGCCCGGCGCCGAGGAAGTCGTGGATCTAATGGGTGGTCGGGTGCTGGCGATGGGGTTCAAGGTGTCCGCCGATAGCCCCCTGTTGCGGGCCCCGATTCGCGAATGTTTGCCGCTGGACGTGGCTTCCGCGGTGCGATTGATTGCGCGGCGTAGGGGCGACAAGGTGGATATCCCTCGGGGCGAGAGCGTCTTTGGCGTGGGTGATGACTTGTATGCGGTCGGCCAGCCTTCCGCGTTGATGTCGCTGCTCAACGTGGTATTTCCGGACCGGCCAATGATTGACCGGGTCGTGATCGGCGGTGGGGGGACGCTAGGGTTGTCCCTGGCCAAAAACTTGGAGAAAACCACGCTGGAAGTAGTGCTCATTGAGGCCGACAGCGCGGTCGCGGATGAGTGCTCGGCCGTATTAGAGCGCACGCTCGTCCTGCGCGGGGACGCGATGAACGCGGAAGTTTTGGAGAACGCAGGCGTCCACGACCGCACCGCGTTTGTGTCCACGACTGGAAGCGACGAACACAACATCATCATGTGTTTGGTGGCGCAGAAAGTGGGGGCTTCATTCACGGTCGCTTCAGTGTCGAAGCCGGCCTATGTCCCCATCATCCAAAACCAGAGCCTTCTCGACCGCGCGGTCAGCCCCCATCTCTCGCTGATGAACGCGATTTTGCACTTTGTTCGGGGGCGAGCGGTTCAAGCTGCGACGGTGTTTCAGACGATCAATGGAGAACTTTTGGAGGTTCGATTGGAGGCGGATCATCCCTGGGTGGGCAAGGCCATCCGCGAAATTCAGATGCCGGCGGGCTCGATTGTGGCCACGATGGAACGGGATGGCCAAGTGTTAGTGCCAACGGGCGATTTGCGGTTCCAAGCAGGCGACCGCGTGGCGGTGTTTGCCTTGCCCGGGACCGTCCGCAAGCTCCAGCGCTGGCTCAACCGCTGAAGGGGAACTTCGTCACCGGAGTCTTTGGGGCGTTGACGTGAAATTTCGACCAGTCATTCACCTGATCGGTTGGACGCTGGTAGTGTTGGGCTGCGCCATGACGGCGTGTATGGCGGTGGCCTGGAGCGTGGAGGATGGACCTGCGGCGGTTCGAGCCCTGGCGTTCGGGTGCGCATCCGCGTTCATCCCAGGCGTGCTGATGATGGCGTGCACGCGTGGGCACGAGGAGATTGGTCGCCGGGAGGGATTCGCGGTCGTGGTCTTGAGCTGGTTGGGGGCGGCGATCGTAGGCGCGGTTCCGTTCAAAGCCGCCGGGGTGATTTCTACATGGCCCGCTGCGGTCTTCGAGACGATGTCGGGGTTCACGACCACTGGCGCGAGCGTGCTCGCCGACCCCTCCGTACTGCCCAAGAGCCTGTTGTTATGGCGTGCCACGACACAGTTCTTGGGGGGCATGGGGGTGCTTGTCCTGGTGGTCGCTATTTTGCCTTTGGTGGGCACGGGCGGCATGCAGTTGTTCCGCGCGGAAATGCCGGGCCCGACCAAAGATCGCCTCACGCCGCGGATCGCTGGGACCGCGAAACGTCTATGGGGAGTCTACGTAGGGTTCGCGTTTGCCGAGACCGTGTTGTTGCGATGGGCGGGGATGTCATGGTTCGAGGCTATCTGCCACACGTTCACCACGGTTTCGACGGGCGGGTTTTCCACCCGTGCTGGCAGCATCGGCGAGTTCCAATCGCCGCTGATCGAATGGATCGTGATTGCCTTCATGTTTCTGGGCGGGGCCAACTTTGCATTGCATTACCGCGCACTCGCGAGGCGGGAACTGGCCTATCATCGCGATTCGGAGTTCAAGCTCTATTCGCTGATCGTTATTGTGGCCATACTCCTGGTGAGCGAGGTGATCGGGTTCACCTCTGGGGTCCTTGCGCCGCTGGACACCCTGCGAAAGGCAGCCTTTGCTGTGGTGAGCGTTCTGACCACCACAGGGTTCGCTACGGAGGATTTCGACCGCTGGCCGGCGCTGGCGCGGATCGTGCTGTTCGGATTGATGTTCCTGGGGGGGTGTGCGGGATCTACAGCCGGCTCGATAAAAATCGTTCGAGTTCTGATTGTTTTGCGGATGCTGGGGCGTGAGATTTATCGCTGGTTGCAGCCCGACGCGGTGGTTAGCATCAAGGTGGATAAAGAAGCTGTGGAAGCGCCGGTACTGCTCAACGTGGCCTTGTTCGTGGTTCTCTATCTGCTCGTGTTCGCAGTAGGTACGGCCGTAATGGCGGTTCATTTCGGTGATGATTGGGTCAGTCCGATGTCGGCGGTGGCGGCTTGTTTGGGCAACATCGGTCCCGGACTTGGCGCCGTGGGTCCGGTGCAAACCTACGCGCCAATCCCCGGATGGGCTCAACTTTGGCTGGCATTACTGATGTTGCTTGGTCGTCTAGAGCTTTTCACCGTCCTGGTGCTTTGGCTACCTTCATGCTGGCGTCGATGACGTCTGGAGTGGCCAGCGAACGCCGTACCCGGCCATGAACCGCGGGCACATGGGGATGGCAGTGTGGGCTGGGTGGTGCTTGGGATTCTTCGCCTTCGCACAGACTTCGGGCCCTCAGGGAACCAACCGTTCGCCGATTTCGGTGCCGTCGTCTGCTCGTGGGCTGAGCATTCAGCTGCCCGACGCAAACTTTCGCGACACGACGTTGTGCGAGATCATCGAGTGAATTCGCAAGGAAAGTGTGGCGGTGGACCCGGCGGGCGTAGGCGTGAACCTCATTTTGAAAGACGACCCAGCCGGGCGGCTGGGCTCGACGCGGCGGACGATTCGAATGACCCGTCCCACCGTATAGGATTTGCTCCGAAGGCTTTCCACGACGGTGGGGTTCTACGTCCGCGTGGATGCTCACGCCATTGTGATCGAACGTGCGCAAACCGTTCCCGCACGCTGAAGGACATGCCATCGGTGGGCATCATCTTGGGAAAACTTGCGATTTTTGAGCGTGGAGGGCGGGAATGCGCTTGCAATTTCGGGAGCTAGAAAGGACGCTGGCGAGTTGGTGCCGGAGATGTGCGCCACTAGCGAGAAGATGCCGCGCTCGGGGCGATGGCAGGCGGAATCCGGGGAAGGTCAGTCGGGCGGGCCGCCTCGTCAGTCAGTTGACCATTCACATATACACGCAGGCGGAGGCCATGATAGGCCATGGCGAAGCCCAATGTTGCGCGGTCGCGAGCGCGACCACCCGCCGGAACTGTGTAGGTCAGCGTGAAGCGTCGTGTTTCGCCAGCGTGCCAGGGTGGGCCAGATAGCCGAATCCGGCCTCCGCCTTGCGCGACGCGGGTCGGCAGAATTACCGTGGCCGTTTCGTTCCGGTCGAAAAACACTGCTTCGAGTTCAACTCGGGAGACGTCCGGTATGTCCCCCTCAGCGAGGCGAAGTACGACCTCGACCAAGCGCAATTCGTCCCAACGAGCGTCGTCGGGGAACCGAGTGACGGAAATTTGCTCGATGGTCACGCGCGGGAGGACTGACAGGGGGGCGGTCAGCGTTGGGGGATACGCACGCACCACGACGGCAGTGGCTGCAGCTCTCGGTGACGCGCGTGGCTCGGCGCTTTTCGCCAGTGCGTCTCCGGGCGAAGCGGACGGCGCACTCGATACTCTGGCGGTCGGTCCTGAAGTGCGGGTGGGTATGGGTCCCGGTTGGGCAAGAGCTGGTTCAAGCCGAGCCCCGTCAGGGGCATGTGACGCGACTCGCATCGGTGCGGGTGGGCTGCTTGTCGGGCTGACCACATTCGCTGGGGACGGAAGACGGCCCACGACATCGGAAACGGACCTCGCCGTCACGATCCGCGCGGTCAGGGCTTGAACCACGTCCTCCCGCAGCGGGGGGGGTTGTTCGAGGCTACGTTTGACGACTGCTTGTTCGGTGGTCCATGTTCGAGCGGCCAGATCTAGGAGCGGCGGCGGGGCCTGTTCCAAGTTGGCCTGCGCAATGCGAACCAGCGCCTCGACCGCTTCGTTGTAGAGTCGACCGCCGTTGGTTAGGCTCAACACACGCGTCCACCAACGTTCCGCTTCGCTGAGATCTCCCCGTTGTTCGGCGATGTACGCGAGAATCCGGCATGCACGTGCAAATCCCGCATCTGTGGTTGGGACGCGCGCCACGAGGTTGGAAGCCTCGATCCACTGAGTCGCAGCCAACGCACGTTCCGCTTCGTTCAATTCTTGTTCGAAGGCTGAGTGGTCAGAATGCCGAGGCTCACTGGGTTGACCCGCGGCCACAGCGACGCCAGAAGTCGGCACCGAGTTTGGACCGGTGGGGGCGGAAGTGACTGGCGATTCCGTCCACTTCGGCGTCCAAAGGTTGACCCCTTGCGGAGATTGGGTGGCCTCCGGGGCCGGAGCCGTGGCAACGGCTTGGAGCAATTGGCCCACCCAGCTCTCCCGTGGAGCTGCGGGACTGGCTTGAGCGGTTGCGTGGGGAGTGGACGAAGTATCGGTTGCCGCCGTGCTTGGGACCACAATCTCGGGCGGCGTCGGGGCGATCCCATGATTTGATCTGGGCGGTGAAGGTGCGGAGTCATGTGGCGATTCCGGCTCCGGTTGGGGTGGCGCGGCGGGGGGCGGCTCGCCCGGACTGCGAAACCCTGGCGCAATCCAGCGAGCGCCGACCAAGCCGCCGGCGACCAATATGCCAGCCGAAACGATGGCGGCACGATACCGTGACCACCAAGGAATTCGGGCCCGATACCGGATTCGAATTTCACCGATGCCCACGGTGTCCCCGTCGCTCAACACGCGAAGGTCGGTGACTGGTTGGCCATTAACCGTGATGATCGCAGGCGGGATTGGCCGAACGGCAACGACGCCGGCGTCCTCCACAAACTCAGCGTGCCGGGGTGCCACATTAGTGGCATCGAGCCATAACAGGCACGATAAATCCGATCCTGCGACCACCGAGCGCCGATGAACTGGCCGACGGCTTCGAGACGGTCCGTTGAGTATGTCCAACCAGTACACAAGTTCATGATACTGCACGGACTGGGCGTTGACCAAACTCTAAGGTTCGCTGACGGGGTCTGTGACAGGTTCAAATTTAGGTCGCCGCCGCTCGGAGTTTTCGACGTGGCGGTCGAATCTTCGCGGGGGAGAGGGACTGCCGTTGGTGGACAGGTTTCGGCAGGAAAAAGACCGCACAGGGCGGGACGCGTCTGCCGTCGGGTCTTGCGTAAGCGCGTCCAAATGTTGTTCGGACGACCCGCATTGCCGGTTCGCATTGGGTGGAGTGTCCGGCGGCGTAACCAGGCGTGCGTTTGGCCTTTGCACACATCCAAGGGTGCAATGGCTGGCGTCGGACGATGAATTCGCATTCGGCCGGTTCTGGGTTAGGATGAACCTTCGTGCACCGCAAGCTATGGTATTCACTCACGATTGGCACGGCGAGTTGGTTGCTTGTCGCTCTGGTGGCCAGCTTGGGTTGGTTAGAGCGCCTGGAGCAGGTCACATGGGACTGGCGCGTTCGCTGGACGGCTTCGCCTTCGCCAGCGACGGACCAGATTCGCGTTGTGTTGTTGGACCAGCCCAGTCTGGATTGGGCTCGCCGCGAGATGCGACTTTCTTGGCCCTGGCCTCGGGAAGTCTACGCGCCGATTCTCGACTTCTGCCGTCGCGCGGGAGCTCTCGCGGTCGGGTTGGACATGATTTTTTCCGAGCCCTCGTACATGGGAGTTACCGACGACGCCGCACTGGGCGAGGCCATTGCGCGAAATGGCCGAGTCGTGGCAGCTGTGTTCATCGGCGGTGAGCAAGACGGAGGGGTGGAGCACTGGCCCGCGGAAGTGCCGCGGCCGACTGCCATAGGCCTCTCGGAAACGTTGCAGGCGCGCTCGAACTTTCCCATGGGCACGCGGGCGCTGTTTCCGGTTCCGGAAATTGCTTCCAACGCGTTTCGGTTGGCCAACGTGAGCGACGTGTCGGACAATGACGGGGTCTTTCGCCATTGTGCAGTGGGGCGCGCGTTCGACGGAGTCGTGTTGCCGAACTTGGCACTGGGAGTCTGGTTGGCGGCCGAGGCCGCGGCCGGACGCACGGTGACGTCTCGATGGGCGAATGGGAGGTTGGAGGTCAACGGCGCGGCCATTCCAGTGGACGAAGAAGGTCGGGTCCGTTTGCGGTTTCGTGGCCCTTCGGGTACTCACCGAACGTATTCTGCGGCTGCTGTGATCCAGTCTGAGCTTCGCTTGGCCGAAGGTGGAGGGGCGGCGCCGGTGGTGTCGCCCTCAGAATTTCGCGACAAGTACGTGTTCATTGGCTCCGGTGCGCCCGGGTTGTTGGATTTACGGCCAACTCCGGTCAGCCGCGTGTATCCGGGCGTGGAGCTCTACGCGACCTTTCTGGACAACCTTTTGGCGGGTGATTTTGTTCGACCAGTCTCGCGGGTTTGGGTACACGTAGGCGTGTGGATCTTGTCCGTTGTGCTGGCCTGGAATGGTCTGCGGTTGAGTCGAGCGTGGGCTCTGGGCGCGGTGGTCGTGGCGTCGGTGGCGTTGCCTTCTCTGGTCGCGTGGACGGCGGCGTGGGCTGGCCGGGAGCTTCCGATGGCCTCGCCGGTGCTGACCGGGTTGGCGGCTTCGTTGGCCGGCGCCTTGGTCAACTATGCCACCGAGGGCCGTCAAAAGGCGTTCATTCAGCGCGCGTTTCGGCATTATCTCGGCCCCGAGGTGATCGAGCAGATCTTGCACAACCCCGCCAGCCTGCAGTTGGGGGGCATTCAACGCGAGCTGACCATGTTTTTCTCGGACATTGAGAAATTCTCGACGTTTTCGGAGCGCTTGTCCCCTTCGGAGCTCGTGCGCCTGTTGAACGAATATCTCACGGCCATGGGGAATGAAATTCTTCGCGAGGGCGGATACTTGGACAAATATATCGGCGACGCCATTGTGGCTTTTTGGAACGCACCGGTGACGCAACCAGACCACGCCGCACGGGCGGTGCGTGCAGCTTTGGCATGTCAACGCGTGTTGGCGGAGCGACGGGCGGAGTGGAAGGAGCGATATGGCGCTTGTCTACGGATGCGGATCGGGCTGAACACCGGCGAAGTCGTGGTCGGCAACATGGGTTCGGAAACTCGGTTCAACTACACCGTATTGGGCGACGCCGCCAACCTGGCTTCGCGTTTGGAAGGTGCCAACAAATTTTTTGGAACCTCGATTTTGGCCTCCGGGTCCGTCCGACAAACAGCGGGCGATGTGTTTCGCTGGCGGCCGCTCGGACGGATCCGGGTGGTCGGTCGGGCCACGCCCGTGGAAGTGTTCGAGCCAGTCGGGTTGGCGACGGACCCAGAGCCGCCCGGCTGGGCCAAGTTCTTAGACGCGTTTGCACGAGCGCAGAACGGCCAATGGTTGGAAGCGGCGCAGCTGTTTCGCGAGTTGGTAGAGGATCCGGTTGCCCAGCGCTACGCCCAGATATGTGAGCAGCAGGCTGGCGCGGCAGACCATGCGTGGGATGGGGTGTGGACGCTGGGGGAGAAATAGGGGCAGCGCCTGTCCACCGATCGACGTATTGGGAGAGCGGCGATGAACGTGTTGTATGGCGGGATCCGCGGTTCATTCCCGGTTTGTGATGAGCGATATCGGGTGTTTGGTGGGGAGACCACCGCGGTGTTGCTCATGGCGGTCAGCGGCGAGATGCTCCTGCTCGATGCCGGCAGCGGAGTGCGCGTGCTCCAGTCGCGCTTGTCCCAAGCCAAGGGTCCTTTGCCGGTGTTGTTCACCCACTATCACCTGGACCACCTTTTGGGTTTGCCGAACCTCGGGCCCCTATGGCAGCCGGACCGTAGGGTAATATTGGCCGCGCCCTTGTTGGACGGTCGTTCCGTTGCGACTGTGGTCCCGCAATTGGTGTCGCCACCGTTTTGGCCACTTTCGTTGCGAAACGCTCGCGCGAGGGTGGAATTCCAGACTCTCCCCGCCGACCTCGAGTGGTGCATCGGCCCGTTTCGAGTGCGGTGGATCCGTGTCGGCCATGTCGGAGAGTGTGTGGCCTATCGGATCGAGGATACTGGCGACGGCACGACCATGGTGCTGGCGACGGACATCGAGTGGGCCCGCATGGAAGAGGATGCTCGGCGCGAGTTCGTGAGGTTTCTGCGGCAGGGCGGCGTGCCCGACTTGTTGTGCATGGACGGCGCCTACACCGGTGCGGAGTACCCATCTCGACGGGGTTGGGGACACAGCACGTGGGAGGATGTGGTGGCCGTGGGCCGATCCATCGGGTCGGCTCGAGTTCACGTCATTCATCATTCGCCGGACCACGATGACGAGTTTCTGGAGGCCCTTGAGCGCAAGGCTCAAAGCCATCTTTCAACGGTCCATTTCGCACGCCAAGGCGAGGAGGTCCAACTCGAACGTGGTTGATGGCAAGCATTTGGGAAAGGAACCAGGTCGGGCCGCTCGTAGTCCTCGACACGTTCGAGAACGTCAACAACCGAGGCTTGTGAGTGCGTGAACAGCATCTGCGAAGGGCTCGCAGCAGCACTGGCTAGGCCTTGGGACCGCATGTCTGTTGCGCCCACGGATCAGCGCGGGCGACGGGACAGGGGGCGGGGGCAGTGGTTGGGTGTGCGATCGTCGGGAGTTGGGTTGGAAGGCGTCGTGGGATAGAATGGCGTCGGATGGAAAGGGTAGTCCGATGAAACTTACGCGTCGAACGTTTCTCCGTGGAGCCGCGGCGGTCGCAGCTCCCATGTGGGTTCCGGCATCGG
>Ga0272449_1002424_pt1 | contig 17413 bp, 16 predicted proteins | sample YNPCB0241_FD_198679 | JGI IMG/M metagenome (GOLD analysis project Ga0272449, IMG submission 198679) | Hot spring sediment microbial communities from Yellowstone National Park, WY, United States - YNP-CB-024-1 | ecosystem: Environmental > Aquatic > Thermal springs > Hot (42-90C) > Sediment... | reverse complement strand
GGTTTGGAAACGAAGGCATAGGCGACGGTGCATGGAGGACCAATGTCAGATTGCCCCAGATCTCCATCTAAAATGGCTACTTTGCGCCCTTCGCCCAATAGCTTGTTCACCAAGTATGTACAAAAACTCGTCTTCCCAGAATCTGCAGCTCCCAAAACCAATGCTGTTACGGGTTTTGACTGAAAAGTCAATAACTCTTCATAGGCTTTGTTCCAAGATGAGGGGATGGTGCTCCCATAAACCTCCTCCACACACGCATTTTCTCCCAGCGAAACAGTGAAAGTCGCAGTTTCCAACACTGTGAAAGGCATTCTCTTGCCATCGCGTATAACTACTTTACCCATGTTTCGAAGCATAGAACCGAAAACTTCAACTTTACCTGAAACAAGGGTTACTGAAGCTGGGCCGTCAACAAGAAGTGTTTTTTCGCCTTCAACAGTTATGTTCACCTTTCTCCCTCCGGGCAAATTTGTTACCATTTCTTCTGGCAATTTTTATTGCTGAACCAATATCTCTTAACCCCCTTCTGTGTTTAGACTCACTTATGTGACGATTTGTTCCAGCTTCACTAACGCTTTCCAACACGATGTTTGGAGGAAGCACATTGTCTAAAGCATGCAGAAGCTTCTCCTTATATTCTGGGATGCCGTCGCCAACTTTAACCGTGATGACTGAGGCTTTAACTTCCTTAAGGTTTTTTAAAATAGTCTCTATTTCGTTCAGCGTTTCTTTTATGCTGAAACAGTTTCCAGTTTTAACCACTTTTCCATCGGCCAAAACGGCTAAACCTAAAACCTCGCCTGGATCTACGCCTATGACGATTTTTTCGTAAGAACTTTTTCCCTCAGCATGCTGCAGTGCCTGGTTTATTAAAGCCTGCGGGTCCATTCCATCTTTGAACACTAAAACCTTTTCGTGGTTTATGAGAGGAAACTCCTTTTCAGTGGTTATTACAACTTTGACTTCCATGGGTATGGGCTCATAGGGTGTTAGGCTTGTGAAGGGCACATTCACTTTCTTTAATTCATTAACTATCAGGTAGTAGGCTTTTCCTGAAACCGTTGCCAAAGCTATCTTTGCTTTCATATAACTTTCCTATATTTTTAGCCTTTTAAGCACAAAACAAATTATTACTTTTGCTGTTTATATTCCTTGATGTGCATGGCAGTGCAGCAGAAAATTCCAACCAACTGCAAAGAGCTTGACGAAATTCTAGATGGCGGCTTCTCACTTGGCGAACTCGGCTTAATTTATGGAGAAGCAGAAACAGCAAAAACAACTTTAGCACTACAATGTGCGGTGAACTGCGCCGGACTAGGATATAAAACTTTGTTTGTAGATTGCGATGGCACTTTTTCCACTAGAAGACTATCTCAAATTGCTTCTGGAAATTTTGAAAAAGTTGCAGAGTTAATAGTCTTGACAAGACCGAAGGATTTCAAGGAACAAACATTTGTCATAGACCAGCTGACAAACTACTTAACCAAAAGTTTTGGTTTAGTCGCCATTGATACAATTACATCTTTATATCGGGTTGAAATTGCAGAAAAACCTGAAAAAAGGTTTCAACTAAACCGAGAATTGAATAGGCAAATGGCATGGTTGGCGCAAATCGCTAGGGCACATAAAATCGCTGTTCTAGTGACAAGCCAAGTACGAAGTGTTTTTGATGAGACCTTCGTGAACATAGAGCCGGTGGCAACAAGAGTGTTAAAGTTTTGGGCGGACGTTATAATCGCCATGAAACCCACCGAAAACCCGAGAATTATAAAGGCATCCTTAGAGAAGAAACAAAAAATGATGCAACCACTTTTCTGCAACCTAAAAATAGATGAAACTGGACTACATGAATACTCCATTCGCTAGTTTGAAGGGTAAAGAATGAATGAGGTAATGCGGTTAATCATCGAGGCATTAAAATTCATATTTCCGGCTTACTGCGCAAACGCAACGCCAGTGTTAATGGGTGGAGGCTTGCCAATAGACTTTGGAAAGAAGTTCCCAGATGGAAAACCAATTTTCGGAAAAAACAAAACTTTTAGGGGATTCTTCTCTGGGCTGGTTGTCGGAACACTGGTTGGCTTTGTAGAAAGCATATTTTTCCCTGAATACCATTTTGCATTCGGCTTTTTAATCTCTCTAGGTGCGTTACTCGGCGACCTAGCAGGAGCCTTCACAAAAAGGAGAATAGGAATCGCGCCAGGAAACCTATTGCCTGTAGTTGACCAAATAGACTTCATAATAGGAGCGATTATACTTTCTCTCCCGTTAAAAATTCTATATTTAGAGCTCACCATAGCAGTTTTGATTATAACTATCCCACTGCATTTGTTAACAAATTTTGCAGCCTACAAATTGGGCTTAAAAAGCAATCCTTGGTAAATAGTCAATCTGAAAATTGTGGAGTTAGACGCCCTTCCAATAACGCATTATAGCTTCTATGGACACATAAGCAATTATAAGGAGGGCCGCGCCTACCAAGAACATCATGTAGGCCTGCCTCGGCTTGTAAGCGTATTTTGTGCTCTGATACATTGTTGCTAATCCAATGATGCCCATGGCGTAGAAAATCATGGCTATTAAACTGTCTGATATGAACTGCTCGGATAATTGGGGATAAACGAAAAGAAAACGCCCACCATAATAAACTGCAGGGTACGGTTTAACTATTAGGCTGTACAGTCCGCCTCCAAATAGAAAGACTACAAAGGCTATGACAATCACTGCGAGAACAAAATTTGAAGGTTTAACGGTGGAAATTCTTCTCTGAAGCTTTTGCAGAAAATGAGACATCGAGGAAACTGTTTTTTTAGCTTTGCGCGCCATCTTATCTATCTCCGCTTTTTATTAGATGCTCTGCCACTTCTTTAGCCCACTCGCCTGTTAAGGGATTCTTTATAATCTCACTTAAATACTCTTTCCAAGAAATCTCTAACGCCTTCCTCCAAGCATCATAGTTTTTCATAACATTTTCGTAGGCTTTGGCGTGTAAATCGCAATAACCGTTTTCGACAGCTTCTCTATTACACACCTTGCATTTCAACTTTCTTCTTCCTCTCCTCTTTTAATGAACATGTGGGATTAAAGCATAGCACCCACGGCCGTTTACCCTTAATCTTAACCTGAACTGTGGGCCAGCCACATCCACGGCAATTTTTTCCAAAAGGCCTAACACTGCCTTTCTGCGGAAGCGGAAATGAAGCTTTACATTTATTTTTGAAAAAGTTTGTACACCCAATGAAACGTTTGCCGGTTCTCCGTGAGTACAATATCATGAGGCTGCCTGTGCCACAGACAGGACAAGAACCTACAATTCTTTCTTCAAATCTGGCTCTTTTTATGGCATGGCTTAACTGTTCGCCTATTATTTTCTCTTTATCTTTTAGCTCTTCCACCACGGGCTTTAGAATTTCAATTGCATCCAGGAGAACGTTTTCCCTTTTTTCCATGTTTGCCTGGATCTTATCCATTCTTTCTTCAAGGTTTCTTGTTAAATCTACGGAAACAATTGTTGGGCAATGCTTTTGCAGAACCTCTAGAACCTCAAAGCCTAAGTCGGTTACAACCATTCTTTCATCTCTTACGTACTTTCTATCGTAAAGAGTCTGTATAATATCCGCCCTAGTCGCTTTTGTTCCAATCCCCGCCTCCTCCATCTCCTTGAGAAGACTGCCTGGGTTATATCGTGGTGGCGGTTTAGTAAACTTGTCCTCAACTATTATTTTCTTAATCCTAAGCTTTTGTCCTTCCTCTATGGGTGGTAGGAGAATCTCCTCGGATCTTAGGTAGGGTTCGTAGAAACGTAGCCAACCCTCTTTTAGAGTTTGCCTTCCTCTCAAATAGAAAATATGCCCATTAACATTTATCTGCACTTTTACACTTTGCCTTATTGCGGGTTCGCCGAAAACCGCCATAAACCGCCTAACAACAAGATCCCATATGCGCTTTTCAGAATCATCCAAAACTCTTTCAGGCAATTTTCCAGTTGGATAAATGGCTGGATGCGCTGGATCCTCCTTCTTTCCCTCGTTAGGTTTCAATTCTTTTTTAGCCAGAAGCTCTCCGACGAGTTTTTTGTATTCTGAAACTCCGCTGAGGCTTTTCAGTATACCTTCATAGTTTATTGCTGGGGGAAGCTTTTGACTGCTCGTCCTCGGATAGGATATTAAGGCGTCTAGGTAAAGCCGTTGGGCAATGTCTAATGTGCGCCTTGGTGTGTAACCAAATAGACCGTAAGCTTCGCTTTGCAGCGCGCCTATATCAAATGGCGTTGGCGGCATTTGATGGAACTGTTTAACTTCAATGCTTTCTACGGTTCCGTCTTTTCCTTTGCATTCGCTGAGAATCGCGTCAGCCTCTTTCCTAGTCCCAATAATATCCCTTTCGTATTCTGCCTCAAAAACTGCCCCGCCTATTTCAACCTCGGCTTTTACCTCCCAGTAAGGCGTCGGCACAAAACTTCGTATGGCCTTCTCCCTAACGGCAAGAAAACTCAAGGTGGGACCTTGCACTCTTCCAGTGCTTATAGTCGCATATCTTCCGCTCCAATCCTTCGCGGCTATGGTTAACGCCCTTGAAATATTAACACCGTAAAGCCAGTCAATTTCATGGCGTGTTCTTCCAGCTTCTATAAGGCCGAAGTCCAATGTTGGCAACAGTTCTTCATATGATTTTTCAAGCTCTTCTTTCGTCAAAGTTGAATATTTCATTCTTTTAGCTATGCTCTCTTTATTGCCACAAGCATATTTTAGGATGCTGTAGCCTATTATGCTTCCTTCAATGTCATAGTCGCACGCATCAATGTATTTTTCGGCGTCTTTTGCCAATTTTGAGATGGTTTCAAGCCAAATGCGAATTTGTTTTGCACCCTTTTCAGCAATGTACCGCGGCACCCATCTAAAATTGAACACTGGATAATAGTTTCGCCCACTTTTCTCTTCAGCAACCGTGTATAAGTGTCCTATGGCTGGAACAACAACTATCTGCTTGTCCCTTTCAGCCACGTAAAATGGCACTCCGTTATCTTCCATTTTTTTCGCTTTACCCTTCAAATCAATGGCTGAAGCTATTCTTTGTGCAGCGTCAGGTTTCTCCGTGATAATCAAAGTGTATTTTCCCATTTGGCACAGACCTTTGCCCTTATTTTGAGGGATTCTTAGAAATAAGCCTTAATATTTAAAGTTAAAAGTTTCTACTGAAAATCCTCGGACTTGGTCTAAATATTAGCAATCAATAAATATGCCACGTGATATTCCTTCTTATTGTTAAGGGATGCTGCAAGTTTGCCTCAAAAAATTGTCTGCCACCAGTGCGGTTGCGTTTTATACGAAGGGGATGAACTTAAACCTCCAGACGAAATTCTACACAAATATGACGGAAAATGCCCAAAATGCGGCAGAAAACTTGCAATTATACCTTTAAACGTTGAAGTAAAACCAATAAAATAAACTGCTTCCAAAATCCTTTGTAAAAGCTGATATTCAAAATATGCCATTTCAGCTTTACCGTGCTGGGAAATATGCTTGCATAAGCCTTTAGCTAACCGTAAGGGAAATAAAGAAATAAGACATTCTCATAATCCATTAAAAGAGCTGAAGCTAAAATGAAGATTAAAGGGGTACTTACAAAAGAAAAGGTTCTCAACGGCTTTAAAAGCCTTGGAAAACTCCGCCCAAAAGTAGACCATGCCTCAATAATAACCTTTTCAGCTTTAATGCTCATACTTTTCATAGCCTTTACCATACGACTTTTTCCGGTGCGGTGGGAAATAGACCCCACAACTGGAAAGTCTAATCTGTTGTTGTCGGAATTTGACCCCTACTTTCAATACCGTTTCACAGAATACATTGTAAAAAACGGGTTTATATCTTGGGCGTGGCCTACTCAATGGATAGATTATCAACGATGGTACCCGCAAGGGATAAATATCGCAGAAGCGGGTTTTCCAGGATTACCTTTTACAGCTGCTTTTCTCTATGAAATAGTTTCAATGTTGGGCGTTAATATAGACTTGATGAGTTTTTGCGCATTGTTTCCAGCCATAATGGGAATGCTCGCATCACTTGCTATCTACTTCCTAGGAAAGGACATAGGGGGCAAACCGGTAGGTTTATTGTCTGCGCTGCTTTTAGCCTTATATCCATCCTATATCCAGCGAACATCTCTAGGATTTTTCGATGACGAAACCATAGGATTATTTGCCCTTATACTGTTTGCCTTCTTGTTTTTAAGAGCACTTGAGGAGAATAGACCTTTAAGTTCAACGATCAAGTATTCTATTGCGTCCGGAGCTGTTTTGGGTTACTTCTGCGCCGGCTGGGGAGCCGCATACTACCCCATAGGCGTCATTGTGCTCTTTACATTTATCTTATTAGTGGCTAAGAGGTATACGCGTCAACTTCTTTTAACCTACAGCATAACCTTTGGATTAGGATTATTTATCGCAATAAATGTTCCAAAGCTTTCACCAACATATCTATTAACCAGCGCCATACTTCCAGTTGCAGGCATTTTTGGCTTTTTGTGCCTTGCTGAAGTTTTGAGAACCTTGACAACTATGAAATTGAGGTTTATAGCGGTCATAGCGTTTCTGGTAATAATAGTAGGCGGTTTTGCGGTACTTTGGCAAGCTGGCTACATGCAAGGTATCGCTGGAAAATTCATTTCTGTTATAAACCCCTTCACTCGTGAGGCTTCCCCGCTAATAGAGTCTGTGGCTGAACATAGAATATCTACGTGGGGCTCTTTGTACTATGACCTTGGCATAGGAATACTCTTCTTCGCTGTCGGGTTATTCTTTGCTTTTAGAAACTTTAACAACAAAAACTTGTTCCTTATAGTTTTAGGCTTAACCTCGCTTTATTTTGCGTGCTCTATGGTAAGATTGCTTGTTCTTTTGGCTCCAGCATTCAGCCTTCTAGCGGCAGTAGGAATAAACGGCTTGCTAAAACCCTTCGTCACCCTTTTAAAGGAACCGCTCAGAATAGGCGTAAAGAAAAAGTTTGGGTTTGAACATGTTGGGAAAGAGTTCAGCGGAACAGCCATGTTCCTCATATTTCTTATTTTAATAACGAGCTTGGCTTTTCCAATGCCGAAAGTGTACAGACAAGTTTATGCACCCGCCACGATATCTGGAGGCAGCCTGTCTTATGTTCCTGAAGTTCCAGTGCAAGAGTGGATAAACATGCTAAAATGGACAAGGGACAATCTGGAAGGGACGACTGTTGTTTGTAGCTGGTGGGACTATGGATACTGGCTTACAATACTAGGAAATGTAACTTCGCTTGCAGACAACGCCACCATAAACACAACTCAGATAGAGAACATCGGTTTCATATTTATGTCTAATGAAACTCAAGCGTTAAAAATGCTGAAGGTGTACAATGCAGAATACATCCTAGTATTCGTAACCATAGATTACAATGGAAACTTTTTAAATGCTGGTGGCGATGAAGGAAAGTGGATGTGGATGGCGAGCATTTCTGGAAAGGCGCGTGACCGCCTCATAAACGGTGGCTTTATCCCTGAAGAGGAAATGTGGACTGATAATTTAGATGAAGTTAGAAGAATTTTTGGAAACTACACCCTAGGAACCAGCTGGACAGATAAAAATGGAGACGGGCAAATAGGCAGCGATGAACTTATAGCAGTTAGTAAGGGGCAGAACTCAACAATCTACAAACTTATGAACTACGCAGTGGAACGCTGGAAGCAGGAAAACAAAGGTGGTGCACCACCCACAACTAAACTTCTATACTTCTCAGAGGCGTATATTGCCGGAATAGATAACGATGGAAGTAAATACGGCGGCGTGGTTCCCCTTGTTTGCCTCTACAAAATCGAATATCCAAGTCAATAAAGGCGAAACAGCTTGTTTCCAAAAGTTCCAGACTACCACAAGGCTGGTAAGCCATTAGTTCCAACAGGCCTCGGCGTAGTTTACGTATTGGCCAGCGTAATATACCTTTTTTTGCTACACTTTTTCGTGGAAAGCGAGGCTTCTGGCAACACTTTCCGAGCATTAACTTTGGCTGTTTGCATTTTATTTGGAGGTTTCATGGGATTGCTCGACGATTGGATGGACTTGAGGTGGCGTTACAAGGCTTTTTTCCCATTAATAGCCTCAATACCCCTTATTGCGTTAGCCTATAGGCTTCCTTATGTACGCACAGCTATAACAATTCCAATAGTCGGGACTATAGAGTTCGGCAACTACTATTATTTCATACTGATTCCTTTAATTGTAACCATAACCACTAACACTGTCAACCAGTTGGGCGGACTAAACGGCTTAGAAACCGTTTGCCCCGCCATAGTTATGACTGGGTTAATGGCTGCCTCTGGACCAAACGCTATTCTCTTGTCGATTCCGCTGATTGTTTGGCTTACCCTTGCCCTTTTCAATTTTCAAGGAAAGATTTTCGTCGGAAACACAGGCTCTTTTGCCATTGGAATAACATTGGCCGCTTTTGCGGTAATCTCTGATTTGAAATGGAATTTAATGATCTCGATTTTGCCCTACATATTTAATTCTTCAATAATTCTGTTAAATTACTTTATTTTCAGAACTAAGGCGCATGTTTCTTTTGATGGGAAAAAACTGTTCTCAGATCATAGAAGAAGCTTGATTACGCTCATTACTTATCGCAGACCTTTAACTGAACGTCAAGTCGTTTTTATAATAGCGGTTTTGGTGGCAGCTTCAACTTTTGCTGCTTATGCTGTTCAGCTATTTTTCGTGTAGCTGTATGTAGTGTTTTGTTACACACAAAAGGCAGAAATTTGTTAGAGAGTCTATTTCCGGATAGTTTAATGTGGGGAATCAATTATTTGCCCAACACTCTACGTTCCAAACGTTTCGGTTAAGGTAGACACCACAAGAATATTAGGGATTAAGCTAGATGTTAAAGGCGGAACTGGAGCAGTTAATTTCGACGTTAAAGCAAAACTCGAAGAAAAAGAGCGACGAAGCCAAATGGTGGTCGTTAATTTCAGTCTCCTGTTAACAACAAAACCTAGCATTGTGAAGTTTGAGGTTGAAGGCACAGCCACCTTAACGGGCAAAGACACCGAAATAGATAAAATGTTAGAAGTGGATCCTGAAACAAAAGTACCATACGTCTTCCAGAAAGTTTACCAGAACGCTTTTACAGCCATGTACCTATTGGCAACAATTTTGAACGCTCCTCCACCTCCTCATGATCTACTGCTTTCAAAAAGTGAAGGAATTCCGACAGAGGAGGTTGCTGTAGGATCTGAAACAGCTGAGGCCATTAAAGAAAAACTAGCTGGTGAAGCAGAATCTGCAACATAAAATTTTGCTTATAATTAAGCCTTTCAAATAGGAACATTTATAATATTCGCTTGACGAATCTTTTCTGTTGGCGGGTGAGTGGACCTCCACCCGTTCCGCCATATAAACCCCGGTGTAGGAGATGGAAAAGTGAAATTTGAAAGTAAAGACTTGGCCTTAACAGCAGTTTTTTCTGCACTCTATGCTGCAGGAGTAATTCTTCTGGCGCCCATAAGCTTCGGAGTTTATCAGATCAGAGTTGCTGATGCCTTGCTACCCTTGGCAATGATGTTTGGAATGCCTGTTGCTGTGGGATCAAGCTTAGGATGTTTGGTTGCAAATGTTTATGGCGGTTTGGGCATCGTCGATATAGTTGGTGGTGCAGTCGCAAACTTTTTGGCGTGCACTTTGGCTTGGTACATGGGCATGGAAAGCGTTACCCGCAGACTCGCGGGATGTTTTGTTGAAACAGCAATTGTAACAGCAATTGTTGGGGGTTATTTATCACTGATGTTTAATGTTCCAGTGGAACTTGGATTGCTTGGCATTTTTGTCGGCTCTCTGGTGGCTATAAACATTTTAGGCTTTGCACTTTTAGAAGGATTGCACCGAAGTGGGATAATAAGGAGATAGGCTGAAAAGAAAGCAGCGTAAAAGGGCATGGAGAGAGCATTTTTACATGAAACGTTCCAGCTTTGTCAACCCTATTATTTCGTCGAAGTCTAAGCCTAAAGCGTCCAGAACCTGATCGAATGTCGAGTGAAGATAGGCTATATATTTGTCAACGTCTATCTCGTTTTTTGTTGCAAGCTCCACTGGTTTAACGTGTGGTTCGTTAACCACTTTGACGAAGCTTATTAGGTCGCCTGCCTTCAGCTCTATACCCCCCTCTTTTAAAATTCTTGCAGCCTTCACATGCTGCGGAGTTGTCTTCGTGTAGCGTTCTGGTTCCTCACCTAAAACAACGTTAAAGGCGAGTTCGCTTAGGCTTTCCCATTCCCGCCTTTTCAAACGCAGGTAACAGTCGCGGATTTCTCTTATAATGTCCTTTTTGGCCTCTTCAAAATCCGTGGGAGTTTTCACCTTGGCTAGGCGTTCTTTCATCCTGTCAAATGCCTTTTTTATAACCAGTGGGATGTGACGCTTTTTGCCCGTTAACCCCTTCACGTCTACGCTTCCGTCCTCTAGAACCCCGAGATAGTTCTTTTTCCTCGAGCTGAAAACCGCATACCTGTAAATTTTGTCCACGTCTAAGCCCATTTTCAGTTCATGTTCAGTCCATTCTTCAAGTTCACGTATCTGGTCTTTTGATGGGTTTTTTAGGAAAACGCTGTCCGTATCTCCATAAAGCACTTGGATGCCGAGTTTTTCAGCCATGTTAATTATTTGGGTTATGGCGTGTCTTCCTATGGCGGCTGTTGCCTCGGCTACTGGCGGACAGTAAAGGTCGAAGGTTTCAGCCCCGAAAACTCCGTAGCTCGCGTTTAAGATAACTTTAAGCGCTCCTTGAATTATGTTGTACCAGCTTCTCAGCTCCGCTGGCAAAGCCTTGTCCTTTGATTTTGGTTTGTACCATTGGACTCTGAGGTCGCGAAGCGAGCCTATGAGAAGGCTTTCTAAGGCGCGTTTCTTTTTGCAAACCCAATTAGGGGTATCAGGGATAAGGTTTGTTTTACATTCTGGATGGGAACATAAAACAGACTGGTAGCCCAAATTCCAAACTTTAATTATAGAAGGGTATAGGCTTGGAAAGTCCATAACCGCCACATTGAAATGGACGCCTGGAACAGGTTCGACAACTATGGCGCCCTTGTATTTTTTACCCTTGATTATGGCCTTGGTCGTTGTTTTGCCTTTTACGGCTAGGATGTCTTCAGCGTTGGGGATTAGCATGTTTCTTCTGCGGTGCTCGCGGTGCATGAAGTTTCTTATCCAGCGGGAAACTCCTTGGCGGCTTACATCTTCCATGGGCATGCTGCTTATTCTAGCCAAAATAAGGATTAGTTTTAGGACAAGTTCATCTTCAAAGCTTGCTAGTTTGTATGTGATTTCAGAGTCTCTGAAACAGTATTTAGCGAGTTCTGTATAGCTTAAATCTCCTATGCCCTTTTCTAAGGGTATTTTTTCAAGTCCAACTAGAGCTCTGCCCACATCATCAAGGGTTACATCGCGGTAGCGGTTGTTAAAAGCGTATATTTGGATGGAGCGGTTGAAGAAAAACTTGTAGAGGTCTATATGAACTCCATACTTAAGGAGGCAAACACGTTTGCCGACTTCTATTGGAATTTCATCTCTTCTGAAACCGTGATTCTCTGCTCTATGGGTTAAATACCGCAAGTCGAAGTCGTCGCCGTTAAATGTAACCACAAATGGATAGCTCCATAAAACTTCAAAAACAGCCCTAAGGAGTTTCTCTTCAGAATCAAAATATTCAATTTTCACGTCAGCAGGCAAGCGTTCATTTCCTTCACGGACACCATCACGTTTTAAAAGCAAAACCCTCTTTTGCCCATCTGAACCGTACATGGAGACGCAGACAACAGGGTATGCAGCCTCACGAGGGTCAGGCATCCTCGTGGCAATGGGTGTACAAACCTCTATGTCTACTGCAACGTAGCGGAACTTTGGAGCAGGATACTCTAAAAGCCTAGCCCACTGCTCCGTATGCTCTAACTCTTCGGCAGATGCTTCACTGAAAATTTCTGTTATTTTCTTAACCATCTTTTCAGCTTCTTCTAAGCGTTTAGGGACTAAACTGCCATTCTTAACCTCGTAAACCATGCCAGGTAAAAGCCTTCTGTCATAAATGTAAGACTGGTAATACTTTATTTTAGACTCCCAAACCTTAACCGCCTCAGCGGCTACGGGAACTTCTGCAACCTTTAGAAAATCTTCGGGAATAATGTCTCTTATGCAGCCTTTTGGGCGTCCTCCAATAGCTAACGGGTCTTTAGCCACAATCTTTGTAACTTTGACGGATCTATCTAAGAGAGGGTCAAATTTTTCTTCAATTTCAAAGTGGCTAAAGCCTGGGTGCTTCATTAGACGGCCAATTTTTTCAAGCTCGTAAGGTGAGAGATTTGTGTAACAGTAGGGTTTATGCCCAGTATTATCATACCAGAAGTAGATTTGGCCGGATACTGGCTCATAAAGTTTGATTAGTGCTTTTACAGCCTTTCCATCGTATGTGGCTGAAACAAAATATGATGGCGGAAGATTTTCAGGGGCTAAGGGTGGAAAGCCTTGCCTCTTTCTCTTTTTTTCAAGCTCCTCCATAAAGGGCAGGGCTTCCGCTTTAGCTTCTTGAGGCTTAACCTTTGGAATGGAAAATTCATCCAGTCGTCTCTGCGCCATGTCCGCTCTTAACCTAACTTTTAATATGAATAAGGTAGACTAAAATCTTACTAAGCAAAGAAAAGCGTGGAAAAGAAATTGCTTAAAGAAGCTTGGACCCTTGCGATTGAAGCCCTAAGCTGGATGGAAAAAGAGAAAATTAACGAGCATCTAGCCTTAGCTAAAACAGCTAAGCAACTAGGTGTAAGCGACGTTAACGCGTTACGTTTTGCCCATAGGCTTTTATGTGAAACGGTTAGGCGCCGCAACCTTATAGACAGATTCATCAACAATGTTCTAAAACCTAAAGCCATAAGCGAATTCACTTTGGGAGTTCAATCTTTTCTACGGCTTTATGTTTACCAAACAAGGGTTACCAAAAAGTGGTCAAAAATCGACATAGAAGAAGCGAAAAACATTGTAAGGCTGGCGCGCTCCATTCTCGGGTGGAAAACCCTTCAAAACGTTGAGCATGTTTTAGGCATGCTGTTAACGGAAAACCCTGCGCCAATTTTAAAAAGTGCAAGTGACGAGGAGAGAGTTGGACTTTTAACTTTCCACCCAACATGGTTTGTTAAATACTGTTTCAGGGTTTTCGGTAGAAAAGAAGCTCTAGCCATGCTGGAGGCAAACCTTGAAACGCCTCCAACTTACATAAGGCTGAACACTCTTAAAGGAAGCGAAAAAGAGATTTTAGAGAAACTCTTTGAGGATGGTTTAAAAGTTGAAAAGGTCGAAGGACTAAAATATGCTTACAAAGTTTCAAGCGTAAAACATCCTCTAACAAGAACGCACAGCTTCAAGGAAGGCCTATTTTACGTTCAGGATAAGGCCAGTTGTTTCGCAGCGGAAGCTGCAGACCCTAAACCTGGAACGGTGCTTTTAGATGTTTGTGCAGCACCTGGAGCAAAAACCACGTATTTGGCACAGTTAATGCAGAACCTTGGTGTAATATACTCTGTTGACTATTCAAGGCGTAGAATGGGCGTTTGGAGAAACGAGGTTGCCAGAATGGGCGTTGAAATAGCTGAACCATTAATCGCGGACGCGTGTAACGCTTTGCCTATCGCTATAGAAGCGGATAGGGTAGTTTTAGATCCGCCTTGCACAAGCACTGGCGCCTTTGCAAAGCTTCCATCAGCCAAGTGGAGGCTTACCCCACGTTCAATTGAGAAGATGGCTGAAATCCAATGGCAAATGCTGGAAAAAAGCGCTGAAAAAGTCAAACCGGGAGGCATGCTAATCTATTCTACGTGCAGTATAACAGTTGAAGAAAACGAAATGCTTATTGAAAGGTTTTTGAAGTGGCATCCGGAGTTTTCGCTGGTTGAGATAAACCCAAAAATAGGGTTGCCGGGGCTAAGGGGCATGGAGAAATGTCAAAGGCTTTATCAGCATATTAATGAGTGCAATGGCTTTTTTATCGCAAAATTGTTAAGGAATAAGTCCTAACAAGGCTTTGAGAGGTGGCATAGTTGAAGGGGTGTAAATTGATTGGGAAGGTTGAGGGTGAATGCTCAGCGGGACACCGTGTTGGAGAAGAATTTGATTCAAAACTTTACTCTGAAAAAGCAAACAAAAGTCTCAGAACCCCAAATATGTGCGGTTTCTTCTACGACGCCATCTTCCCATATTTGGTGGCTTTACAGTTTGGTGGAGCTTTTCCATGGGAAGAGGACAAAGACGAGTTTAACTCAGGCTGCCCAGACAACAACAAGGTTGTAATTAAGGTTAAAAGAATCAGAAAGTGAAAAAGGACGAAGTTCAGCTTCTCCGCGATTTTTCTATGCTACATAATGCCTCAAAAACCACTTTTGCAGCTTGTACGGCGGACACCCCATGGTCATAGTTTGGCGCAACCTCTACAACGTCAAAACCAACAAGGCGTTTGTCGCATAGGCTACATAAAATATCTAGAAGCGCATGCATTTCGACCCCATCTGGTTCTGGATTCTGCACTGCCGGCGCATACGCAGGGTCGAGAACGTCCATGTCTATTGATAGGTAAAGACTTTCGTATTTTGACAATTTTTCTTTCAATTGCCTTGCAATGTTTTCGTTTCCAGTTTTCCTTATATGCTGGGCTGTAAAAAATTCTATTCCAGCTTTTCCGGCATATCCAAGCTCTTCTTTGCATACGGCTCTTGTGCCAACTTCTATTATTTTCGCTGGTTTAGCCTCTTCAGTTATTCTGCGCATAAAAGTCGTATGGGAAAGCCTCAACCCCATAAACTCGTCTCGCAAGTCTAGATGCGCATCAAAACTTACGACTGCTGTTTTTGAAGCTTTTTTACCTAAACCCTTTAAAACGCCTAAAGTAATTGTGTGTTCTCCGCCAATGGCGACTGGCATTTTCCCAGCATCTAACACTTCTTTAACAACTCGTTCAAGCATGTCCAAAGTTTGCTCAGTGCTTGCAGATACGTGCAAATCGCCCAAATCATGCAATCTTAAGTCTTCAACATCCATGCCGCTGCGGAAGCTGTAGGTTTCAATGTTTAGGGAAGCCGTCCTTATAGCGTTTGGCCCGAATCTTGCTCCAGTCCGGTAAGTACTTGTGACATCGAAGGGAACCCCAAGAACTATGTAGTCAGCTTCTTTGAAGGATTTTTGGAAACCGCTGAAAACGTTTGACTGCGAAACAAAAAGTTCACGGTAACCCATATGCTATTCATCCATTTTAAATGTGCACACTTATTTCAGTTTGCATGCTCTAAACTTTTTCGCTTGTTTTTTCTTTTACAGAGGATTTTACACAATACGATACGGTGACCGAAGGTTATTTCAAGGTTAAATAACTTGAAAGGCAGCTAGTCTCACTATGCTTCTCATCAACCCAGCATAGCTAAACATTTGACGGGCCCTGCACCGCGCCTCTTTCTTAGCCTAAAGTAGTATGCCGTTGAGAGTGTGACGCCGAAAATAACTATAATTATTAGAAGCAGCCAATACAATGGGAAGCCCATACTTGGAGAAGCCTTAACAATGTAATACTCTTCAAGGGTTTTTGCGGCGTTTCCAGCGTTGTCGTAAAATTCTGCATAAAATGTGATTACAGCGCTTTCCTCTTGCCCAGGAATTGTGCATGTCCAGTTGCCCCCTTATAGGCTCATGGGCTTACTTGTCCACTCGTCTCCGAGGCGTCTGAACCATAAGGTGGCGTTCTTAATTCCGCTTCCACTTTCAGAAGCTTGAACAGAAACGTTAACGGCCTCGTTTGCTACAGGCTGCGCGCGTGAATATTTTTGCAGCCTAAGCGCTATTTAAGTGAAAGCGAAACTGTGATATATGTCGGGCTTTAAAATTGACCGAGGCTGACAGCATAATTTATTAAGTATGCCATTTCATTTAATGGGTTAATTTGAAGGAGGCTTGGTCATGGGTATAAAAGAAAAAATGAAGATTGAAAGTGTCGGCATGTTTGCAGCCTCTGTTTTTTATGCGGTTACCGGAATAGTTTGTTTGGCTGTTTTAGCCTCTGACTTTGTGCTTATTCACGTTGGTTTGATGGGCATATTGAGTTTGGCCGCAGCCTTTGGCTTGTTTAAGAAGAGAGTTTGGGCTTTATGGTTAATTGTAATCCTCTTTTTTATGGTTACAGCATTTTCATTTTCCATGCTCTACTATACTATGGGAAGCGACATTTTCCTTGATGCAATCATGGCAGCGTATCTGGTTTTAACTTGGATTTTCACGGTTTACACGGCCGCTAAAAGGAAGAAGCTTGAAGGTTAACCCTTATCAGAGCCTCTTAAATAGGTGAACTGTTACTTCTTCACCTGCATCAATAAACTGCTGGTTTTCAGGGATTTCTATAAAGCCGTCAGCCTTCAAAAGGGTTGTTATTGCTCCAGAAAGCCCCACTGGAACTGGTTCAGCTAATAACCGTTTTAACTCATCCTCCTTAAGGTTAACCATTATAAAAGTTCGTCTTCCACGCGCTGGAAAAAGCCTTGTCGACGCTAAAGCTTTTACTGTATAGGCTTTTCCTGGTTTTAGTCCAGCCAACCCTTCAAGGATGGGACGCGCTAGGATGCGGAAAATGAACAAGGCAGATGCGGGATGCCCGGGAAGAGAAAAAACTAGTTTTCCATTCACCAACGCGACTGTGGTGGGTTTTCCAGGCTTGGTGGCTATGCCGCAAACTATCAAGCCTGGCTTCCCAAGCAAACCAAGCGTTTTTGGGATAACATCCTTTGGGCCAACTGACACTCCGCCTGAGGTTAGGGCCATATCCGCTGAAGCCAAAGCCTTTTTCAAAGCCTTTTCAATTTCAGCGGCATCGTCTGGAAAAACACCCATGTATAAGGGTTTTCCCCCGCTTTCCAGAACCGCGGCGCTTAGGCTGTAGGCGTTTATGTCATAAATCTTGCCTGGAGTGAGGGGTTTGCCTGGTTCTGTTACTTCTGCACCTGTGGATAGGACTGCCACGCGGGGAACCTTGTAAACCTTAACTTTAGCAAGGCCAACTGCGGCTAAGGCGCCTATTTCTCGAGCGCCCAGCAGCTGTCCCTTTTTGAGAACCGTTTCGCCTTTTTTCATGTCTGCTCCGGCTTTCATGATGTTTTCGTCTTTGGCTACGGCGCTGTAGACATGGATTTCGCCGTTTTTGCGTTCAGTATGCTCGGCCATGACAACGGCGTCTGCGCCTTCAGGTATAGGTGCGCCAGTCATTATTTCGGCGGCTTTTCCATGTTCTACGGTTATTTTTGGCATTTCTCCAACATTCACTGTTCCGCAGAGTTTCAGTTTTACTGGATGGTTTTCTTCAGCGCCAAAAGTGTCTTC
>Ga0272449_1002421_pt1 | contig 17438 bp, 17 predicted proteins | sample YNPCB0241_FD_198679 | JGI IMG/M metagenome (GOLD analysis project Ga0272449, IMG submission 198679) | Hot spring sediment microbial communities from Yellowstone National Park, WY, United States - YNP-CB-024-1 | ecosystem: Environmental > Aquatic > Thermal springs > Hot (42-90C) > Sediment... | reverse complement strand
AAAATTAAAAAAGAGAAATTAAAGATTGCCTTGACTATTCTTATATTTTCTCTTTATGGAACAAGAACTATCTTAAGAAATTATGACTGGAAAGACCCTTTTAAATTTTATGAGAAATCATTGAAATGGGGCTTTGAAGACCCTAAATTTTATTACAATTTAGGGGTTATTTATTATCAAAAGAAAGATTACGAAAAATCTCTTGATTTATTTTTGAAGTCCCTTGATTTATTTAAAGATAAAAAACTCCCATATCTTGGGATTGCTTCATGTTATGCAAATATGGGTAAATATGAAGAAGCGGTTTATTATTATAAAAAAGTCCTTGAAATAGAACCTGATAATCCTTTTGCTTTATGTTCTATAGCAACAATTTATTATAACCAGAGAAAAAAGCCACTTTCAGAAATAAGTGAAATAATAAATACCTGTATTAAAAAAAATCCAACTTATAAACCAATATATGCTCTTGCAGGAAGAATATTTTATGAAATGAAAAATTATAAAGAAAGTATAAAATTTTTTAAAATTGCAATTTCATTAGACCCGGATGATGATTTTCTAAATTTAATGCTTGGAATATCTTATTTTAAAACAGGAAACAGCCAACTTGCAGAAAAATATTTAACAATTGCATATAATTTAAATCCCTATAACAGTGAAAATGTTCAAAATCTTGCTTTCTTTTACAAAACAACTGGAAAATATGATAAGGCAGTTCAAATATATAATGAGGTAATTAAACTAAAACCGGATGATCTGGATGTTCTTTGTGACCTAGGTTTATGTTATGCAATGATGGGAGAAAAAGAAAAAGCAAAAAATATATGGAAAGAAATATTAAATAAAAAACCTGACTATCAACCAGCAAAAATAAATTTAGAAATTTTAGAGAAGAATTAAAAAATTATTTTTTAAAATATTTGAAAACTCCTATAATTGCCTGGCCGAGTGAAATCCCTCCATCATTGGTTGGAACTTTTCTGTGAATTAAAACTTCAAATTTTTCTCTTTTAAGTTTTTCTATTGTATTTTTTAAAAGAAATATATTCTGAAAAACTCCTCCTGATAAAGCAACCTTATTAATATTTCTTTCCTCCCTTAAAATTTTACATATAACCTTAATTATCTCAGAGACAGTAATATGAAATCTATATGAAATAATGCCAAGAGTAAGTTTATGCTTTAAATCCTCAACAATTTCATATATTATCATTTCGGGTTCTATTATGTATAGATTATCTACCTTTTTCACATTAAAATTATAGGGTTTAAATTTTTTGTTTTCTTCAATTCTCATTTCAAATTCAATTGCTGCCTGTCCTTCATAACTTATTTTTTCCCTTATACCTGTTATTGAACTTACAGCATCAAATAATCTTCCCATACTTGAATTTAAAAAAACATTTATATTATTTTCAACTGCCTTTTTTATAATTTCCCATTTTTTTAAATCAATTTTTTTGACAAAATCAATATCAAGGTTTAAAAAGTTGTCTCCAAAAATTTTATATAAATAAACTGCACCTATTCTCCATACCTCTTTAATTGAAATTTCTCCACCTGCAATTGGGAAATATTTCAGGTGTCCAACCCTTTCAAATTCTTCATAATCACAGATTAAAAACTCTCCACCCCAAATATTCCCATCAATCCCATAACCAGTCCCGTCAAAAGAAACACCAATAATTTTTTCATTAGAAAGGAAATTATCAGCCATACAGGAAGTTATATGACTGTGATGGTGTTGAACTGATATTTCTTCTTTATCAGAAAAAATTTCTTTTGCAATTTGTGAAGAAAAATATCCTGGATGCTTATCATAAACAATTACTTCAGGTTCAACTTCAAGGATTTTTTTAAAAAGATTTATAGATTTTTTGTATGATTCAATTGATAAGTCCGTTTCAATGTCTCCAATATGCTGACTTATATAAACATTTTTTCCTTTTGTAAAAGAAAAGGTATTTTTTAAATCAGCACCTGCTGAAAATATAATTTTCTGGGTTTTATATGGAATTTCAACAGGTTCAGGAACATATCCTCTTGACCTTCTTATAAAATAAATACTTTTGTTAAAAATTCTTAAAACTGAATCATCACAATTTATATATATTTTCCTATTGTGTGTAAGAAAGAAATCACATATTTCCTTTAATCTTTTAAATGCCACAGCATCCTCATATATTATTGGTTCCTCTGAAAAGTTTCCACTTGTCATAACTAAAACTTTAATTCTCCTTCCAAAATAAAATACAAGATGATGTATTGGCGTATAGGGCAGGAAAAAACCAAGGTAATTATTAAATGGTGCTATTTCTTCGGGAAGGTTATTTTTTTTCTTTTTTAAGAGGAGAATAGGTGCCTGCCATGACTTCAAAACATCCTTTTCAGTTTCATTTAGATAACAATACTTTCCTATAACATCAATATTTCTTGCCATTAAGGCAAAAGGTTTTTCATATCTTTTTTTTCTTTCTCTTAAAATTTTAACAGAATTTTTATTTTGAGCATCACATGCAATATGATAACCTCCAATTCCCTTAATTCCCAATATTTTGCCTTTTTCAAGTAATTCTGAACATTTTTTGAGAGCATCAAGGTCTTCAGCAATTTTTTCACCTTTATTATTATAAAGTTCTACTCTTGGTCCACAGATAAAACAGCAATTTGGCTGGGCATGAAATCTTCTTGTATTTGGGTCTTCATATTCTTTCTGGCATTCTTCACACATAGTAAATTCATCCATTGTTGTATTTTTTCTATCATATGGAATCTTTTTGATAATAGTAAATCTCGGACCACAATTTGTACAGTTTATAAAAGGGAAAAGATATCTTCTATCATTTTTATCAAAAAGTTCATTAAGGCAATCATTACATGTTGCAATATCAGGAGATATTTCAACCTCTTTTTCTTCACCTTTTTTACTTTCAATTATTCTAAATTCAGTTTCATTTTTAATACCTATTTCTTCAATAATAATTTTTTCAATTTTTGATTTTGGAGGAGGGTTTTCTTTTATGAAATTTATAAAATTTTTTATTTCTCCTTTACCTTCAACTTCAATTAAAATTCCTTCAGAAGTGTTACAGACAAAACCTGAAAGATTAAATTTCTTTGCATACCTAAAAACAGTCGGTCTAAAACCAACTCCCTGAACTCTGCCTTTTATTTTTATTCTATATCTTTTTTTCTCTTCTATGTTCATTTTTATAAAAACTTAATTTTGCCTGTATTATACCAGTATACTTAAAATTCCTCCATTTTTAAATTATACCTGACTTTTTTAAATTTGATTTGACAGAAAAAAATTTTAAATATAAAATTAATCTTAATTTTTATTTGTGAAAATTTTCACTAATTTAAAGGAGAATTAAAAAATGTTATTGTTGATTTTAATTATACCATTTTTAGGTGCTTTTTTAAAAAAGTTTTTACCGAAAAAATTTTCTCTTTTTATAGCAACTTTAATTACATTCATAGAAATTTTATTAATTTTTTATTTAACCCGAATTACAGAAAATATTTTTGAAATGAAGTTTGATTTGAAAGGTATTTCATTTATATATGATGATTTAGGAATAATTTTTTCCATTACATCCTGTTTTGTTGCTTTATTAATTTTTATTTATTCCTTCGGATATTTTAAAGATGAAAATGATAGAGATTATTTCAGTTTCTGGAGTTTAATTTTTCTTGGTAGTATGCTTGGAGTTATTTTTTCTGATAACCTTATCTCTCTTTATTTTTTCTGGGAAATTGCAGGGCTTTGTTCTTATAAATTGATTGGATTTTATAGAGAAAAAGAACATCTCATAAAGGCAGATAAAGCACTTATGATAACAACCGGTGGTGCAGGTATAATGTTTTTATCTTTTGCCAGTATATATTCTATTACAGGAAGTTTTTCTCTATCTCAGATGAAAGGAGTAGCAGTTTCACCTTTTATTTTTCTTGTCTTTTTTATTGGAGTCATAACAAAATCAGCCACATTTCCTTTACATACATGGCTTCCTGACGCATCTGTTGCTCCTACTCCTGTGACAGCATTTCTTCATGCAGCGGTTCTTGTTAAAATTGGAATCTATGGACTTTTAAGGATATTCTGGAGAACTTTAACCATTGATGGAAATATTTCCTGGGCAATATATCTCTGTATATTTAGCAGTTTAATATCAGGTATTGTCGCCTTAGTTGAAAATGATTTCAAAAAAATTCTTGCATATTCAACTGTAAGTCAACTTGGATTTTTAATAACTGGGATACTTATATTTAATAATAATGGGATATTAGGTTCTTTAATTTTCTATATTGCACATGCTCTTGGAAAAGGAGGATTATTTTTAACTGCAGGTCTTATGGAAAAAATTTTTAAAACAAAAGATATAACAAAAATGGGTGGAGTTATGAAAAATATGCCTGTTTTGACTTTTGGATACCTTCTTTTAATGCTTTCTGTTATAGGGACTCCACCTTTTGCCGGTTTTTTTGGTAAAATAAATATTATAATTGGAGTTTTGAAAAATCAGTTATTGCTACCGGGATTTTTATTGATTATAAGTTCAGTAATTACACTTTTATATTTATGGAAAACATTTAAGTATGTTTTTATCTCTAAAAGTGGAAATGTTGATGGAGAATTTAATTATAGAGGTTCAAAAATAATGGTTTTTTCAATTTTAACATCTGGAATTTTTTCTTTTTTAATTGGTATAACATTACTTTTTTATAAAGGAGGAGGAATTTTTGGATATTAAATTTTTATTTTTACCTGTTTTTTTAAGTTTTAGTTTTTCTTTACTAAATCTCTTGCTGTATGGTATTAATAAGGGATTAAGAAAGTTTTTAACAGTTTCCGGTTCTTTACTTGTACTTATTTCATCCATTTATATTTTGCGTTTATATATTTCAGGTAATATATTTCCAATTCCTTCCAAACTACCTGACTGGAAAATTCTTAGTATCTTTTTTTCAATATTAATTTCTTTTATCAGTTTTTTATGCATGCTTTATTCTGAGTGGTATAATACATCTGAAAATTTTGTTTATTTCTTTTTGTTTTTCCTTTTTACAGGTTCAATGCTTGGAGTTGTTCTATCAGTTTCATTAATATCCTTTTATATCTTCTGGGAATTGATGACTATTTCAAGTTTCTTCCTTGTCCTTTACGAAAACACAGATGAAGCAAAAAATGCTTCTATTAAATATATAATCATGACTGGTGCTGGAAGTATATTTCTTTTGTTTGGTATTCTTGGAGTTAGTTATATTGAAACAGATAATATATGGAAACATTTATTTTTCTTTTCTATTTTTATTGGAGCAGGTGTTAAAAGTGGTATTTTTCCATTATATAGTTGGGTTCCAGAAACATATCCTGCTTCTCCAACACCAGTAAGTGCGGTATTTTCAGGAGTTATGAGTAAAATGGGAATATATGCTTTTATAAAATTTTATTTTGCTATTTTTCATCCAGGATGGTCTGTTGGCTGGGAAAATTTTATGATAATAATTGGAATGGTTACACTTCTATCAGGTGTTTTACTTGCTTTAATACAGCATGATATAAAAAGATTACTTGCATACCACAGCATAAGTCAGATTGGTTATATTTTTCTTGGAATTGCCTGTGGAACTTCAATTGGTCTTTGTGGTTCTCTTTATCATCTTTTAAATCATTCTATATTTAAATCTCTTTTATTCCTTGGAGCAGGTATTTTAATAAAAATGACAAAATCAAGGGAACTTGAAGATTATGGTGGTTTTTCTAATATATTGCCTTTTACTTTTTATACTTTTTCCATTGCTTCTTTATCAATTTCAGGAATCCCTCCCTTCAATGGTTTTGTATCAAAATGGATAATATTTCAGGCACTTTTAGAAAAAGGAACAAAACTTTCAATTTTTGCAATGATAATTTCTTTACTTGGTAGTGCATTAACCCTTGCATCTTTTGTGAAGGTCTTAAATGATTCTTTTCTTGGTGTTGGAAAGGGAAAAATTAAAGAAAAAATAAATGAGAAAAATCTATATATTATAATTCCTCTTGGATTTCTTTCTCTTGGCTGTTTAGTTTTTGGAATATTGCCTTCTTTTTTTGTTAATAAAATTTATACTTCAATTTTTGGTAATGTACCAACTTTAAATCTAAAACTTATCAATTTTGTAAGTTTCTGGGGCTATCTTTCAATTGTTTTATTATTTCTGTTTTATGTTTATCTTTCAGGACATGTGAAGAAGTTTAAAGAAAAGAAGGTTTTTGTTGGAGGAGAAAATATATCAAGAGAAAAGACAGATTTTGATGGCTCACATTTTTATAAGACAATTTATGAAACTGAAGGTTTAAAGGATTTTTATGAGATTGAAAGGAAGGGTTTATTTGATTCTTACAGTATTTCAGAAAAACTTATCAATTTTACAGGTATAATTTCAAACAAAATTGAAGTTTTCTTCAAGGATTTAATTTATCACAAAGGGAGAGAGTTTATTTTATTTATTACAGAAAGATTCAGGAAATTTCAAAATGGAGTTTTACCAAGGTATATTTTCTGGATTATGGCAGGACTTATATTTATAATGGAGGTATTGAAAAGATGGCAGTAAATTTTGGTTTTCATGTTTTTTTACTTGTTATGATGATAATTGGCTCACTTGTTGCTATATTTTCAAGAAAACTTATATCCTCTCTGGTTTCTCTTGGAACTGTTGGAATGCTTTTAAGTATATATTTCTTAATTCTTGGTGCTCCTGACATAGCAATAACTCAACTTGTTGTTGAAATTTTAGCATTAATTATTTTACTTTCTGCAATTACTGGAAGGGATGTAACTGCTGATATGACCACTTCAAAGGTCTACGCTTTTCTTTTCATTTTTATATTCATCGTTTCTATAATTACATTTATTACATATTCAAATTTTATTTTTCCAGAATTTGGTAATACAAATATGAGAGTTGGAAAGGAATATTTATACCTTGCACCTTTAAAATTAAAAGCAGCAAATGTTGTAACTGCGATAGTTCTTGATTTTCGTGGATATGATACAATTGGAGAGGCAACTGTTATATTTACTGCTATTATTGGAGTTATGGTTCTTTTAAGAAAAAAAGGGAAAAAAGATGAATAAAGGAATGAGTGAAATAGTTAAAACAATAAGTAAAATTGTTTCTCCTTTTATTATTATTTTCGGGATTTCTGTTATATTCTATGGACATTTAACTCCTGGAGGAGGTTTTCCCGGTGGAGTTATAATTTCTGCTTCTTTTGTTATTTTGCTTCTTGCCTACGGGAAAGAAAAAATTCTATCAAAACTTTCATTATATAAAAGTGATATTCTACATGATATAGGAGCATTGATGTTTCTTTCTGTTGCTCTTGCAGGTTTTATTGGCGGGACATTCTTTTTAAATATTTTTGATAAAGGGAAGTTATTTTCCCTCTGGAGTGGTGGTAATTTAATTTTCAGTAATATTGCAATAGGGTTGAAAGTTGGGACAAGTTTATTTTTAGGGATAATTCTTCTTTCAATGGTAAGAATTGTTTATAAAGAAAATAAAATTGAGTTTTATGAGAAGAAGGAGGATATTAAATGATTATTTATTTGGCAATATCTATTATGTTTTTTATCGGAATATATGGAATGATGGCAAAGAAAAACATTATAAAGATGATTATTGGAGTTAATATTATAGGTTATGCAGTTAATTTGTTTTTTATTGTTCTTGGATATAAAAATAATGGAATTCAGCCAATTCTTGTTCCTGGAGTTTCTATTGAAGAGTTTGTTGAGAAAGCAGTAAATCCAATTCCACAGGCACTTGTTTTGACTTCAATAGTTATTGATTTATCAACTATATGTTTTCTTGCCGCTTTATCAATTAGAATATATGAGAAATACGGGACTTTTGACCTTGAAAAGATAAGGAGGTTGAAAGGATGAATTTAATTATTTTCCCGGTTATTTTTTATCTACTTTCCTCATTTTTAATTGCACTTTTATGGAAAGAGGATGAGAAATTATCAGGTATTGCCTGTTTGAGTTTTTCAATTTTAACTTTAATTTCAATAATATCTCTTGGTAAACATTTAATTTTGAATGAAAGGATTGTTTATTTTGTTGGAAACTGGCGGATTCCTTATGGTATAACTTTAATGGTTGATGCTCTTTCTTATATATTCCTTTTAGTTCTCAATTTTATTTTACCAATTATATGCTGGTTTTCTCTCACTTATATTGAGAAATATACGAAATCTGGCTACTTTTATATCCTTTTTTCTCTTATATCTGCCGGTTTAAATGGGATTTTAATCAGTATGGACTTCTTCAATATCTATGTTTTCCTTGAACTTTCTTCACTTGCTTCGTATATCCTTGTTGCTTTTGGATTAAGAACAGAAGAACTTGAGGCATCATTAAAATATACAATGATAGGATTTATAGGGTCAACTTTAATTCTTATCGGAATAGGACTTATTCTTGGGAAAACAGGAACTTTAAATATAGCAGATTTTATGAGTGCAGCAATGAGTTTAAAAAAAGTTCAATTATGGTTTATTCTTGGTTTATTTATTGCGGGATTTGCATTGAAGAGTGCTCTTTTCCCTTTTCATTTCTGGCTTCCTGATGCTCATTCACTTGCTCCATCTCCTGTTTCTGCAATGCTTTCTGGATTATTTATAAAGATTACAGGTTTTTATCTACTTATAAGGTTTGTTTCAAATGTATTTATAATGTTCCCTGAAAGTAAAATAATATTAATGGGACTTGGACTTGTTTCAATGATATTTGGTGCACTTATGGCAATAGACCAGATAGATATAAAGAGAACATATGCATATTCAAGTATAAGTCAGATTGGATATTGTGTTCTTGCTTTTGGAATAGGAACTTATTACGGCTACCTCGGTGCAATTTTACACTTTATATACCATTCCTTTTCAAAGACATTATTGTTTTTAAATTCAGGAGCAATTGAATATAGATATAAAACTACAAAAATAGAAGAGTTAAAAGGACTTCAGGATAAAATGCCATATACTACAACAACAGGATCAATCGGTATGCTTTCTATTTCTGGTATCCCACCTTTTGGTTGTTTCTGGAGTAAGATTATAATTATAATTGCTGCTATTAAATCATTTTATTATGGAATTGCATTTATATGTGTTATTGTTTCAATAATAACACTTGGTTATTTCCTTAAATTGCAAAGGAATATTTTTTACAGTAAAAAAGAGATGGGAAAAAATGAGGAGGTTAATTTAAATCTTTTAATGCCAATGGTACTTCTGAGTGTTATAATTTTCTTTTCAGGACTTATTCTAATACCAGAACTTAAGATTTATCTTGATAAAGCGATTGATGTTATGCAAAATTTTTCCTATATAGAAATAATGGAGAAATGATATGGAATTCTTAGTAATTTTTATTTTGACTTTTATAGTATGGATGATTTTAACCTGGAATGTTGAATTTTTAAATATATTGATTGGAATTTTAACCTGCAGTTTTGTTTCCTTCCTTTTCAGAAAGGAATTTAAAATAGATAGAAAGGTCTTTGAGATTAAAAGATACCTTTACTTTATTGAGTATATTTTTGTATTTATTTATTATATGATTAAGGCAAATATTCTTATGGCTTACAGGGTATTAAGTCCGAGATTACCAATAAAACCTGCAATTGTTAAAATACCAATAGAATTAAAATCAACTTTAGCAAGAACAATTCTTGCAAACTCAATAACATTAACACCAGGAACATTTACAATTAAGATAACAGATGAATATCTTTACATCCACTGGATTTATGTTTATACTTATGAGAAACAAAAACAAAAGGAATATATAGTTGGGATAATGGAAAAAATTTTAAAAAGGGTTTTTGAATGAATACAATTTTTATATTTTTGGGGATATGTATTAGTATGTGTGTTTATAGAATAGCAAGAGGACCAACTGCTGCTGATAGAAGTGTAGGGATTGATATTCTTGGATTGGTAATCATTGTTTACTGTGTTTTTTATTCACTTTTTACTGGTATTGATTTTTATATGAATATTGCTATTACATGGAGTATTCTTGGTTTTGTGAGCACTATAACTCTTGCTAAATTTCTTGAAGGGAGGAAATTTGATGATTGAATTTATTGGCTGGGCTATAATTTTTATAGGACTTTTATTTATTTTTTTCGGTTGCCTTGGTCTTATAAGAATGCCTGATATTTACTGTCGTCTTCAGGTATCAACAAAATGTGTCACTCTTGGTTCAGGAGCCATCCTTTTTGGAACATTTTTGATAAGTGGTTTTTCAAGTATTGGTTTTAAGGCATTAATCTGTATTGTTTTTCTATTTTTAAATTCACCAACCGCCTCACATGCTTTATCCTATGGTGCTTTTGTTTCAGGAGTAGAACCTGTTGAAGGAACTGAAATAGAAAAGGATTTGCTAAAAGGGAAAGAATAAATGCATGAATTATCTGTTGTTAATAATTTAATAAAAGTTCTGGATAGGATATGTAAAGAAAATAATGCAAAAAAAGTTCTGAAAATAAATATAAGAGTTAATCCTTACAGTTGTCTTGATGAAGAAAATTTAAACTTTATTTTTCTTTCAATTGTAAAAGAAAAGGAAATTTATAGGGATGCAAAAATTGAAATAAAGAAAACTTTGAACCCGGAAGAAAGAGAATATGTAGTTGAAAATATTGAAATTGAGGTATAAAAATGTTTAAAGTTATAAGAGTTGAAGAAACTTTGTTTGAAGAAAATAAAAAAATTGCTGAAGAAGTAAAGGAAATTTTAAATAAAAGAAGGATAATTTCATTTAATGTTATGGGTGCTCCTGGAAGTGGGAAAACATTATTCATTGAAAGAACAATTGAAACACTTAGAAATGAATACAAATTTGGAGTTATTGAAGGAGATATTGAAGGAGATTTTGATGCGGAAAAGTTTAGAAAATTTGATATTCCTGTAATTCAGATAAATACAGGTGGTGCATGTCATCTTGATGCAAATATGGTTAAAAATGGAATATTAAATTTACCTGTAGAAAAAATAGATATTCTTTTTATTGAAAATGTTGGAAATCTTGTCTGTCCTGCTGAATTTGAAATAGGAAATGATATAAATATTGTTGTTTCATCAATAACAGAAGGTGAAAATAAAGTTCTTAAATATCCACTTATGTTTAAAGTTTCTCATATATGCATTTTGAATAAAATTGATTTGTTGCCTTATATTGAATTTGATTTTGAGAAATTTAAAAAAGATATTGAAAAAATATCTCCAGAAACATACCTAATAAAACTTTCTTCAAAATCAGGTGAAAATTTTAATGAATGGATAGAATATTTGAGAAAATTAAAAAGGGAGAAAAGGGAGTAGTTCTTGGAATAGGCAATAGATTGAAAGGGGATGATGCTGTTGGGAGTGTTATTGTTGAAAAACTTAAAGAAAAAATAAAAAATGAAAAACTCCTTATAATTGATGCCGAAAATAAACCTGAAAATTATATTGGTATTATTGAAAAATTTTCTCCCTCATTTATCCTGATAATAGATGCTATTGATTTTAACTCTTTTGTAGGTGATTTTAAAATTTTTACGGTTGACCAGATTAAGGATACAACAATTTCAACTCATAATTTTTCCTTGCCCTTTTTTAAAAAATTGTTGGGGAATATTGATATTTATATACTGGGGATTCAAATAGAAAAAATAGAAATTGGTGAAAAAATCAGTCAATCATTATCAGAAACCATTAAAAAAATAGTAAGGATTTTTACCGAATTCAATTCTGAGTTTTAACTGGTGCGAATTAAATTTTTGTTTTGACAGGATTTTTTTATATGATAATATTTAATTAATACGATATTATTGAATAAATTCGATATTATAGAAAATGAAAATAAAAGTTGTTGAGAAAATAATGAAAATAATTGAAATAGTTGCAAATAAAGAGAAGGAAGGATGTAGTTTAAGTGAAATTTCAAAATCTTTAAATTTAAAACCAACCACAGTTTATTCTTTAATTTCAACTTTACTTTCACTTGGATATTTCCAGAAGGATGAAAAAACAAAAAAATATAAAATTTCTGAGAAACTTTTGAATATTTTTTCTCCTATTCTAAATAGAAATCTTTTATTAAAAGTTTCTGAACCAGTAATAAAATCTCTTGCAGAAAAGATAAGAGAATCTGTTGTTCTTGGTATTTTTCACAAAGGAGAAAGATATACAATAGCATCTGCAAAATATGAAGGCCATATTTTAAATATAAATCTAAATATGTTTGAAGAAAGTCCCTGTTATACAACAGCAACCGGTAGAATTTTACTTTCATTTTTATCAGAAAAGGATGTTAAGGAATATATAAAGAAAGAAGGTTATCCAGGAGGAAAATGGGAAAATATTAATAATTATGAGAAACTAAAAAAAGAAATGGAGAAAATAAGAAAAAGAAAAATTGAAATAATTGAAAAGGAACACACAGTTGCTATTGGAGTTCCTATTTTTGGAAAAAATGGAGAAATTGTTGCTTCTTTAGGTGTTTATTTACCAAAAGTGAGGTTTAAAGGAGAAAATAGAGAAAAAATAATAAATGAATTAAAAAAAGCAGGAGAAGAAATAACATTAAAATTTGGAGGTAAATATGAATAAATTAAAAGAAGAAATAAAGGAATATGCAAAAAAACTTGGAGCAGATATTGTTGGAATAGCAGATGTTGAAAGATTTAAAAATGCTCCATTAAGAATGAGTCCCAAGGGATTGTTACCTGAAGCAAAAAGTGTTATTGTATGTGGAATTCACCATCTTGATGCATCTATTGAACTTGGAGGAGAACCAACACCTCATGATATGGGACCTTATGGAAGTCAGAGTTCCTTTATGAATCCAAAACTTGATGATATTTCTTTTCTTCTTGCAAGATTTCTTGAAGATAAAGGATATAAAACACTCCCAATTGTTTCAAGTAATATATGGAGATATAAAGGGTATAAAGATTTAAAGGTTCATTTTGCTCCTGATATTGCCCATAGATATGCAGCAGTTGCTGCAGGACTTGGTGAAATTGGATGGAGTGGTTTATTTTTACATCCTGAATTTGGCCCAAGGGTTCGTCTTGTTACAGTAATAACAGAAGCAGAAATTGAACCAGACCCTATGTATGATGGAAAGAGATTGTGTGATAGATGTATGGAGTGTGCTAAGAATTGTCCAACAGATGCATTCAGAAAAGAGGTTAAAAAAATAAATGAAATTGAGATAAAAGGTAAGATTTTTAAATTTCCTGATATAAATAAATGGAGATGTGGTTGGGCTGAAAATTTCTGTTTAAATCTATCTTTAAAAATCCCTGAAAAAGTTGATGAGGATGTAATTATTGAAAATTTAGAAAAATATGGATTATTTGCAGGTGAAATAGGTTTTTGTCTTAAATTCTGTATGGTTCCTGAAAAAAGATATTATGATAAAAATTATTCAAGAGCACCAAGAAGAAAAAAGGAGAAAAAAGAAATTGAAATTGAAAAATTGAAGGAAATATTTGAAAGGTATCTGATTGATTATGTGGTGATTAAAAATAAAAATTTCTTTAAAAATGATTCACAAATTCATCCAGAATTGCATCTACCCGATGTTTCTTCAGTAATTTCAATAGGTATAAAAAAATTGAATAAAAATAATTTTGAGGCAGAAAATTATATAAAACATCGTTTAATAAAATATGCTTCATTTGATATAGCACATTATCTTGATTTAAATGGATATTCAGCAATAACAGAAACAAAAATAGATGATAACATTGTTGCTTATAAATCTGGAATTTGGAAGGAAGATACAATTTTTACAACAGTTTTAACAGGTGCAGAATTACCAGAAATAAAATTTACAAGAAAGAGTAAAAAAGAAAAAATTGAAAAGGAAAAATTTAGGAGTTTTTGTAAAGATTGTGGTGCAGACCTTGTTGGTTTTTTTAATATAGAAAGATTTGAAGAATTTAAAAGGGAATTTTTAAATAAATTCAGGTTGCCAAAAGAAAGGGAAATTGTTTATGATAATGGACATATTTATTCTCCGTATAGTCCTGTTATAAAAAAAGAAAAAATAAAATTAAAAGAGCCAAAAGATTATATTGAAGATGCAAAATCTGTTATAGTTATATGTATTCATTTTCCTGATGCATCTCTTGATACTGCAAAAATTACTCCTGCTGAAACAGTTGGATCATATGCATTTTCTCAATTTGAAACATTAAATTTATTAACAGATACCGCATATAGAATTATTAAAAAACTTAATGATTGTGGATATAAAGGAGTTTTCTCTTATGATTTAACAGGCCTTTCTTCAAGTGTTTTAAGTTCAAGAGGCCTTTTACCTGATGCAAGGGCTAATTCTTTTGCTTCTTTACTTTCAGGACTTTCTTATATAGGAAAAAACGGAGTGCCTATGACAAAAGAATTTGGGCAGAGGCAGAGATTTTTGTGTATTATAACTGATTTTTATTTTGATAATGACCCTTTATATGATGGTGAAAATTACTGCAAAAATTGTGATATATGTATAAAAAATTGTCCAACTGAAGCAATAAAAAGGAAAAGAAAAAAGATAAAAATAGAAAATAAAGAGTTTGAAATACCTGAAATTGATTATTTTTCCTGTGATTGGGCAAAAAGATATGGACTTATTGGTAAGGAAGGCACTGAATATATGGGAATTGATGTAAATTTTAAAGTTCCAGAAAAAGAAAAAATAAAAAAATTGTGTGAAAATTTAATGAAAATAAAATGGGGAGTTCAGAAAAGACATATAAATATTTGTGAAGAATGTATAAGAACCTGTCCGGTAAAAAGGAGGAAAAAATGTTAAATTCAAAAAAGGTAAAAGAATGGCAAAAAAACTTGGAGCAGACCTTGTTGGAATTGCATCCTTAGATAGATACGAAGGAGCACCAAAACAGATGGACCCAAGATATATAAATCCTGAAGCAAAAGCATTGATTGTTTTGGGTTTAAGAATTCCAAGAGGTGCGTTAAGAGGGATTGAAGAAGGGACCTATTTTCTTTCTTATTCTTCTCAGGCATATGGGAGTATAAATGCTTATTATATGCCTTTTATTCTCTATCATTTAACAAGATTTATTGAAGATAATGGATATGAAGCAACTCCAATTCCAAATGATTATTATAACTGGCCTGCAATTACATATCACGATGGGAAAATTAAGGAAAACTGGTCACGGCCTGTATCTCCTGAAAAACCAATGCCTGATATATTTATTCATTTTAGAATTGCTGCCTATCTTGCTGGACTTGGTGAAATTGGATACAGTAAACTTTTATTAACACCTGAATTTGGACCAAGACAGAGATTTGCATGTATTTTGACAGAAGCACCATTAGAACCAGACCCTATTTATGAAGGTCCTCCAATATGTGATAGATGTATGTTATGTGTAAAGGAATGTTCAGCAGGTGCTATAAGTGAAAAGGAAACTGTGAAAGTAAAAATTGCTGGAAGAGAAATTGAATGGGGAAAACTTGATATTGAAAAATGCACGAAAGGTTTTCAAGGACAAAAACCTTATAAAAAATATAATCCATTTATTGGAGAACCAAGTTCTGTAATTAATTATTCAAGAGCACTTGAAGGAGCAAGGGGTTGTATAAGAGCATGTATGATACATCTTGAAAAAGAGGGGAAAATTAAAAATAAATTCAAATTACCTTTTAGAAGAAGAAAGGCATGGTTTATAGAATGGGAAAAATAAAATTTTCTGTTGGTTATCAGTTAATTGAGGAAGGAGAAATTTTTTGTAATATAGTTGAAAAATATAAAAATAGAATAGAGGAAGTTTATTTTCCATGGCTAAATTTACCCAGTGGCAGAGGTCCAATTGCAGAAAAATCCGGATATATAAACTGGGAAGCACAGAAACAACTTGAATATGAATTGAGAAAAATTAAGAAAATGGGTATAAAATTAAATCTTCTATTAAATGCTTCCTGCTGGGGAGAGAATTCTTTATCAATTAATCTTGCAAATTTAGTTATTTCAATTATTGATTATTTAAAGGAAAATATTGAAATTGATTCAGTTACTGCCTTTTCTCCTATGGTTGCCTATATAATTAAAAAAAATTTCCCTGAAATTGAGGTAAGAGCAAGTGTAAATATGAGAATTGGAAATATTAGAGGAATGGAGCAGGTAAAGGAATTGTTTGATAGTTTTGTTATGCAGAGAGAATATAATAGAGATTTTGAAAGGACTGAAGAATTAAAAGAATGGTGTGAAAAAAATGGGAAAAAATTGAGTATTCTTGTAAATAGTGGATGCTTGAATTTTTGTTCTGTTCAGGGTTTCCACGATAATGTTATATCTCATGAGTTAGAAGTATTTACAAAGGCAAATATAATTGAAGATATACCCGGAAATTGCTGGAGTTTTTACAGAAATACAGAAAACTGGAAATATTTAATTAAAGATACTTCATGGATAAGACCAGAGGATTTACATTATTATGAAAGATATTTTGATACTGTTAAACTTGCAACAAGAATAAATCCTGAACCTGAAAAGGTAATCAAAGCATATTCTGAAGAAAAATATGATGGGAATTTACTTGACCTGTTTGAGCCATCTCATAGTAAAATTTTTTATCCCTATATTATAGAAAATTCAAAATTTCCTGATAACTGGTTTGAAAAAATTTTATTCTGTAAGAAAAATTGTAAGGATTGCTTATATTGTTCAGAAGTTTTAAATATAGTCCTTGTTAAAAAAATTTAAAAAGGAGTAGGAAAATGACTCTGACAGCAGAAATGATAAAGGAGAAAGCAAAAAGTTTGGGAGCAGATGTTGTTGGAATTGGAAATATAGAAAGATGGGGAGGAGCACCAGTTCAGATGGATCCAAAACAAATTATGCCTGATGCAAAAAGTATAATAGCAATGGGATTCAGAATAATGAGAGGAAGTTTAAGAGGGATTGAAGAAGGGACTTTTTTCAGCAATTATTCTTCCATGGGTTATGGAGGACTTACTTATCTTTATATTCCATTTGTTGTAATAAATCTCTGTAAATTTATAGAAGATTTTGGATACGAGGCAATACCATATGGACATCAGAGTGACTGGAGAGCAATTGATAATGAAGGAAATTTAAAACCAGATTACAGTAAACCTGTTGCTCCTGGAAAAGCACATCCGGATGTTATGATTCATTTAAGAATTGCTGCCTATCTTTGTGGACTTGGTGAAATTGGATACAGTAAACTTTTATTAACACCTGAATTTGGACCGAGACAGAGAATAGGGATAGTCATAACAGAAGCAAGTTTAGAACCAGACCCTATAATTGAACCAGGAAGTATTTGTGATAGATGTATGCTATGTGTTAAAAATTGTCCGGGAAATGCTATAAGTTCAGAAGAAA
>Ga0272449_1002419_pt1 | contig 17452 bp, 13 predicted proteins | sample YNPCB0241_FD_198679 | JGI IMG/M metagenome (GOLD analysis project Ga0272449, IMG submission 198679) | Hot spring sediment microbial communities from Yellowstone National Park, WY, United States - YNP-CB-024-1 | ecosystem: Environmental > Aquatic > Thermal springs > Hot (42-90C) > Sediment... | reverse complement strand
GTGGAGAAGCTTGTATTTGAAGGGAATGAAAAGACATTTGGCATAACCATCTCTATGGGTATATCTACATACTTTCAGGACACAACCGATAAGAAGCAACTTATATCCTGTGCAGATCAGGCATTATACTATGCCAAAAAGAATGGTAGAAATCAGGTATGGAGTTATCAAAAGATAAAAGAGAGACAGGCATAGCCATCACACTCAGAGTAATTTACCTCGCCATATCCATAGCCCTATTCCCCCTGTTCAAATACACAGGGATAAAACAGGTCATTTTGCTCACCATTTTATTGCTCCTGTACCTCATAATAGTTTATCTCGTAAAATGGTCAGAGAGATATGCCCCTTATATCAACACCCTCATATTCTTTCTACCGTTGAGTATATCCATAAACCATATTGATACTTACAGCATCCACACTATCTCCCTCGTTCTATTGATCCTGCCAGTTGCAATAATACGAATACTCAATAGTGAGCCAATAAAACTCCGCAAAGAGGTTGTGTTATTCTCTATATTTCTATTTTTATTTATGAACGCTATTTTAATCTTTGTGTACTATGCCCCTATAAGGGCTGAGTATCAGACTCACATAAACCCCCTGCCCATTATAGTCAAATCCAGCTATCTCCTCGCCACACTCTACCTGATTTACATCAATATGAAACTTGCAAATATGTACAGACATCTCACAGTTAGTGCTCCCTTTAAGTTCCTGTCCATTCATTCCATCACCCTCTTCTTCTCCCTAATATTCATCACTCTGACCCTTATGGACATAATATCCACTCGAGAGGAGGCAGAAAGGATCCTTCAAAGGATTTCTAATAATATCTCTCAGCGGGATGTCCTAAAGATATCCAGCAAAATGAAGATAAAGGGATTGCATCAACAGAATATAGACTTCCTGAATAAATATATAGAATCTTTTATATCCCGAAAAGACAGATCCGCTATCAATCTCATATCATCTGCCGAGAGTATGTATCCCTATGAGTGTTCATTTGCGGAGCAGCGAATCAGATATTACAGAGCCATATCGGATACAGAAGACCTCAACAGGTACATAAACAACCTCCCTGCACCAGTAAGAAGGGGCTGTAAACTCTCAGGGGAGAACAGGATATGAACGACGAAGATTATATGAGAATCGCCCTTATGGAGGCAGAGAAGGCTTTTGGCGAGGGAGAGATACCGATAGGGGCAATAATAGTCGACGAGAATGGAAGTGTGATATCCAGAGGGCATAACATAAAGGAGAGGGAGAAGACACCAATACTTCACGCCGAGATAGTCTCCCTTCTCAATCTACATAACTCGACAAAGAGGATGTATTTAAATGGCTATACAATGTATGTCACCTTAGAACCCTGTCCTATGTGCGCCACAGCCCTTGTGATGGAGAGGATCTCGAGGGTTGTATTTGCCTTAGAGGATTTACGATATGGAGCCTGTGGTTCTGTCTTCAATCTGATAGATGAGCCTCATCTGAACCACAGGATACAGATTACAAAAGGTATATTAAGAGAAGAGGCATTAAGGTTGTTGAGGCAATTCTTTGAAAGATTGAGAGAGGATTGATGAAGAAGTTCTATCTCTTCATTGCAATATGTCTTGTCTCCACATCGGCACATTCGGAAAGGGCTATACCATCAGGGAGAGAGGAGTACATCAGGTCCCTCCCCAAACCCTTCAATATAGAATACAAAGGCTATAGAGTTCAGAATATAAAGATACTCAAAGATTCTGTCACCTATGAATACTGCGACAATGCAACCTGCTTTTATCTAATCCTCGAGGGCGAACCCTCTATGAAGAGGTCAGCAGGGAGAAGCAAGAATTTTTATATTTATCTAAGCAACATCGATGAGACTTATGGGAAGGAGCTCGTAAAAGCAATCATAGAAAATGACACCGAGAATATATATATAGATGTATATGAAAACCCCGGCGGCATAGGCCTGAATTTGAAAGTCATATATACAATCTTGATGCTCATATTACTCCTCCTTCTCCTTTCTTTAAATAATAGAATCACAACACAACTCGAGAGATTCTTTAATAGATTATTCCAAATCCCGGATCTACTCTACTGGTCGTTGTTTGTTGTAATACTGATATACACCTCCCATCTGAGATTAAGCGGGATCTATTTACCCCTCGTAGAGGGGGGGAGTGCCCTCAGACTGCTATACTCATACGACAGTATCCTCTACAACCTGTTCATATCAAACGACGCAAGACATCCGGGGCTCTATTTTGCTCTCCTGAAACCATTTATATCCCTATCTGACAATCCGGTGTATACTGCAAGGATCATAAGCGCCACTCTCTCAATATTATCAGTTGGTGTAATAGGTCTCATCTTGAAAGACGAGAATCGTCTGCTGTCTCTCTTTTCTATGCTATTATTGTCCTTTAATGCAGAATACACATACAGGAGCCGGGAGATCACTGATATAAGCCTCTTCGTACTGATGTCTCTCTCCTCTATATGGGCGCTAAAGAAAGTCATAACAGGAGAAAAAAGATTATACTACATACTCTTCACCATATTTACCATACTCTCCTGTTATGCCTCGTATGTAGCATATGTCAATCTCGGTGGTCTGATACTATATCTCTTGATAAACCGGAAGTTCAGAAATTTTAAACTGAGCCTTTTCACAATCCTGATATTCGTCTCCCCTTATATCTTCAAGATCCTCACCTCCCTCCAGAATGAGACCCGATTTAAGAATATCTCCATTAACTTCCCTGAGATAATATGGGGCGGGGAAGACCCATTGACCTTCCTCAAAAAGAGCCTCACACACCTATTTGGCGGGGAATCGGCATATGTAATTCTCGCCCTGTTTCTGCTTTACTTAGTCATAATCAAAAGGAGTTTACTGAAAGAGAATCTATTCTTAATCCTCTTTATATCAAACATCACTTTTCTATTCTTTTTCAAATATCTAAGGATGATGCCATACTACGCCATCTTTATGCCCATCTCATTTACCCTTCTAATATGCTCTGAGATTAAAGACGAAGGTTTTTTTAAGAAAAGTTTTCAATTGCTCATTATCTTATTTACGATATTTTCCTTCTACCTTGATATGCAACAGAGGTATGAGAGCATATATATACAATCCTATCACCTCAGAACTAATCCTGAGATACCCGTAAAGATAATTAAAGAGAGCGGGGTAAGGGATATCGTAATTGATATAGAACACAACAAGAGTATACTCGGATACTATTTTTTCAGAAACCCTTTCAAAATCCTCGTCAAAGAGGGGTGCAGGGTGGCCAGTGATCAGACACTCATCTGCTATGAGGAAGAGACGGGCAGAAGGATTACATCGCTTACAGGTATAATCTCTATTAACAGCGGCTGGAGGGAGGCGGCGGTAGAGCGATTGAGAAACTTAAAATACAGCGATTACTTCTTTGTGTACGACAGAAGTTATCAAAACGATATATTAATAGAGTATCTGAGTAACAACTGCAAAACCTATCTCATCGGAGAGAAATACTCCCTCTTCAGATGTCGCTATACTCAGGATTAAATTTATATGGATGGACAATTAATTTATATTATTGAGATATCGGCATTACCCAGATTGCTGACCACATAGTAACGCATCATCCTTATAAACACACTCAGAATAAATGGGTCAAACTTACCCTTCATACCCTGAACCATCATCCTGAGAGCATCCTGAACCTTAAAGGCATCTCTCCATGGTCTCTTGCTCGTCAGGGCGTCGTAAACATGAGAAATAGAGAGTATTCGACTGTATATCCCTACCGGAGAGGAAGGGAGCTGATTCAAATTTTTATATGCCTCTTCGGGGTTTTTGAGGGTCTTTATAAAATCTATATTGTACTCAGATATGGCAATGATCCTGTCCATCAGGTGTTTGTCGAGTGTTCTGGCACGCAAAAGGAGTTTAATCGTATGTAGCGGTATCTTTGATACCTCCTGCCGTTCAAATGGGGTAAGGGTTCCCTTCTTGTTCAAAATTGCGTCGCTTACCTTTATCTTCCCTATGTCGTGAATGAAACCGAGCATAGCACAATCAGTCAACTGTTCCTTATTCAAACCGAATTCCATCCCAATAAGTATATTCAGCATAGCGGTATTTACTGAGTGGTAGTAAAGATAATCCTCTTCGCTCTTGACTGTCAATATCCCTATGAAATTCTGTGAATCACTCTTGCAGAGCTCCACGAGGTCTCTTATCATCCTTATACCCTGATTCAGGTTGACAGGACTTCCCTCCCCCTTCAGGAATTGCACATAACTCTTAACAAAATATACCGAACGGGCATAGACGATGAGACTATATTTCTTACGATCGATCTGTATATTTTCTGTCGCTGCTGCCTCCATCCCTGAGAGCATCTCCTGAATCTTCTTGTATTTGGACATCTTGATTGAAATGAGCCTTCTCTGCTCTGTCCCGCTCTCAGTAATCTCCTCCCTCATATTTCTGGAGAATAGATAAATAAAGTTTTTTAACTCATCTACAGTTACAGGCTTCTCAACAACGAAACCTCCGAGCCCCTTCGACTTAAGCTCTTCGTGGATATATTTGAGATTTTCTATAGTGGAGATATCGAGTTTCAAAAACCCATTATTCAGATAGACCACATTTTCGCTAAGTATCAGATTCAACATCCCATCCTTGTTTAAAATGAGGTTTATGATATCCCTCATCTGAGTGAGGGGCTTTTCAAATATGGCATTATCGGGGTCGTGAATCTTGGCAGTACGTATAAGCATATACAAAAGTGTTAAAAGCTGCTTTCCGTACTGTTGAGTCTTGGAATCAGCCTCCTTTGGCCTCTTCTCCCCTGCGGGAGCTCCTGAAGAAAACTGCTTTGGGTCAATATAATCAGGCATCTACTTCCCCTGCAATCTGTGTTTTATATGTTCTAATGCCAGTGAAATCTCTTTCTTAACAGAATCGCTGCATTGCTCATTTCTGAGATGTCTTGTGAGGTATTGATATGTTGCAACCGATGGAGAACCCATAATAGCCCGTATAGCCATCCTCTTCTTCTCATCCACCTTTGATTTAGTGAACAATGTCCCCTTTTCATTAAAAAGGCTATCAAAATATGCCTCCACCTGGGGCAGGGAGATGTTATCTGCAAGCCTTGAGAGGATCATCATTTTCTGGGAATCATTCAATTTAAACCTCTCGTCTATTAACAATTTCAGCCCTGCATTTGCAAGCAGATCTTCATTAAAAGATGGCAATGCCTTTATTATGGCGTCTTTGAACTCAACACCCCTTTGTTCGATAAACTTATTTATTTCGCTCTCAGCCCTATCATCCTCATAGTTAGCGACTACCTCAAGGGCCTTTGTTACAATCTGAGGAACCTGCGAGTATAGAAGCGGGGCAATAGCCTCCGCCTTCCCCTCAAAATCGATCTCTTTTACTACATCCAGTGCAGTTGTCACCAGGTTTATCTTCTTAGAACTTAGAAGACCTATCCAGACCTTTTCATAGTGCGGGCGTGGATTTTTCAGAGTTTCAACAACACTGGTCAGGTTCTCCTGAATCTCAATTTGCTCTATAAGTTGCGGAAGTTTAGTAAATGTATTCTCATTAAACAGGTCAAATATGTACCCAATCTGCTCGGGATTATCAATCCTCCTGGACTTGAGTATCTGTACAATCCTGTCAATCCTTATGTCGGCGTTTAATTCCTGCTGCAACCTGTATCTCACCTGCATTATTCTCTCTGTAACTGCTACCGGCAGAGACCTGTCCTGAGACTCTCTTTCGATCTCCCTAAAAAAATCTACAATCTTAGAGAGGTCGTCATAGAGTAGAAGATAGTCCAAGATCAATACGAGGTTCTCCACAATATCCTGCATCTCCATATCATTTATATCCGATTTTAAAAGTGCCAGAAGTATCCTCTTTATCCTCTGAACCTTTACTGACTCATCCTGGGACATAAAGATCTCCTGGATTGACTGCTTTACCTCAGCTGGTACTATATCAGGCTTTTTTTTCATCCCCCTGAGCTGTTCTACAGACTCCAGCTCCAACCCAATGTCTGCAGCAGATATTCGGGCAAAGCCCACAGACTCATCCGTACTGGTAGATAATTTTTTTTCAAGATAATTGACTATTGTATCCATCTCAACCTTTTCTGCCGAATCTTCGCCACTCTCAGAATCTGTAAAGCTTATCCCTCCTTCAACAACTGTCAATTCTATATTCTCCAGGTTTGCAAGCCACAACTGGGATACAGTATCCTCGCCATGGTTAGCCACCTGGGATTGCCCCGCCACAATGAGTACAAACTGCAGAAATTCATTGAGTGTCAATCCCTGCTTAAAGGTAATTCTCCTCACCCCATCTCTGAAAAATCTGTATGATATATTACTGTACTGGTCGGTATCCTTATATACCTCGGCATTTAAGAATTTGAAAGAATATGGCTCCACCCTCACCACCAGATTTTCATACTGCTTAAGAAACTTCTCCAGAGACCTATAGGCAGGTTCTACAAACTCAGCGAATCTTTCCTTATTGTGCTTGTATATTGAGAGGGTCTTGATTGCCTTAATGATGTTGTGAAAGATCTCCTCGACAAGGGGTATCCTCCTGTCGTCTTCTCTTGCATCTAATGACCTGTCAATCCTTCCTTTTGTGATATCCTCAGGCATAATACACCTTTCGGATCTATATATCACAATATCTGATAGTTATCAATTATTACAAGTGCAAATATCAGTTTAAAACAGGATTAAAATATTGTATAAATATTATTGCAATGAAGCGGATTGTCTTTAGCATATTCCTGTTTACAATAACGACATTTGCCTGTAGCGAAAACGGGACCGATATAGTCATAAATATATATTCGGATTATTCTATACCAGATGAGATTGACAGAATCGATTTGAAGATATTCAGGGCAGAGACAGAGATAGTATCCAAGTCGTATCAGGTAAATTCAAAAGAGGAGTTTCCATTAAAGATACTCATTACGCAGGAGAATAATGTAGAAGAGGTCATAGGTATAGAGGTAAAGGGAAAGAAGGGGAGTATCGAGATAGTAAGGGAGTATATAGAGAGTCAGTTCAAGAAGAAAAAGAGAGTAAATTTAGATATATATCTCAAGAAGAAGAACATATCAGATGACGGTGGTGGAGGGCTTGAATGGGCTGATACCATAGATTCAGAATCAGATTCAGAGGGAGATATTCTATTAGATGGTTGGGATGGTGATCTGGGTGATGCGGGATTGGACGAATTGGCGGATGAATTAATAGATGTACTTGATACATCTATCGATGTCGGCTGTTCGGGAGGGTGCGGGGCCAATGCCTCCTGTGAGAATGGCAGGTGTAAATGCAATGTGGGGTTCGATAACTGCAATAACGACTGGTCCGATGGGTGTGAGACAGATGTCTTTAATTCTCTGGATAACTGCGGCTTTTGTAAAACGGTGTGTAATGTGAAGAATGTAAAGAAGGCATTATGCAATAAAGGAGTTTGCGACTATTCTGAATGCCTCTTGATGTATGAAGACTCAAACAAGGACAGAACGGATGGGTGCGAAAGATTCAACTACTTCCCCAAGAGATATGGAGGGGATAAGGATGAATTTATCTCGGATATGATAAAGACCTCTGATGGCGGGTTATTGGTTGTGGGGACTACAATGAGCTGCTGTTTTGGGGATAAGGATATATGGGTATTAAAACTAAATAACTACGGAGATGTCGAATGGCAGAGGGTTATCGGAGGTAAATATGAGGAGAAAGAACAGATAAAATTATTAGAGTTGAGTTCAGGTGGATATTATATCATAGGTTCTACATACTCCTATGGCAGAGGAGCAACATCCGGTTTAGTAATTAAACTGGATAATTCTGGAAATATATTGAAGTCATTGATAATGGATAATAATCAATGGATTAGATTTTTCGATATAAATTGTAGTAACTTTGGTGATTGTATTATACTCGGCAGTTCTGGAGAGGAGGGGCTCACAGGACTTGACCTGCTTGAAGTTACGATCGATAAAAACTTGAATATTCAATCGAATAGACTTTTTAAGATAAATAATAAACAAGGGGGCAATGCGTTTATTCTAAATGGTGGATATAGTTATATATATGTATCTTTGAGCGAAGATAATACCACGAAGAATAAATCAACAATTATAATTATGCTCGATAAGGATATGAGTATATACTCAAGCAAGGAGTTGTATAGAGATGGTGGGATAACTCCATCGGGTTGTGTTCAGGTTAGCAGTGATGGGATGCTTTGCAGTGGTTACTCGGATGATTCTAATCCCAATAAATCAGATATTATAGTCTTTAAGTTTAATTATAGTAATAAAGGTAGTATTGGCTGGCAGAAGGGGTATGGAGATAAGGATATAGATATAGGATTCATATCGAGTGCCTCGAATTTGACAGGAATTTATATAACAGGGGTCTCGTTTCAGGAGAGTATATTAAAGGGGTTTTTAATTAATCTTGATACCGCTGGTAATGAAAGATTCATAAAATCTTATTATGGGAGTCTGGGGGATGGATATATGAGGCTGATAAGACATAATAACGAAGCAATGTTGCTTGGAGGGATTACAAATTCATATTCCATTGGAGTTGGGGGAGACATAATCATAGTGCCTGTGGATATGAATGGGAATAATATTTCTATGTGCCATCTCGCAAATGAAAAAGAGATTGGGATACCCAATTTCGATCCACAACTCAATTTGAGAGATATAAGTGTAGAGGAGATTAAGCAGATGAACTATCAGTTTACAGAGATATCTATTGGATCAAGTATTGATATGAAATATACGGCAGGCTCCATCTGTGAGTAAGATAATCCTTGTAGATTTTGTCATTACAAATAGGTTTTGCTTCTGCGTCGAGGCAAACATCTGGTATTATAAGTATCAACCCGATAGGGATTTCTGGAGGGCCTTCTGTGAGGCTTATTATCAATCAATTATTTCTGACTGGAATACTGGCACAAAAAATAATAATAAAATTCAGGATACAAACTTTATAAAACTGAAAAAGAGAATAGAGTCAAACAGAGATAAAATGAGTTTTCACATAAATGATATTTTAATAGATAAGAATGTCCTTCTACTTAAAATAGGCGACAATAACAATAATAGCCTCGAACTTCGGATTCAAAACAGAAAAGAGGTATTGAAATCCTACATTGATGGTGAGAAATATTCTGTCTCGCTGGCTTGTACAAATATAAATGAAGACAGAATAAAGAAGATTATTTCAGAATTACTGCGGATAATAGAGAATGACAGGTGAGAAAATTTTAAATATATTCAAGAAAAATCGCATAAAGCCCGATCTTGTATTCCTATACTCGGGCAGAGCGTTGATCTGTATAGACAATCTGATGGTCAGCTGCGAAAGGGTGTCGGACCCACAGAAGAGGTATTTTAAGGTATATAAAGGTATTGGTGTACAGTATAGAGGGAATCCCGATGCCGGGTCGCTTGAGAAGATAGAGATGATTGGAAATATCCTCTCAAATCTGAAGATTGATGAGAGATTTCAGTATTTATATATAGATGAAAAATACAGATTGGACCCGCATCAATCTCAGGAGATATTCCCTTTTATCTCCTTTGAATCAAAGGGAAAAGAATCAGAGCTTCTTATTAGATATACCTATAGATGCAACCAGAACTGCGAATTCTGCTCAGCACCACTCCTTTCAGAGGAACCCGATGAGGGCATATTAAAGATGCTCATCGAGAGGTTCGAAAGGGATTACAAACCTGCGGTCATAACATTTACCGGCGGAGAGCCTTCATTGAGAAAAGGTCTTGGGAGATTTATTAGATGGGTTTTGAAGAATACAGATAATTCTATTGTCAGGATTCAGACCAATGCTGTACCCTTTTCGAGCCCTAAACTGCTTGAAGAGATTTTAGAGAGCAAGAGAGTTCAATTCTTTGTATCCCTTCATTCATTAAACGAGAGAGAGTATGACATCATAACATCGAGTAAGGGGCAGATGAAAAGGGCGATAGCAGGTTTGCAGAATATAATCTCTAAGGGCTTTTATACAATTGTAAATGTTGTAATAAATAGATATAATTATAAGGAGATGGATTCATATATGGAGAGTCTCCATAAATATTTTGGCAGCAGATTCGATATTCACCTCTCAGTCTTGATTCTCCCGGAGTACAGAAGAAATCTCGAAGACTATATTGTATCTTATAGAGAGGTTGTGAAATATATTCTCCCTGTAATGAAGAAATACCGGATACCCATTGATTCTCTCGTAAGCTCTACCCACGCCTCTATACCGCTCTGTTATTTACCAGAAGAGTTGAGGAAGAGTGTCAGAAAGGATTATATCCCGAATGATATGGAGGTCGGATACGAGGATCTATCAAAGAGATGGATAAAGAACAACTCCTGTAAGAAATGTAAGTATGATAGATACTGTATCGGTGTGCCTAATTTATATTACCTAAGGTATGGAATCGATTAATAATGAATGAAAAATCGACTAAGATCATTATATACTCTATATTGAATGAAAATTTCAGACAGACAATAGATTCTCCGCCGTTAGAGGTATTTAATTCGATTCAATTATATAATATTCTAAAGACATTAAAATTTGCATCACCTTTTGTTTTTATTGAGCCAATAGGCCTTTTAAATAGAGGGACTAAACTGACCTTGGATGAACTACTCGTGAAGAATAGCATGTTGTTATTTCACTATTCTTCATTCCACAGAAATAGGGGATTAAAAAATAATATAATAGAGAGACTAATCGAAAAATCTAAAGGAGTGAAAGACATATATTTTTTGGATCTCTATAATGGTGCCTTTTCTTATATTGAATATGACGAAAAGGAGCTAATAAAATTATATCCACAGATAAAGCGTGTTTTTAGATACTCACATATACCTTTCACCAACAGAAGCTTCAATGAACTATATAACGGACTTCCTTTTATCGAGGATCTGGATATCAATAAAATATTCGAGTACTTAAAGAGAGCTATTAAAAAGGACCTGGTAAAGGATATAACTGCTATAGAAAATATATTCCCTTATAAAATAAGTTCTGGCTGCAATTATAAATGTACTTTTTGCAGTGGAGAGAAAGAGAGATTCAGGCATATTTCTTTAGAGCAAATTAATAGAGATTTGTCTTTATTGAAAACATTTGGTCTTGAGCGGCTGATACTTGTCGATCAATATCCGAATTATGATGTAAAATTCTTCTCTGATTTTTTAGATGTGGTAAATACTCTTAATATTAAGATTCACTTTGCAAATGGTATAGGCCTCTTACATATAAATGATAGAATCGCTACAAAACTTAAAAGATGTGTAGACTATATCTATCTGTCACCCGAGAGCGGAAGTGATAATATTCTTAAACTCTTGAACAAACCATTCAGACTATCTATTATAGAGGATAGGCTGAATCTGCTAAAAAGACATAGAATAAAGACAAAACTACATATTATATATGATGTGCCAGGTGAAAAAAAGAGAGATGCAATTGGTTCTTTCTCCAAAGTAGGGGAGTGGATGCAAAAATATGATGTGGATATTCACATTCAAAAATTTGTACCGGTTGCTAATCTCTTCGCATCTTCTAAAAACACAAAAGATATAAACTCCTATTTTTATGAAGAAACATCTGCCAAATACTATCCTCCTCTTTTGAAATATGTTCAACTACAAAGAGACAAGAGAGTAGAGAAAAAACTGATTATTAATGTAAGCTATAGATGCAACAATAATTGTATCTTCTGCTCAGTTGGAGATAGAGAGAGAATCGATGGTGATATAGATTTTCAAATCAAATATCTGACAGAATATTACAAAAAAGGATTCAGATTACTGGATATAGATGGAGGGGAGCCATTTTTATACCGGCATCTATTCAAATTGCTGAATAAAGCATATGAACTCGGTTACGAAAGAATAAATATAACCACCAATGGAAGAATGCTGGTTTATGAAAGATTAATAAATAAACTCCATATGTATGATAACCTTAATATCCTTGTATCAATCCATTCTGTTAGAGATGAAATCCAGAGCAGGCTTACAAATTCAAAAGAGAGTCTTGCTCAAACAATGAAAGGGATAAGAAATGTGGTAAATATATTCGACTTAAACAGGATAGGAATAAACACAACTCTAACATCAGTAAATTATAAATATATCGACGAGATTGTAGAATTTATTTGTTCTTCAGGAATAAAAACATTCAATCTACAGTATTACGCACCTTTCGGAAAAGTTAAACCAAGTCTTAAGCCCCCAAACGATACGGCTAAATACCTGAATGACATAGTTATATTATGTAAAAAAAATAATATTGATTTGCATCTCGTCAATTTTGAATATTGTATAGCTCCTCATCTTGCTGAATATATGTATGAGGATTTCTACAAAGCAGAAAGATATATGTTATTTGTAAATAACACAATAGTAAATCTCTCTAACTACCTGTCTCAAAAAAGGAAGTATAAGAGAGATTGTCTTTTCTGTGAATTCAGGTTATTATGTAAAGGGCATTGGATATATGAATAAGGTAAAACTGCTCGATTTTATTCCCGGCTATAGATGTAATTCGTTCTGCATATTCTGTTCTATTTCGGAAGAATTAAGGGATAAGAATTTAAGTAGTGAAAAGGCATATCTTCTTCTGGATAAACATATAAAATTATATGAGCCGGAGGAGGTCAGAATTGGTGGTGGAGAGCCCACCATACGGAAGGATCTACCCAATCTGATTGAATTGGCAAAAAAGTCGAGAGTAAAGAATATCTCAATACAGACAAATGGGTATATGCTTTCATACGACGAATATCTTGAGAAGATTGTTCGTTCGGGATTGAATAAGGTCAGACTCTCTTTCAGGGCTTCTGATAGTAATAGTTACAGATTGATTACTCGCGTGGATAATTCTTTTGAATATGTAGACAGAGCCTTGAAGAATATAAAAAAGTTCAAATTAAAGACCATTGTGGATATCGTGTTACTAAGAAATATTTTAGACAAATTAGAAGGCATTATAGATTTTCTCAGTATTAAAGGTATCAAGGATATTAATATATGGTCATTGTGGTATGAGGGGCGAGCGGTCAAGAACACTGATACAATCAGCTATCTTTTCAGCGATGCCTCAGAATCATTGAAGAGGATTGTGATAAAATATAAAAAATTAAGAATAAAGATTATGTACTTCCCTCTATGTGTTTTGGGCAAAGAATTTATAAAATACTACTGGAATCCTGCAGATGAAGAATGTATAGTTGTTACTCCGTCAGAGATATTTGAGCTGAATGCTGAAAGTTTTATGAATATAGCTCGACCTAAAAAATGCAATATGTGTAAGTACAATAAGAGATGTATAGGTATATCTAAGGAGTACATAGACATTTATGGGGATGAAGAAATAAAGCCACTCACATAGTTATGATTAGAAAGATAGTTATAAAATTCAGGCAAAAGCTTAAAAATCCAATCGAAGTACTATATCAGCATAATCTTGCTTATTTCAACAAGGCTATAAATATACTCCTTTCAGATACGGCGGAAGATGATATTGAGAGGATCGAATTTTATAATTTAAATCCCTGTTTTATAAACAAAATTAGAGAATATTGCTACAAGGATGGTAAATTTAATAAGATAGTAATAATTAGAACACAAGACAATAGGAATAGATATAAAGCCGAATGCCAGAAGTGTCAGTTCTATAAAAGTAGTTGTAAAGGTATTGTAGATAACTTTGCAGAAGAGAGGGTTACATCGATTGACAGAAGATATATAGATATAAATTCTCACATAGAACATATGAAGGTATTGAGGAGATTAAGTGGGACATCCTATAATAAAGAGCTTGGTATCTTTGAAAATAGGGTGATTTCATACCTACAACAGGTTCAGAATATCCAATCTTTTCCTATAGAATATTCATTCTCACTCGCTTTTAAAGAGAGAAGATTGCAGGTATATAGATATGTTTTAGGAATTTTACCATATATATATAAAGATTTTCAGCAAACAATTGATTACTTTTTTAAAGGAATCGTCGATGAAAACAAGATTTCCCAGATTAAAGAATATTGCACAAAACATAGTATGAGCGATTGGCAGATGATAGTAGGAATTGCTATAGATGTTTTTGCTCCACCCGTTTATAAAATATATCTAAGAAGGTTAGATAATAAGAATAAAGAATATTATATGATTAGGTATGGGTTAAATCGAAGTTCAAAAGAAATTTCCATTCAGTATTATTTTCTGAAAGACATTGAATCTACAAAGAGAATAATAAATAACTTTGGATCAGGCACTAATAATTTTATATTTTATAATAATGTTGAATTAAAAGATATAATTATCTCATATAAGAGCAATCAAAAAAGAAAGCCCGATTCAGTACATATTCCCGCATTTAAAAACAATATCTGGATTGATGACATAAGAGATTTCATTCCCGATTACATAATAAACACATTTAAAAATTCTAAATTCATATTGAGCTATCTTGCTTTTTACAAAAATCTCGATAAAGCAAATATCTATTATTTACTATGAATTATTATGTTTTTATAAATCCACCAGCGTTGGTAGTAGACGGTTACCAAGAAGAGGCTCACGCAAGTCCATATCCATATAGTTTTCTTAAGATACTAAGTTATTACAAGAGTTTAGGACATAAGTGCCTATTTATTGATATGATGTATTATAAAAAACCGCCATTCGAGAAGCTACCGTTATATGAGAACATAGTAAGTTATATTAAGAATCCAACGAATTATCCAAATAAGTCCTTTAGAATATTGGGTAGAGATTTAAACTATCTTGGCTCAACACTTTTCAATATAAAAGGTGAAATTAAGAAGTTCTTCATTACTGCCTGCCTAACTTATAATTATCCTATAATATGGGATATTGTAAATTACTTAAAAAGAGAATTCCCGAAAGCAGAAATAGTAATTGGTGGATTCTATCCCACTTGGTTACCAGAACACCTCTCTAATTTACAGGTAAAAGTTTATGCTGGAAAATTTACCAAGGCCGACAGGTGTATACCAGACTATTCTGTATTCGAAGAAAGACCAGAATTTGCAATTTTCAGATTAATCGAAGGATGTGTATACAAATGCTCCTTTTGTTGTAATTCGGAAGTGTTCAAAGTGAGAAAACTACCTATTATACAGGTACTGAAAGAAATTGAACATATATATTCAAATTATGGTATAAAGGACTTCGAAAACTGGGACCCAAATGTAATGATTGATAAGGAGTTTCTAAAATCCTTTATTATTAAAATAAGAAAGAGGTTTGTAGATATAAATCTAAGATTCGAAATGGGTATACAGCTCAGCAAACTTGATAATGAGTTGATAAAATTATTTGTATCCGAAAGCATCAAAGATATAACACTTCCACTTGAAAGTTCAAACAATGATATGCTAAAGTTTTTCAAAAAGCCATATAGATTCGAGAATGTTTTTGATAAGATCGTTACATTATTTAAAAGTAATTTCGATTTCAGTCGTTCCCATTTTACTTTTATGCTGGGCTATCCAGAGGATAATATCGAGGGGATGATAAACTGTTATCTAATAAGTATACTATCTGGAGGTATTCCTCAGCCTTTTCCTGTTACACTGACCCCCAAGACCCTGGACTATAAAAGGTACTATGATTTTATTAAAGATAAAGATTTATTAGAGCTAAATGGCAATCTGTTTCCTCTTGCACGAAGTAAAGAAGAATTTTTACTAAAAGATAAAATCCTTTATATTTTTAATCTCAAAGATATGAAGGTAGCGAGGCGTGAACTGGATTCTATATCGAGTAGATTCTCCCGATATTTTGATGCTGAATACGAAAAGCTAACAAAAGTATTCAAACGATAATGACCTATATCTTTTCGAGAAATATAATCCACTGGTTTGCTGTGGTGGGACTTACTGCGATATGCTTTAGTATTTTAAATTTTCTGATTCTTAAAAATATATCCAGAACTTCATAAGAGTTATAATTATGATAGTGCTGAAAATTATTATTATCTGGCATCGGTATTAGTTTTCTTTCTCGTAAGAGACCAAACGGTATATTGTCGGCTATCAAGATTCTTCCTCCCTTTTTCAGGAGTCGGGATATCTTTCTTACAAGGTCAATGCTGTTCTCAATATGATTTATACTCCTTAAAATGATAATATAGTCAAAAAGCCTTTCTTTTTTGTATTTTTCGATAGATGTATGGATGAATATAAATGGAAGATCTCTGGAATAAATGTGTCTCATACTATCTATGCTCTTTTTATCTATATCTATTCCCGTATACCGTATAAGCTTTTTAGTACCCAATTTTTTTAAAATATCATAGTACAGATTAATCGAACCACACCCTATGTCGAATATGTCACCTCTAATGTCTTTCAATATATTTCTGATAATCTGTTCTGATTTCCCGAAGGCATCTCCGCCTTCCTCAATAAAAATGGCAGGACAATTATATAACGCTTTGCAAGACATACATTTTCTGTATATCTTTAATTTTTTTAATTCTTTTGAGAAATCATTTATATATTCATTCTTACTTACCTGCTTGTAAATCTGAGAGAATTTAAATTTGATTTCGAAAATCTCAGTATCTGCAAAATCCTTTGTATCAGTATAATAAAGGTCTATAAAATAGTTATCTTGTTTCAAAAAGAGAAGGTATCTAAATGGATTGTAATCTCTCGCCAAAGACATTAAAGGACATACTTTACTTCTCGTAATATCTTTGATATTGAAGATATTTGATAGCTTAATTGTATAGTTGAGAGAGTTAGATAGCATAGAAATATACAATCAGTAGGTTTTGGAAATGTCAAACCTAATTTACAAAATTGCTCAGGATCACCTGGCATTGAACATCACCCGCAGATGTAATTAGAGGTGTATATTCTGCTTTGAGGGGGATAGGAAAGGCTGGGATGAAACGAGTATTGATAAGATAAGAGAGCTTGTGAACAAAGCCAGAGAGCAGGGGTTGGAGAATCTGATATTTATGGGGGCTGAGGCATTACTCAGAAAGGATATCTTTGATATCATAAGAATGTGCAGAGAATTGGGCATGAAGGAGATAGGGATATTTACAAATGGACAGGCTCTGACAAGACCTATGCTCATAGAGAATCTGTATCGGGCAGGAATGACATATCTGGATATATCTTTCCACTACGCCAATCCTGAAAGTTTTGCAATCGGGACATCTACAAAACCGGAACTATATGATAACTTTCTAAAAGGTCTCGAGATTTTAGACAGATTTAACTACGAGAACGGAAGAAAGATATACATAATCTTCAAGATTCTATTGTTTTCTTTGAACGAAGGGGATCTACGGTCCATAATCAAAAAGATAAAAT
>Ga0272449_1002418_pt1 | contig 17467 bp, 10 predicted proteins | sample YNPCB0241_FD_198679 | JGI IMG/M metagenome (GOLD analysis project Ga0272449, IMG submission 198679) | Hot spring sediment microbial communities from Yellowstone National Park, WY, United States - YNP-CB-024-1 | ecosystem: Environmental > Aquatic > Thermal springs > Hot (42-90C) > Sediment... | reverse complement strand
AAAACGGACCCAAGTCCCGGAATCCGCCCGAATTTCAAGACGGGATATGGGGATGCTCCTTTGCCCCGACAAAGGTAGAAAATCGGTGATGGGGGATACCGAAGTGGCGAAAACCACGTTCCCGCTCACCACGTAATCGACCCCCTGCGTCTTCCAAAGAGATTGGTCGTTATGCACCACACCGGGGCCTTGATGCTCTTGGGAAAATTCAAGGTCAGAAGCCACCCCGGCGGGAATGGGACCAAAGCTTTCCCAAGGCTCCAAGCGAGTAAGCAGAGAAGCTTTGGGGACGAACCAGATGTCGGTACCCCGCTCCGTTTCGGGCCCTTCGCCGCCACCCCCGCTCGGCGATTCGCTGGGTACATTCAGGGGCACGGGAGCAGTAGCAGCTTTGTTCCCCGCCAAGTCGTAGGCCACAAACCGATATTCATAATCGCCCGGGGCAAGGCCCGTGATGTTGACACCGTCCCAGAGCTGTATAAAGGGGGAATCGTCTTCGAAGCGATAGGGGACTTCGTAGGAAACCCAATCCTGCGCCCCTATACGCCTGAGCTGGAAATAGACCGAAGAACACCAATCATTGATGGAAAGCAGAGCGGGATATTGCTCTTGGATATCCAGCCATACGTACAATTGTTCATCGAGCATTTCAAGCAACCCATCCAAAAACTCATCAGGCCACGTCCCCGACACAGATACCCCTGAAACTCTAAGCATCCCGTCATCATAGGAAACCGAAGGGGACGACAAGAATTCGGGGGGTTGTTCATCGCCGACGATAAGCCCAAAGACCGGGTCCATAGTGATATTGCAAGCCTTATCGAAGACTATCCACCCAACCCCATAAACTCCGCTCTTTATGTGCTCGTATTGGCCCAAAATCTCTGGCCAATAGTTTTCCCAGCTCATGAACAATTCGTACAACTCCATATCAGGGGACCTAAACCCTAAGGAAGGAGAAAGCCAAAAAGAACTACCAGAGGGAGAAGGATAAAGAGCGTAAGGCAAAATAACCCCCCCTTCGTACCAAATCAAACCATCTTCCACTTCCCTGAAACTAGAGTATAGAAAGCCAGGATAACGGGAAGGTTCAGGCAGAGAAAGATCTAAGGAGCGGCTAATGAATTCAAGAACAGTAGAGAAAAGCTCCCCAGCCGACGAAGAGTCTTCAAGGATGCCCGACTCTTGATCTTCTACCCACATCCCAAACTGACCTACAGAATCAGGACCCACCCAAGAAATACGGGGGTAGACCGAAATATCATCGCTCAACTCTAGTCTCTCCCTTAAGAGAGCATTCAGAATGGGGGTCACCCGCTGCTGGAAGAGAGAATCATAATCCATTGCTTCTGTGGGATAAAACGCCAAATCCCCAAGCAAACTGTCCTGCGGAAACTTGGGGAAGCCCCCATCCCACTTCAAAGCAACTTGTCCGTTAACCTGTTGCTCCCCAAACGTTACTTCATATTCAAAGGAGCCATCGCCACTAACTTCTCTATCCAAAACACATCCTACAGCCCATCCCCCAAGAGCATCTGAGAACACTGGCCCCACAACAAGAAGCACATTGCTCTCTTCGTCTAACCACTTGACCCTGAAAGAAAGGGAAGAAGGATCGATCGCTCCATCGGGGTCATTGACAACCAAGAAGACAAGGGGCGTAGTAAAAAGATCATAGATGTCCCACCCAAGATCATAGATGTCCCACCACGAATCACTGAACACATCTATGTACTCGGATAGCAAGGGGAATCTTGGCGAATCTTCCTCAAAGAAGAATTTACCCCACCAAACAAAGCTAGCTAAAGGCCCCATCCAACCCGTGGGGTTGTAGAACCCGGTGCCAGGGGTAGAGAAGTCTTCTGGGAAAGGAATCACGCGATGGCTGACAGAGAGCTCAATAAGACCAGTGCCAGGAAGCTCCAACGGTACCCAGGGCGACTCATTACCCGCCCAGTCCATAGCCCTTACATAAACGGTGCCCGGAACGGAACGCAAAGGAATGACAGCTTCTGAAACCTTCTCGTTTTGGTTGGGCACTTCATAAGTGTGGTAAATCCCAGGCACATCACCATATCTCTCATAGTCACGCTCCCAATAATACTCTAATTTCCACAGCCCAGATACTGAATCATCCACCCCAATATAAGCGTTGTTTTCATCCGTGCGATTAACGCCAACAACCTGCGGCGGGGTGAAATCTACTCCAAGCACATTTCTATAACCTTGCAAATCAGGAAGCTTCACATAATCAGCACTTGGGAACCTTTCTTTGGTGAAATGATCCATTAAGATGTTCCGCAACACATCTTGCAACACAGGGACCAAATCATCATTCCTCCAAGGCCCAAACAACGCAAGGGTCCCCCGAACCCAAAGATCCACGAAAGCAGATAGCGCTTCTTGCCCCCCGCTCCCAAACTTGTACAAAGTGGAATTGGTGTTGCTCCAACCAAACTGCCCCCCTTCAACCAAGGGTATCTCACTGGAGAAAGCCCTGCCAGCAAAATCCTTCCCCTCGACCGACATAGACCAAATCCCCTCGAAGGGAATTCGGAAGTTGAAAAGGGGGTAATGAGATATAAACGTCCCCCCGAAATAGGGGTTGGGATTTTCTTCTATGTGAGTATAGCATCCGATGGTCTGCGAAAAACCACTGAGCTTCTCTACCAACCTAAGCTTAGGCAAGTAACCAGATAAAGCGGGGAATTGTCTAACCACAAACCCCCCACAAGCAAAACCAGTCCTAAGAGAGCCTAAACCGAATACCGGAACTTCAGAAAGCGGTAACAGGGAATTCAAATCTTCTCTCCTGAAGGATAGTAAAGGTAGATTCATAGAAGTGGATGAAGACAAAGATATGACTACCCGGGGAAGGTGTTGGGAAATATCCCCCCACCAATACGGGGGGTCTTCGCTGGGGCTCAGACCCAACAAATCCCCGTATTTAGCTAAGAATACCTTAGGATTACTGCTCAAAGACCAACCGTTGATTCCGGTAAAAAACCAATACTCATTCCCAAATAACTCAAAGCAACGATTAAGCCCTGCTTCCTCAAAGAAGAGAAACCGTGACATAAGCTCAAGAATGGCGAAGAAAACTTCCTCTTGCGAAAATCCCTGAAGGGAACGGGGGTCTATATAGCTGAGAACCGAACTCACCACGGGGTCAGCAAGAAACTCTTCCGAGAAAAGCTCTAAGTCCCAAATCAGGCGGGAAAGCCACCTGGAATACAATTCGTAGAAGAAGAACCCATTATCCCCGAAAAACCCGCTCCCACCATCAAGCGATGTGATGTCGCCGAAAAGAAGGGGAAAACCTAAACCATTGTCCCCCCAGCCGGGTTGAGCACAAATACCATCGTGTAAAATGACCCAAGACACTCCCTCCCCCCAAAGCCCTTCAGGGAAGAAGGCCGGATTCTTGTCAAAGGTAGGGGGATGAGAAGCCCACCTTAAAGACCAATCCCAAAATTCCCCTAAACCTAGATGACCGTAGGGATGTTCGCTGTCCCCAACCCGCACCCAACGGCTAGCTCCACTTGCTGTAACCACACGCGCCCAAATCGCCAATCGCCCACCTATCCATTCTGGGTTAAGCAGAGAAGGGGAACAAGTAACGAGCTCATAGACAAGCGAAGACATGAACCCGTCCGCTAGCTGCAAGTTCCCTGAGAATAGTGAAGAGAAAACTGGACCCAAAAGGTCAGAAATTATGTCCCTCATGGTTTCAAAATCCCCAGCCAAATAGGAATCAACCAAATTGATATATTGCTCATACCACCCATAACGGCTATCCCCCTGCTCGGGAATCACCGAAAAGGCCCCTTCCAGCCAATCCCGGCATTCCCCCACTACATGACTACGCAACGCCCCGATGAAGTTCTTTGTCTCCTTACCATCTTGGAACAAGTAAAATAAGCCACCGCCAGAAGGAACTAAACTTTCAGAAGGGACAGAAAATCCAAAACCAACCCAACCAAACATGCTCTTTTCAGGATCAGCAAGCAAACCAGGGAACCCCCAAGAAGTACCACCCTGGGGAGTAAGAAGATAAAATTCGGGCCCCAGCCTGGAATAGGGATCAAAAGCCCGACCGGAAAGAAAAGCAAAGAAAGGATTAAGGGGAGAGAAAATCGGGTTCTGGTAAATAACCACTCCCTCATCATTAAAGACACTATTAAGAACAGGATAAATAGACGGCTCTGCAATCGGGACACCATAAAATAGATCCACTCTCTCTACAGGGTCAGAAGGATTGAGAGAACGCATATTAAAGCTTACATTCGGCTTAGTGATCCACCAACCATTCTCTCCATCTGGAGAAGGGTTAATATCAAAGCCGATTTCACAAGCACCGACGGTATAGCGCACTGAAAATACCTTCTCAGAAACATTACCCAATTTATCGTAGGCCCTTATCCGCAGACCATAGAATCGCCCGGGTTCGGGCATAACAGTCCGGGGAATACCCACAAGATAAGATTGATAGTTGCCTTCGTCGGGAATATCTACAACAGTCCAATTGGAGCCGTCCAAAGAATACTCAACACGATCCAAGCCCACCCCGGGCAACGGTCTTTCTGTCACCCCGTATTGCCTTACGGAAGCATCTACATTCCAACCGTCACCCTTAACTGCTGGCTCCTTCACTTCGATGTAAGCTACAATGTCATCGCTATTCCCTTCCCAAGTAAAAGTAGAGTCTTCAACCATCTGGACCAAATCCCCCACAAAACCAGCTTGCCCCGCCAAAGGAACGCTTTGGGGAACATCAAAGAAATCCTGCATGAGATGGAAAAAGAAATTGCAAAAATCAACTTCAAACAAGTCACTTCGGGGAACTTCTCCAAAATACTTGGCCGGGCCCCAAAGGCTCCCAAGCAACTTAAAGAAACCCAAAGGAATGTGAGAAGAAATAAGGGAAGTCTTCAATTCCGCAAACTCCGGTTCACCCCCAGACTCCGAACCAGATACGAAAGTGGAGAAGAAATCCCCAAACAACTTCGAAAACTCTTCCCTTCCCGCCAAAGACCGCAAACGCTTCTTCTCAGGGCCAAAGCCAAAGAGCTCAATCTCAGGGGCTTTATCATCAGCCACGACCCAAACAAAAGCCCTGCGTGGGGGAATAGTCTCGTAGCCCAGAGCACTAGCACCATACCCGGGACCCCCTGTGGACACAGCCTCAAAGGAAATCAAATAAACGCCCGGCAAGAAAGCAAGACGAAGATCACGACTCACAAGTTGATTGCCGTCCCATACGTCTTGGACCCGACGTTGGGCTTGGAAAGTGGTAGAGTAAGTCCCCATAGGGGATGTCCCCGCTGGGACATGGGGAATATGAGCAATTCCGCCCGGTAGCTTGGCATCTTCTCTTTCCCCATATCCCGGCAACCAATCTTCCAATTCTTCGGAAACATCCCGGGGTATGTATTTCCGGTAGGGGTCCCCTGGATCGGGGTAACGCAACCCCCCAACCGTCATATCCCCCTTCACGCTTACCGGGTAAAGCAAGGGGATAAGAGCGTTAACCCCCCTCACGTGGCCAGGGATGCCATCATAGCCCAATCGGGCAATCAAATTCGGAAAGTAGCCGGTAAGGTCCCAGTTCTCATCGTGAAAATCGGACAGCGTTACCCGAAAATCGAAATCGTAGGTGTTGGGCTTCACCCACACCACATTATCCAGCCGGTCGCTTCCCCAAATCCTTTCTTGTCTCTCATTATTCCCCCACTTCTCGCGTAGGGATTGGTGGGTGACGCCATAATAAGACACCCTTTGTCCGCTACTCCCCACATAGCCGAAGGAATTGCTAAGCCCAGTGACTTCAGCCACTTCGCCATGGGTAACGGAACGCCAAAGGGTTCTAGCGAATTGGGCATAAAGCGGGAAACTTTGTCTTCCAGGTCGGTTGGTGGCTTCCTTATCGGGAATCCCCACATAGGCAAAATAGGCCCTTCCGGGGGAAACTGAAACAGAAGCAGCCACGTAGGGATTGTCCCGCCAATCACGGGGCATATTGTCCAAATCGTCGTAATCCAACTCAGGGTCATCCCCCGGCCCGGGTTCCCCGGGACCATCCACCCCACCCTCCATAATGCGACAATCAGAAAAGACATCCGGGGTATGAGCTACATGGATAAAGTGGAAATCTTCCGGGATAGGTTGTGGGGGTTCAGGTATGTTGACAGTGGTCACATCTTCTAAGAAGGAGGGTTTCTCTCCAAGCTTATAAAGAAATTCCTTAGTCTTGTGCTTCCCCTCCGAGAAGGTAAAACGCAACCGAACCATAAGCCATTCCCCAGCATACCTATCCCCTGCAGGGACTTGTATGGGCTCTAAAACAGGGGCAGAAAAGCTGGGGACCACAGGGGGCCAAATCCGCCCGGGGTCTAGCTCGTTGTTGTAAAGGTTAATTTGCTGGTAATCTCTCTGCCACTCACCCCCACTAAAGAATTCCTCAAGAGCAATCAACCGATATTCCGGAACAAGTACCTGCCTTACAGGATCGAAGATGAAATCATTGCTACCCCTGGCAGAGAAGAAAGTCAGAAAAACATCCTTCCCGGTGCGGGGATCTGTGCCAGCCACAGAAGAAACGAAATGTACTTCCGAGAGCCCCCCTTTTAACTTAAAATAGGGAGAAGTAATATCGTATTGCCATGGGGAAGAGAAAGTAACCCCACCGTCCAGCGAAAGGAACCCCCACAAAGCATTACCACTACCACAATACACTCTTAACGTGTTCCCAACCCCCGACACGGCCAAGGAAGGATAGGGGATGCGTTCATTTGGTTGCCCTGACGGATAAATCACCTGGAAATCCCCCGGGGCACCATTCAGAACACGGTGAGAAGAAGGGATTTCCTGAAGGCTAGAAGCGGACAAAGCGACATATTCCACAAACCCCCCATTGAGAAAAGCTATATGTACCTTATCCCCCACAAGAGCCATACGGGGCTTGCGTCCCAGTAAACCGCTTTGGGTATTGCCCATCAAGGGAATAGGGGGGCCAAAACCACCGGAATCTAAATTGGCCAGACGGTAGTAAAGCCGACCATCCGTGCCCGTGTAGACAGCTACCACTCTACCCCCCCCAAGAGCATTGGGGACCAGAACTGCATCAAGATATTCGCCGTAAAAATCGGACTGAGCGGGATTCTGCTCGGCTGGAACCCAAGTCTGCCCCCCATCGTTAGAGCGAAGAAGGTTGAAGCGGGTAAGATTGCTGTCTTCGTTCACCAGCCAACCCAACACCAACCAAAGCCTATCGTCCCCTTCCCTAGCAGAACCAGAATTAGTCGCCCCTAACAAACGGGCCTGCCAAGGGCCCAAAACCCCCTGATAAAAAACACCACCATATTCCGGCCAGCCACACCCCCCACCTTCTGGGGTCATACTTGCCACAGGGTAATAAACAGCTGAAGGGGAATCGTCTGAAGGACGGGGATGGTTGATGACATTGCAATAACCTTCTTCAGCTGCCAAAGCCAAATCCAAGCCCAAAGGGACAATCACGTGCTGAGAAAGAACTAGAAGAAGGGCTAAGAAAAGGGAAAATAATACGGCAAAAGAAGAGAGAATCGTCCTTTTTCTCAACCGCCTAGGAAAACCCTTCGCCCCCCCTAGGCTCTTTTGCCCCTTGCCCGCTCGCCACCAGGAAACCATCAGACACTATCACCTCCTTTGACCACCCTTACTTCTCTTCAAGCCCCGTATTCCCTTCTTCTCCTTCTTCTCCGCTACGCTGACGAAAAGCGTCGAATCTCTCTTGTAACCACTTAGGCAACCCCTTGCTTTCCAACCCCCCTTCCAACCTATCCCGAGCACGCAGAACGGCGTCCATAAAAGCCTTTCTTGCCCGGTTGCGTTCAGCTCTTTTGCCCATGAAATAACCGAAAAGATATATCCCTATCAACACCCCCACCAACAAAACCGCAATAGCTACCTTCCAGCGTCCACCCCCCAAAAACCAACCGAAAGCTCTTTTCAAAGGGGAAGAAAGCTTTGAAACCAAGAACCACTTGCCCTTCTCTTCGTCCCTTTGAAGAAACAAAACGAAATCACCCCCCAACAATCACCAATCATTGCTGATAAGCCACAAACACCAACACCGTAGAATACGCCCTGTAGGGCGGGGTATTATCAGGCAAGGAAATCTTCAGATCAAAGCCAAAGTCAATGCCGCTCTCTGAATTTCTAGGATCTTGCCCAGTTGCTACCTGTACCCGCTCCCCTATCCCCGAAAACTGGACATATCCAGACCCAGCCGATGGATGACGTTCTATGGAAAGATTGGTAATAGCTATGCGGTCCCCTTGCTGACTATAAAAGTCATTCTGCGGGTAGACTTCAACACCAAACACAACATTCCCGCCGACGTTGTAATCAATTTTCTCTGTCTGGAGAAAACGGCCATCGCCACACAACACCCCCGGGCCCCAAGAAGGAGCAACATTATCCAACAAATCGGAAACTACCCCCGTAGGGATAGTACCAAAGGTCTCTTCGGGTTCCAGGAAAGTTAACAAAGTAGGAAGAACTCCTAAGGTCACTACAGTTTGGCCTTCGCTACCAGCAACATGACCTTCCTGCTCCCCCGAAGAAGGTCCCCCTTGCTCCTCATCGGGGGGCAGGAAAACTCTAAAGCCTTCAGGAACGTTGCATTGACCAGTGATATTCCACCCCCAAGCCACTACGGTGCCATCGGAACGAGCAACTAAAGAATGGGAAAACCCAGCGGCCACCATTATCACATCCGCCAACCCTTCAGGGACATCGCATTGACCATAGTCGTTGTTACCCCAAGCTACCACAGTGCCGTCGGAGCGAAGAGCTAGGGAATGATAACCACCTGCAGCTATAGCTACCACGTGGGAAAGACCAGAAGGGACGGTACACTGGCCATAGGTGTTGTCGCCCCAAGCTACCACGGCACCGTCAGACTTCAAGGCTAGGGAATGATAGCCCCCAGCGGCCACGGCTACCACGTGGGAAAGACCGGAAGGGACGGTGCACTGGCCATAGGTGTTGTCGCCCCAAGCTACCACAGCGCCGTCGGATTTCAGAGCTAGAGAATGTTCCTTCCCAGCGGCTATGGCTACCACACCAGAAAGCCCAGAAGGCACGTTGCATTGACCCTTACTGTTGTCACCCCAAGCTACTACAGTGCCATCAGATCTCAGGGCCAGGGAATGGTTCGCTCCTGCAGATACAGCTACTACATTGGAAAGACCAGCAGGGACATCACATTGACCGCTGTTGTTATTACCCCAAGCAACTACAGTACCATCGGAGCGGAGAGATAATACATGGAAAAACCCCCCCGAAACCATGATTCCTCTTGGGTCCTGGGGGGGTGGAACCATAGCGCCACCGAAAGGATTAATGACCCCCCAAGAAACAATCTCTCTATTTTCCCCCACAGCAACACTGAACAACCCACCCCCACTCAACAACCCCCTTAAGCGGGGATCCCCCGGGGGGGGTGAAGCTATAGCTCTACCAAAAGGGATCAGACCCACTAGGGGAAAAGAAAGGAAGAGAAGAAACACGAAAAATAGAATCAACGGGTTCTTGATGTCCTTAATCATTCCCCCACGGATCCCCCCACGAATACAGCACTCTTCCCCCCTACCGGCTACAACCTACAATCCTTGGAGAAAGAATAGCGGGAAGAGAAAAAAGTAGTCAAGAGCAGATAGAGAAAAGGGCAATCCTTAACCCCTGAACTAGCCCCACCCCCGGGGCCACAAAATTACAAGAAATCCTGGGTGATGTAAAAAGCCCGTTCCGACAAAGAGAACCATACCCCCACACCAGTCCTGCGAAAAGCTGAATCCAACATCACCCCCCTGTGCTCTTCGCTGGCCATCCACCCCTTCACCACTTCCATAGCCACTTCCTCAACTTCCTTGAGAGTGAAGTCGTAAAGGCGACGGGTAACACGATTTTCTAATAGGGTATCCACTACGTAAACTTTTCCAACGTTCTCCCCACAAAGAACCAGCACATCTTCCCCTAAAGACCAACAAAAACCCGATCCCTTAAGCCGTTCAGCAGGCGACTTCCCATCCTTAGACAAATGAGAAAGCCCCCCCGAAAGAGCCATTTCCTCACTATGCTTTCTAGCAACAGTAGCAACCTGAGCATCGTAAATAAGAGTAGGAACCCCATTCTCTTCTCTAACTTTGTTAACGAATTGGAAAACAAGCTCTTCCACTTCTTGAGAACGCCCCCCCAAGGACTGAAGAGAAGAAAGTAAATCTTGCTCCCGATCCGGGGGAATGATTCTCTCAACATTCGGGGAACGTGAGAAACACCCAAGAAATGAACACGTAAACGCAATGACCGCAAACAACCCCAAGCTCCTAGGAATCCTAAAGGACCTACGAGAAGACATCCCTAAGACTCAATCAGGTTCCACTTCACGCCAATTCTTCACTTCCAAGTCTACGGTGAACCCACAAACATCGATGTCGGGGGCATAGTAACGCATATCGCTCCAATCAGCCACCAACCCACCATCCTTGACAAGGACATTCCCCAAAGCCGTTATCTGGCAATACTGTCCCTTGAAGAAACCATTGTCGAAAACCGCATCCCCCCCTGCCCACATAGTGATCCGATTGGTCGCCGCAATAGAGAATTCTATCTGGTCATCGAAGACGATATTCCCCTTGGCTATCAGCTTCAAATCAACCCCCTCGAAAAGAGCAAGTCTTTGCCGAACCACAATATTCCCTTCTGAAACAATAACCCCCTTCGCATCCGGTTGGTCCCACACAAACCCATCCAGATACAAAGTGTCACTACGGGGATAGTAAAGAACGGTTAAACCAGAGCGCCCCCTACTGCCCAGCTCACCCGAAATACGATTGGTAGTCAAAATATTTCCCTGTCCTTCAGCCAAAGCCTTGTAATAGCCATAGTTAGGCTTGGGAATATATACTCTGGGCGCACCCCTTTGGGACACAACGGGACCCATCTTAATCCTTCCTTCACCCCAAGTTCTGCGGGACAAACTAGCCGTATAAATAGATTGCCCTTGTGAAGTAGCCACCTTCAAAGTGGGGTTTCCCCCAAAATAAGAACGACCGCCAACAGAAAGAGAAACGCTACCATCAATGCCATAATCCACATTGCCAGTCCTTACAGAACCATTCACCTCCAACACGGGGGTACTCAAAAACTGAATCCCAGCATCGTAATACAAGCTGACAGAACGATAAGAATCCACATCACCGTGAATTCCGAACGAATCAAAGTTCAGAAGCGAAATAAACCCCAAATCCAAGATCACATCCACCCCTTCCGCCCCCCCTAAAGACCCATAAAAATCGGTATTGGCTATAAACTGACCAAGGGGCTTGTATCTTATCGTCAACTTCTTGCCAGCGTAAATCAGATAGTTTTTCATAACATCAAAAGCTTTCTCGCCAGCATAGCTGACTTCCTCTCTAATCTTCCGTCTGTATTCCCTACCCCCCACCCGACAACTGCCCTGGGACGACACGATATAATCCATAGACGTTCCAGGCTTTTTACAAACAACAACCCTGTAATTCCCACCAAAAAGCTCCCCCTCCAAGACCAAATCCCCACTGTCAGGGACTTGCCCATCTACTATAGCCCGATGAGCTAAAGCAAGAGCAGAGTCAGCGATGGAAAAAGCCCTTCGGCTGGGACCAACCCCCTGAGCAGAAGAAGCCAGAAACCCCAAAAGAAGTAACATAACTGCCCCCAGAATGGAAAGCATAGTCAAGGCAACTAGAACGATAGCCATAATATAACCAGCTTCCCCATGCTCTCTCTTGACCCGACGCACCAACCAAAGGATCCAACCCATAGGAATCACCCCCTAAAACAGGGAAACGACATTCCTAAAACCAACATCAAACTCCACAGACTTAGATATTTCCCTTCCATACCCCTTAACGGAATAACCAACGACCACCTTTATCCCCCCCAACCTGACCCCCGAAGGCAAACCCCCAGCATAGCTGGAAGAAGATTGACCAAGAAGGGAATCGTAACCAAAATAGGTGACGGAAAAGTTATCCACCCCACCCACTCGGACCTTTTCCACCCCACTTACCGTTAATACCAAAGCCCTGCTCTGGGAATCGAACCTAAGAGAACAACGGTCCACTACCCCATCACCTTCAGGATCGGCCTGAAAGTCAATGAAGCTGGGTCCAGCCCGAGAAGCTACCGCCACCGCCCCCCTCAAAACGCCAGTAATCACATCCAAGCTCTCCGAAACATTCCTTTGGACTTCAGCCACCCTTCGAAAAAATAAGAAAGAAGCCACTTGATAGGTGAGCAAAGACCCCAAAGCCAAAACCACAATCAAAGAAACAGCAGAAGCCACCAACAATTCCACTAAAGTGAACCCTTCTTGGGCTTTCCTGCCTTCTGCACCAAACAAAGTAAGGAACACCACTTCCACCCCCTATCCTTTCTTCAATTCCCAACGACCATAGTGAGTATCCCTGTCGGAAGGTGAAGATTCCAGGTAGACTTCCAGATTGTAAAGCCCCGTCCTTTCGTAGGGCATAAGAAACCAATCCCCAACCGGGGTCACAGCTCGAACTCTTTTGTTGACCCGGTCCCAAGTCACAACAGCCCTTCCCTGCCTGTCTAAATCAGGACCAAATACCCTAATTACCATGGATTGACCGCTGTCAATGGGGAACCCCTTCCCCCACACAGTGAAACGCGCATACCCAGCTTCTATGGGAATCCCCAAAAACATGTCCCCACACAGGGCAAAAGCCCTAGTAGAAGTCGTTTCTTCGGAAAAGCGACTACCCAACCAAAACTGTCTCTTATACTCAATCCGCAGATTAGTGGGCGAGCCCACAGGGGCAGGGGGCAGAACAATAGGTTTCCCCTGCGTGACAACGAAATCCAAAGTGGATACTTGCCCCCCTTCGCTTTCCGCCACCAAAGTCCAAGTCCCTGCGCCACACCCTATCAAGTTGAGCAATACGCTCACTTGAGAATCCGAAATAACGTTCCACTCAGACCCCCTGCTCAGAGCATACTCAACGTTACCCCTACGAATCTTCAAGGAATACAACCGGGACAGCCCGCTCCCAGTAATCAAAGCGGGTATGTCGTAATAGTTAACCCAGAAAAGTGTGCTATCTATAGGCCGAAAGGACTGTAAGGCAAACGGAAGCCCTTCCGCTACACGCAAAGAAAATCCATCAAAACGAACGCTCACGTAGCCGGGCACACCAGAGAAATCCACATTAGCCACAACGGGGAAATAATCCCCCAAAAGGGCTTGGGAGAAATCAAACCATGCCCTTATCACACATTCATTATCACTATAACCACCACCCGGAAGGGAAACGGCTTCGATGGAAAGGGGTTCGAGCTTGCTCACCACATTCCCTTCTGCGTCCAGCGAAACCAATCTCACCTTACACCGCTGGGGCATCCCACCCCAATCGAACCCCAACCACATAAAATTCTTCCCCCTGAAATAAACCCAAGCTGCGCTTCCCAACGAAACTTCCTTCCGATAATCCGCCCCCACCCCGAAATCCAACAGAATCGGACGGGGGTACTGCACCACGAAGCCGTTGTGAAGGTAAGAAACAGCAACCACGTCTTGCTTTACCCTGATGGCCCAGAACCCCAAGGGGGCCCGGGGCTTCCAGGGGTTGTCCGTGACATTGGAGGAATCATAGAGCTTCAACCAACCCACCATTTCGTTCTCAGACAAGGAAGTGATATTTATGGGTATGTCGGGATACCCTGAACGGACAAGGCTGAAGGACGCCCTATTGGGGCCAACTTCAGACCGAAATCCCCAACCCCTAACCCTGACGTTTATAGGCACGTTGGGATAATGGGATGCGGCATTGGGCTTATCGGGGTCCTTCACGGAATCAGGGGAAAGGACTTCTATGGAGCTGATGCCCAAGGGATAAGACCCCTTATAGGACCAAAGGAGCCCTTCATCGCTTTCCTTTTTCTCTTCACCCCCCGCCTGCCAGTAAATGCTTACCCGGAAGAGAATGGCGGCCACTTCCCGGTTATCGACGTCCACAGGACGATCGAACCCGGGGACCTTAGGCCCCCAGCCAGGCTTAAGGGGTGCCACATCCAAACTTTCATCGACATAAGACATCTTCACCCCCGCCCTGAAGTCCTCAAACCCCCTTCGCTCGCCGTACCCGAAAAAGCGAACTTCGGGTATCGATTCCCAATCAGGGGCGGGGGGTTGGCCTACAGCCGGGTTGCTCCATACGGGGTTACGTTCCCCCCAAAAACGGTCGTCGAAGTCAAGATTCACCCCCTGATCAGCCTGGGTGTGGGGTTCGTAGAAAGGAATCGATCTAAGCTCTTCCACTAGGGAACGCAATAGGTCGTTGACTACAAATGCCCTGTTGACCGACCTGAGTCCCTTGAAGGAAGAATCAAACATACCTATCAGGGGGAAAAGCCCCATCACCAAAATAAGCCCCGCCACTAGGGCTTCCGGCAGAGAGAAGCCACTTTGGGTAGCAAGCCGACCCATTAAACGGCGGAAAGACCACATCAGGACACCCCCCCTACCACAACCTTACCATCAGAGTTCACCGCAACTTCTATCACCTTCCCCGAAACCTTCAGCTGGAAAGACACCGGGGTGGCCGTCATGAGCACCCCGCGACGGGACACGATTACATCAAGGGCATCCCCCTCAAAGACCAACTGGCAACCAGCCGCAAAGGGGACTAGCCACGATCCGTCCACTAGACGGGGTGATTCCGCACCGGTGGCCACGTTGATACACTTCCATTCCCCATCTTCTCTCAGGGAATAGGAATAACAGGGGCCGATCCCAGGATAGTTTTTATAAAAGGTTACCTTGTAGGACGTGTTCTCCGCTTCTGCCCTAACCCGAGCCTTCTTTAAGGCGAACTCAATCTGAGAAGTTACGGCCTTTTGAGCACTTGCTCGAACGGCATCGCTCACAGACACCACGCCTATCGACAAGACCACGCCGATGACAAGAACTACGACGGACAACTCCAACACGGAAAACCCAGATTCCGCCTCTGAGCCCATCACCATCATCCTTTCACGTTCCCATCTTTCTCTCATCTTCCCCCCCATCCAACTCTCAGCCAATCACAAGTATCCTTTTTCCGTACTTTCCCCTAATTTCCCTGATAGGAAGACCCTTTTCCTGCAACCTACGGATCAAACTCTCAGCGCTCCTTCGATAATTGCCCGTGTATTCCTTAGCCCTCCCGCGAAGGGTAGCCCCCGAAAGCGCTTCCCAACCAAGCAGAATGTCTACTTGGTAGCTTCCACGGGCATACTCTAGAGCTTCCCGCAAAACCCCTTCGTTCAAGACCATCACATAGGGACCCGTCTTAAGAGAGCCTGACATCTCAACTACCTCCTTCCTTCTCTTCTTTCCCTTCTCCTACCTTACTTCCCATATCGACTATACACAGAAAAACTTAATACAAAATCAGCCGTCCCATGTTACGATTTTGTTACGACAACGCCATTTAGCCCCAACCAGAAAAAGAGCAATCAAAATCCCCTAAAAAGGGGGTGAAGAAAAAAGGGGGAAGCACCGAAAGAATACGGGAAGCATACGAAGGCACCGAGAAAACAAAAACTGAAGGGGGGGTAAAAGACGATGAAGAGAACATCCACTCTAAAGAAGGCCCTGATAATCACAGCGAAAGGGCTGGGGGGGATGATGCTAACCTTCGGCATTATCTCTCTATTACTGCTCATCACCCAAAAGACCTTAGGCGCCCCCCTACGCCTAATCGAAGACCCATCCACAAGCGAGAAATTGGCGACGCTGTCGGGGCAACGAAGAGACCCCCTTGAGATTGAAAGGGAGAAAGAAGGAATACTGATAAACCCCATAGGGGACAAAGCAGAGACCGTGGAAAGGATACGCATAGTCGGGGTTGAGGGGAAGTGGGTTACCATAGAGTATCAAGATGGGGAAAGGAGTAGGGTCCCCGCCGACAAAATCCTACCCAACAGCTCAATCATCAGGGGGTGGATTCCCACCTACTTATCCTTCTTAATTTCCCTGGGGGGATACCTTCTCTGCTGTCTAGCCCCCACCTTAATTGGGGTTGTAACACTCTTCTTGGCAGAATGGATAGCGGTCAAGAAAGAAGATAACCGAAGAAAGGAGCAACCCACCCCCAACTTCTGTGGGGACGTTAGCACTCTGTAAAAAAAAGTTGCCCACCATCAGGACAAATCAGAACAAGGAAGGTGTTTTCGACACTCCCCCGCCACCGGTACCCACCTGCTATCCCAAAAGCCATCCCCAACGACAATCATTAAGGGGGATGGTGAGCGCTAAAAGAAGAACGAAGAAAGGAGAAGAAGGTGGGAAGGAAAAGGGGAAGTAATAGCGTCGTTGAAGAGAAACCCCTATACCCCATCGTCCCGGATTTCTGGGGGGGGCGGGGGCGATACGCAAAAAGGAATATGGTGCGTATAGAGAAAGAATATCTAGCCAAGATGACGGTGGAGATAGAGGAAGAAAGGAATAACCATAACGGGGGGGATAACAGTCACGCCGACGACAACCACGATAAGGATAACAGCGAGAGAAAGAAAAATAAGAGAAAGAAGAAACGATAAACCCCCATAGGGTAGAAAAGCAGAAAGCGCAAAACAACCACCGATAAGGGGGGTTTGAGGGGATATTTGAAGAACCCCAAACCAAGAAACCATCAAGAAATACAGTTGCCATCGATTTTAAAAACGATATGATTGTTATATCTTGTTATGAAAAGTTGCAAATATTGAAAACAGTTGTAAATGTTGTAAACAGTTGTAAATGTTGTAAACAGTTGTAAATGTTGTAAACAGTTGTAAATGTTGTAAACAGTTGTAAATGTTGTAAACAGTTGTGAATGATCAAAATCGTTAAACTTTTTACAAATTGTTAAACAATTTATAATTGTTAAACAATTTATAAAAGATGTTACATATGTTGTATAGTTTCAAAAAAGCAACAGCTTCTATAGGCACCGTAAACATTGCCTATGTTGCAAAGTCGCCAAACCCCCCATCACCACAACCTCAAGTATCCCCAAATTCAAGGAACACCACCCCTAGAGCTTAAAATTAAGAAACAAGGGGAATGCACCCCCCAAAAAGGGTGGAGGGGGTGCCCCTCTAAAGACAAAAAAGCCCTATAAGGGCCCCATAACCCGTACTGAAAACAACCCTCAACAACCCCCTGGGGGACAAGTGGAAACCAAGAAATGCAAATCGACCACGAAGGAAATGACCAAGGAAGGGTGAAATGGAAAGGATCGAAATCTGGTTTTCAGAAAGGGAAAGATGCTGGGTTTATGAGCTCTATGAGATTCGTAAGACCCAAGGAGAAAAAGGGGGGAAGATGGAATTGATAGAAGAGGGGATCTTTTCGGAGACCCCTTGGGGGGGAAACCCGGACACGGAAAACAAA
>Ga0272449_1002417_pt1 | contig 17467 bp, 16 predicted proteins | sample YNPCB0241_FD_198679 | JGI IMG/M metagenome (GOLD analysis project Ga0272449, IMG submission 198679) | Hot spring sediment microbial communities from Yellowstone National Park, WY, United States - YNP-CB-024-1 | ecosystem: Environmental > Aquatic > Thermal springs > Hot (42-90C) > Sediment... | reverse complement strand
GCGTCGTCGGACTTTTGGGTGTGTGTTTGGGTTGTTGAGCAGCTGCTGGAGCTGCGCGTCTTCGTCTGGTGTCAGTTGAATGAATATCGGTGCAGCCATGTTGAAATTATACCGCAAAGGCACTTATGATTACCGCTTCAAGTCCTTGGCGACGCTGAGCATCTCGTCGGCGGTCTGAATCGCGCGGGAGTTGACCTCGTAGGCGCGCTGCGCCATAATCAGGCGCACCATCTCGTCGACGATTTGCACATTCGAGGCTTCCAGTGTACCGCCCGCGATGCTGCCGATGCCGTTTGTGCCAGGCGCGCCCTCAATCGGTTCGCCAGCGGCAGGCGTGAGGCGGTAGAGGTTCATCCCGATACGGTTCAGCCCTGCAGGGTTCACAAACCGCACGAGCGTGATTTGCCCGATCTCTTCCACGCCGTCTTGCCCGCCGCGCCGCACGCTAATCACCCCGTCGCGCCCAATCATAATCTGTTCGGCGTCGGGCGGGATGATGATTTCGGGTTCCAGCGGGTAGCCGTTGGAGGTGACCAGCCTGCCCTGCGCGTCCATCTTGAACCCGCCGTCGCGCGTGTAGGCGATTGCGCCATCGGGCAGCAGCACCTTGAAAAACCCCTCGCCCTCAATCGCCAAATCCAGCGGGTTTCCTGTCACCTGCAGCGCGCCTGTGGTGAATAGCCCGTAGGTCGCCGCTGGGCGCGACCCCAGCCCGACCTGCAAGCCGCTGGGCAGTTGCGCGCCCCCAGCCGCCGTCGCCCCCGCAGGGCGCAGCGTCTGATAGAGCAAGTCCTCGAAGTCCGCACGCACGGTCTTATAGCCGTTCGTGTTCACATTCGCCAAGTTGTTCGCAATCACATCGATGTTGAACTGCTGCGATTCCATGCCTGCTGCGGCGGTGTGTAGTGCGCGTATCATCGGGTTGCCTCCTATACCTTCGGTAGTTCGTTGATGGCGCGTTGGAGCGTGTCATCGTGCGCCTGGATGATTTTTTGGTGCGTTTCGTAGGCGCGGATGAGTTCGATCATCGTGACCATCTCGCGCACCATGTTCACATTCGACGCTTCGAGTGCGCCCGCAACGATGCGCGGGTTCGCGACGGGTTGCGCCGCGCCGACAAAATCACCGTCGGGCGCTTTGGTGAGGTTGCCCTGCACGATGAGCAGTCGCCCGACGCGCGTCCCGTTCGCCAGCACCGCGCCGTCCTCGCCGATTTTCACGATCGCGTTCGGGGGCACGCGAATTGGCTGGTTGCCCTCGCCCAGCACGGGGTCGCCCGCGCGGGTGGTGAGGATGCCGCCCGCATTCCGTCGGAACGCGCCGTTGCGCGTGTAGCGGATGCCCTGCGCGGTCTGCACCGCGAAAAAGCCCGCGCCGTCGATAGCGACATCGAGCGGGTTGCCTGTCGTGGTGAGCGCGCCCTGCTGGAAGTCGGTGTAGAGTTCGCGTAGGATTGCCCCTGCCGAGAGCGCGCCTATGGGCTGCGAGCGTGTCCCCTGCACGCGGTACAGTTGCCGTTCGTAGACCGTCTCGAAGGCGGGGCGGTCTGCCTTGAAGCCTGTGGTGTTCAGGTTTGCCAGATTGTTCGCAATCGCGTCCTGCGCTTTTTGTCGGGCAGCCATTCCTTCGGCAGCCACATACAGTCCGCGTATCATCAGCGGGCATTATCGGCGCGGGGTCAGGCTTTCTGCAGGCGGGCACAGGGCAACGGGGTCTACTGGGCTATGTCATGTCAGCCGTCTCGTAGCGGTTCGCCGAGTTCCGTGCCGTCGGGCAACAGGCGCAAATAGCCCAGATGCACCCAGCGCACAGGGTCTACCGAGCGCACGGGCGAGAGCAGCCCCAGCGTGCGCGCCTTGAAATCCAGCGACTCGATCAACCCCAACCCGTAGCACCGCCCTGTGTAATCCATCAGTCCGACCAGCAGGTTGTGATACGCCGACTGGGGCAACATCACCAGTTTGTCGACGCCTGCAAGCGTCATCAGCGTCTCGAGTTGCGCGTCGCTAAGCGGCTGGCGCACAATCAGGTGCAGCGAGTCGCCGACCATCTCGGCATGCAGCAGGTCGGCGCGCACTTGGTCGGCGAGGTAGCGGCGGCGCGCTTCGGACATCGGCTGCCCCCCGCCCAGCCGCCTGCCGATGAAACTGAACTGATCCAGCGGCAGCGTGTGCGATTGCGCCCGTTCGAAGTAGCGGGCGAACGCGGCGCGCCGATACTGGGCGCGGAACGGCGGCGACTTGCGCAAAATCGCCTGCGGCACGGGCAACTCGTGCAGTTTCCAATCGGCGCGACGACGCAACGCGCCCACAATCGGCGCGAGTTCGTCCTTGCGCTGCAGCGCAACAATCACCTGCGGACGCAGCAGGTCAATCAGCATCAGTTTGTAGGCGCGCCCGTGCCAGCCGCCGATGTAGCCGTCGGTGTCGATAACAACGCTGTCGGGCTGCAGGGGCATCAGGTCGTCCAGCACGCGCCGCGCGCCGCTGAGCGCAAGCGGGATGTGACGCACAGGCGACACATCGCCCAAAAACGCGAGGCTGTCGGGCGTCAGGTCTTGCAGCAACTCGTAGGGCTTGCGAATCACCACGCTACTGAACGCAGCAGGCGGTCCTACTGTTGTCTGACCCGCGTCCAGGTCTACAAAGCCTACTTGCATCCCCGCCTGATGTTTGAGCTTGAGCAGCAGTGAGCAGAAGGTGGTCTTGCCCGAATCGATGCCGCCCAACACCAGTACGGTTTCGCGACTGGCGACGAGTTCGTCCACGACCTGCTGCCACTCAGGGTAGAGTTCGCGCCAGCGCATGGCTAAAACTCCAGGTGCATCGGCACAATCGGCGCGGAGTGGGTAATCGCGCCAACGGAGATGTAGTCCACGCCCGTTTCGGCGACGGCGCGCACGGTCTCCAGCGTGATGCCGCCCGACGCCTCCAGAAAGCGCACACGCCCCTTAGCAAGACGCACCGCCTCGCGCAGCGTTTCGAGGGGCATGTTGTCCAGCAGGATGCCGTCTGCGCCCGCGGCGACGGCGCGTTCCACCTGTTCCAGCGTGGCGCATTCCACCTCGACAGCAAGCAGGTGGTGGGCATGCCGGCGTGCGCGGCGCACGGCTTCGGTGATGTCGCCGCCCAGCGCAGCAAGGTGGTTGTCCTTGATGAGGATGCCGTCGTACAGTCCGACGCGGTGGTTGCGCCCGCCGCCGACGCGCACAGCGTATTTTTCCAGCAGGCGCAGGGTGGGGGTCGTCTTGCGTGTGTCGACGATCTGCGCGCCTGTGCCTGCGACGGCGTCCACGAACTGGCGCGCGCGCGTGGCGATGCCCGACAGATGCTGCAGAAAGTTCAGCGCGGTGCGTTCCGCCTTCAGAATGGCGCGTGTGTTGCCCTCAAGCGTCAGCACGCGCGTATCCGGTGCAAGGCACGCGCCGTCCTCCAGCGCGTCCGCAAAACGCACGCCCGCATCGAGCCGCTGGAACACGCGCTTGGCAATCTCCACCCCGCACAAGACGCCGTGCGCCTGCGCGAGAATCGCACAGCGGGTGTGGAGGTCGGGGGGAATCAGGCTGTCGGTGGTCCAGTCGCCCGCGCCGAGGTCTTCCTGCAGGGCGAGTTCGATAAGCGTCTCCACCGCGCGCACATCCAGCGTCATGTGCAGGGATTATACCCGCCCGTCGGCGACGCTACGGCAGCGCGAGTTTGCCCGCCAGCGTGGGTCGGCGCACGCCTGTCGTGCTGGGGTAGGTCGCAGGTAAGCCCTGCAGGAACCTGTCGGCAAGCACGGCGAAGGCGACCGCCTCCTTGAAGTCGGGGTCTACGCCATACGCCGCCGACGATTCGAGCGCGATATTAGGTAGGTGCGCTGCCAGTCGGCGCATCAGGGCGCGATTGTGCAGCCCACCGCCTGAAACGATAATGCGTCGCACAGGGCATTCGGGCAGCACCCATCGCTGCAGCGCGTCGGCAATCGTGGCGGCGGTCAGCTCGGTGAGCGTAGCGACCAGCGTCGGTAGCGGCAGGTCGGGAAACTGCGCGTGGATGGCGTCCAGCAGCGCGCGCCCGAAGACTTCGCGCCCTGTGGACTTGGGCGGCGGCTGCCCGAAGTACGGGTGCGCCAGCAGCCACGCCAGCAGCGGCGGGTGGACGGCGCCCGACTCGGCAAGCGCGCCGTCGCGGTCGTAGGTCTGCGTGCCGCCTGTGCCGTGCTGTACGGCGAGGTCAATCAGCGCGTTGGCGGGACCCGTGTCGAAGGCGCGGATGGCATCGGGTGCGCCGCCTGCGGGCAGTACGGTCAGGTTCGCCATCCCGCCGAGGTTCAGCGCGGCACGCGGTTCCGTATCGCTGCGCAGCAGCAGCCAGTCCACAATCGGCACGAGCGGCGCGCCCTGCCCGCCGTATGCCATGTCGCGCGTGCGGAAGTCGGCGACCACAGGCGCGCCCACCCGCGCCGCGATGACATCGGGCTGCCCAATCTGCAGCGTGTTCGGCGTCGGCGTCCCCAGCACCTGCGCGTCGGGCGCGTGCCACACGGTCTGCCCGTGCGAGCCGATGAAATCCACGCGCGGGGGCGAGGCTTTCTGAATCACCGCCTGCGCCGCCTGCGCGAAGCGTTCGCCCAGGTAGGCGTCCCACGCGCACAGGTCGGCAAGGCTGCCCGACTCGATGAGGCGCAGCAGCCCCGCGCGTTCGTCGGGCGTGTAGGGCTGGTAGTGCGTCGCCTGCGTCTGAATGCGAATCGCGTCACCTGCGCCCGCAATACGCACCAGCGCGGCGTCGATGCCGTCCAGCGAAGTGCCTGCCATCAACCCGACGGCGTAGCGTGGCGCGGCAGGGTTAATTCGCGGGAACCTTTCGGCAGCGGCGGCAGTCATAATAGCGCGACCTCGCTTCAGAGAAACGGCAGGAGGCGCGGGCGGGGTATCCGCGCCTCCTGTGTGTGGTGGGGTGGGTGAGGAAAAGTCGCCCAGAAAGGAGTCAATCACGCGCTGTTTCCTCGCCAGCCTCTATTATACCCCACTTACAGCCCATACAGCGGGGCGAACTTGCGCTGGAAGTAGCTCAGCAGCGGCTCCGCGCTTGGCGGCGCGCCCGTGATGCGCTCGATGAGTTCCTTCGCGGGGTAGCGCTGCCCTTGATGGTGTACCTTCTCGCGCAGCCACTCCAGCAACGGCGCGAACTCGCCCTTGCGGAACTGCGCCTGCAGGTCGCCCAAGTCGCGTTCCGCCGCCTCAAACAACTGCGCCGCGTACAGATTCCCCAGCGTGTAGGTCGGGAAGTAGCCGATCATCCCGCCTGACCAGTGGACATCCTGCAGCACGCCCTCGGCATCGTTGGGCGGCTCGAAGCCCATGTACGCCTTGAACTTCTCGTTCCACGCGCTGGGCAGGTCGGCGACTTGCAACTCGCCGCGCAGCAACGCCAACTCCAACTCGAAGCGCAGCAGGATGTGCAGGTTGTAGGTCACCTCGTCGGCTTCCACGCGGATGGTGGAGGGCTGCACGGCGTTGACGGCGAACACGAAGTCGTCCAGCGGCACATCGCGTAGCGCGTCGAAATGCTCTTGGGCAGTGGGGTAGAAGTGTTCCCAGAAGGCGCGGCTGCGCCCGACGAAGTTCTCCCACATACGCGATTGCGATTCGTGCATGCCCAGCGAGGCAGACGCGCCCATCGGCGTACCCCAATGCTCTTCGGGCAGCCCCATCTCGTAAAGCGCGTGCCCCAGTTCGTGAATCGTGCCGAACAGCGACGGGTTCAGGAAGTCTTCGTAGTAGCGCGTGGTGATCCGCACATCGCCAGGCGAGAGGCGCGTCGCGAACGGGTGTACCGTCGGGTCTAACCGTCCGCGCTGCCAGTCGAAGCCGATGCGCTCGGCAATCAGGCGGCAGAAGCGTTCCTGTGCCTCGCGCGGGTAGTGGCGGCGCAGGATGCTGGTGTCGGGCTGGCGCGGGGCGTTCTGGAGTTGCGCGACCAGTTCGGGCGTGTGGCGGCGCAACGGCTCGAACAGTCGCTCCACTTCCTGCGCGGTCATGCCCTGCTCGTACTCGTCGAGCAGCGCGTCGTAGGGTTCGCGTTCGTAGCCCAGCCGCTCGGCAATCTCGCGCACGAGGCTCACTATCTTCTCCAGGTGCGGCTGGAACAGCCTAAAGTCCGACTCTTCGCGCGCCTCTTCCCAGACCTTCTCGGCGAGGCTGGTGACGCGCGTGAACTCCATCACCAGCTCGGTGGGCAGCTTGGTGAGTTTGTCGTATTCGCGGCGCCACTGGCGGATGTTGACGGCGGGGACGCTATCGGGCGGCTGGGTCAGCTCGCTGCTCTCCAGTTGGCTCAGCCACTCGCCGATGCGCGGGTCGGTCGCGCGCTGGTGGATCATCCCCGACAGCATCGCGAGTTGGTTGGCGCGATGTGGGGCGGCTTTCGGAGGCATCGTCACGCGCTGATCCCACCCCAGCACACCTGCGATTGACCCCAGCAGCGCGGTCTCTTTCTGCCAGCTCTCCAGATTCTGGTAAATGGCACGGGCATCCATAGCAGCGGGATTATACCTGTGGCGCGAAAGTTGCTGTGGGTGTGGGTATGCGCCACAAGGAGACATGGGGGCTGTGCCTGTTGGTGATTGCCGACGCGTTGAGTACCTACTGGCTGATTACGCGCGGCTATGCGACCGAGTTCAACCCGCTGATGGACTGGCTGATCCAGCTCAGTTGGGGCGCGTTTTTCGGGGTCAAGTTCGCGGTTTTGGCGATGGCGGTGGGTCTGGCGGAGTGGTATCGTCGGCGCAACCCGCTCTTTGTGCGCCGATGGCTGCGTGCGGGCGCGTTAGCGTACCTGACGCTTTGGGTGGTCGGCGCGGCGGTGAGCAGCTTAGCGAGGTAAAGGTGTAGGGCACACGGCAGGTTTTGCAGGCACGCCTGCCTGTGGAGCCGCCAAGCAAGGCGTTCCTACTACAACCCACGCGTCTCCGCCCCGTGCCCCAAGATTAGCAGCGCGTCCAGCGTCAGTTGCACAGCCCAGTGAACCCAAAAGCACGGCAAAAACGACTTGACGCGCAGCGCAAGCCAACTCAGCGCGAACGCCGCAGGGATCGAACCCAACACTTCGGGCAGTGGCTTGCCGTAGTGCAACAGCGCGAACGCCGCCGCCTGCAGCCCCACGCCCCACCAGCCCAGCCACCGATACAGCCCGAAGGTCAGAAACCCGCGAAAAAAGAACTCCCAGCAGAACAGGTAGTAGCCGTAGGCGACGCTGAAGTAGACCGCATACGCAGGGTCGGTCAGCACGCGCTTGTCCAGCGGGTAATAGGCGCGGAACTCAGGGCGCTGCGCGACATAATACAGCACGGGCAGCATCAGCAGGTACATCCCCAGCGCCCACAGCACGCCCTGCTTGCCGTCGCCCCGCGCCAAGCCGTACTGACTGAGTTCCCCCTTGCCGAAAAACGCCAGCGACAGAATCGGCAGCCACAACAGCCAGATGGAACTGACCACGATATATTCGTTCCAGTCGCGGTAGGCGGCGGGCGCACCCTGAATGCCCAGCCAGCGCAGCGCACTCACCGTGTACGGCTGCTGATAATACAGGAACAGGAACAGCACGCCCAGCCCGCCGACAATCACGACTTCCCACTCGGTGCGCTTGCCGTGCGTCATGGCTTCTCGGAGACGCGGTAGCGGATTTCGTACACGCGCTGGCGTCCGCCGTAGCCGCCAATCACTGCCAGCGTGCCAATCGGCTGGTTCGGGTTCGGGTCGCGGGCATACAGAATCGGCGTGCCGTCGAACAGCGCCCAGAGTTTGCCGTCGCGCCGCGTGAACTGCAGCGTGTGGCGTCCGGGCGTCATCATCTGCTCGGAACTGCTGACTTCGGGTCCGAAGAGGCGGAATCGCGTGCGTGTGTTCGCGTAGCCGCCGACGAACAGGATGTAGTCGCGCCCGGCGTTCATCTCGGCTTCAGGCGTGCTGGGTAGGTACGCCGCGAGGATGCCGTCCTGCGCGGCTTCCAGTTCCACCCACAGGTCGAACGCACGCGCGTTCAGCCCCGTAATGCGCAGGTGCGCCTCGTCCCAGCCGTCGTATGCCCACGCGCCGTCGCGCACTTGCCAGCCGTCGTCGATGTGCAAGCCCTCGGCGCGGTCGGGGGTCAGCACGCGCGTTGCCTGCTCGCGAGTCAGCTCCGCAGGCGCGCCTGAAGGCAGCGGCAGCGCGCCTACTGGCTCCATCATGCGACAGTAGAACACGGCATACGGCTCGTAGACCGAGTAGCCCGCGCCCGACGGCTTGAACAGGTCTACTGAGACGCCCACCTCGCGCCCGCCGCCCTGCCAAAACCACGGGCTGTCGCCGCCGTTGGGGATAGCGAGTTCAATCACGGTCGTGCGATCGCGTCGGCGGCTTGCCTTCCAGCGCAGCCACGCGGGCGCCTCGCGCCCGCGCACACGGATGCTGACCTCGCCGCGATTGTAGATGTCCACGAACTGCACCGTGTCGGTCGTGTAGACGCCCTGCCCCTCGCCATCCAGCGCGATGTGCAGCCGTTCCCACTCGCCCGTGATTTCAAACAGCACATAGTAGGCGTCTTCGTCGTGGCAGTGCTTGACGGTCAGGCGCGTGCCGTCGGCGTCCAGTTCGCCTGCGGACGGGATGGCGTCCCACTCGCTGGAGTCGCCGTCCACCGTCGCCCGCGCGTACCACACGAACGGCTGCCACGGGTACAGCGGGTAGGGGTCTATCGTGTCGGGCAGCCCGTCGCCGTCTTGGTCGGTCGTGCGCGGGTCGGGGATGCGCGACTGCCAGCGCGGCTTGACGAAGGTATTCTGCAGCGGCGCGGGCGCCCAAGTGCTGAGCATCGCCTTGTGCAGGTCGCTCATCTGCCCGTCGGTGCGGGCACGGCGCGGGTCGGAACCGAACCGCTTCTCGTCCAGCGGCAGGCGCGGGTCGTCGTCGGGGAAGCCGTCGCCATCTGCATCGCGCACCACCACCACCTCGCCGAAATAGATGCGCAGCCACTGCGCGTCGCTCAGCGTGCGATCCCAGTATGCCATCACATTCCAGTGTTCGCCGTGCTTGCCTGCGGTGCTCCAGGGATTCATCGCTACGCTTCCGTCGGGATTCACGCGACGGTAGCGCGGGTCAGGGTGGTTGAACACGATGCGCTCGTCCTCACGATTCGCCAGCGAGAACGCGCCGAACGACTCCATCTGATGGTGGAACTCGTGCGCGACCAGCCACGCCGTGTCGCCCCCGCCCAGAAACTGGCTGCGTGCAGGGAACCCATCGGGGAAACTGTCCACGCCGTAAGTGCCCCCGCCGCTGTTGTAAAACTCCCAGCGCTGGGTCTGCGGGTTCCAACGGCGCGGGAACGCCTGCTCAATCTGCCCTGCGTAGGGGAACTCCTCATGCACAGGCTCGGTGTTCGTGCGCGTGATGTCTTTCGTGTCCACAATCGTGAACGCGCCGCCTCCAGGGGGCGCGAAGTCTACGCCTGCATAGGAACGGCACACGGGTAGCCCTTTGTAGAAGCCCTGCGCCTGTGGCGGCTCGTCGCCCCAGCGCTGCCAGCGGTCGTCTATGAAGATCTGGAAGTCCACCCAGAAGCGCATGCCGCTGTTGACCCAGAAGTAGCGGGCGGCAATCGTGTACTCCTCGCGGATGCGCTCCAGTTCGGCTTGCGACATCGGCTGGGGCGGCGGCGCGGGGTTGTTCGGGTCGTGGTACGCCGAGGCGACATTGACCACATTCGGCATCAGCAACACCTTCACGGGCAGGCGAACGATGGTCTTGTAGCCTTTGGGGGCGAGTGTGGCGAAGGCGTACTCGCGTCGCCATGGCGGGCTTACGCCCCACTTGCGCTCCTCCTGCGTCGGCTTCAGGTCGGGGTCGTAGATGCGGTAGTAGTAGCGTTTGCCTGGCTGCAGCCCCGTGATGCGCAGGCGGTGGTAGGTGTGCTTGCCTGGCTCGCCGTTCACGATGCACACGCCCGCGCCCTGCCACGGGTCGGTGCGCTTGCCTTCGGGACGCCACGCGGTCATCGGCAGGTTGCTCTGGCGGATTTGCACGCGCGTCTCGGTCGGCGTGCGCGTGTAGTATTGTAGCACCACATAGTCGCGTCCAATCTCCATCACGGGACGCATCGGGTCATGCAGTGGCTGCGTATCGCCTTGAGGCGCACCGTAGCCAACAGAGAGCAGCGTTGCCGCCAACGGCGCAAGAAACCACCGTTCCGTGAAACCTCGCATAAAGGCGAGATTCGCAGCAGCGAGGGAGATTCCTATTCCCTGCCCGTGTTTGAGTTTCCCAACACCGTTGGGGTTCAACGCCACTTGCTCGCTATTACCCTTCCTCCACGCCCCATTCGGGCACGAGTTTCTGCTCGATGCCAAGCGCCTGCAGCGTGCGGGCGACGACGGTATCCACCGCCTCTTCCAGCGTCTTGGGGCGGTTGTAGAACGACGGGTTCGCGGGCAGGATGACCGCGCCTGCCTCCGCCGCTTGCACCATGTTGCGCAGGTGTACCAGGTTGAACGGCGTCTCGCGCACGACCAGTATCAGCGGGCGTCGCTCCTTGAGGCACACATCGGCGGCGCGGGTCATCAAGTCGTCCGAGATGCCCTGCGCAATCCTCCCCAGCGCGCCCATCGAGCAGGGGATCAGCACCATCCCATCGTGGCGGAAGCTGCCGCTGGCGGGCGGCGAGAAGTAGTCGCGCGGGTGCAGCACCTTCAGCCCCGCCCACGAGTAGCCCAGCAGCGTCTCGGCAGAAAGCGTCTCGCGCGTGACCTCCAGCCCCAACTCCGTCTGCATCACTTGGATGGCTTGGTCTGAGCAGATGAGGTAAATCTCCTGAAAGTGGTGCGTCGCCTGCTTGAGGAATCGATTCGCATATATCCCGCCGCTGGCGCCTGTGATGCCCACCACCAGCCGACCTGTGCGCGTCATAGCAGGATTTTACCTTGCGCAGGGCGACCTGCTCCGTGATTCGTATCACGCAGGTAGGAGGCGCGAGCGAGGGCGCGAATCGACATGGTATGCAGGTCGCCGATGTCTCGTTCGCGCGGTTCGTCTACCCGTTTGTGTTCAAGGACGCCGATGCTTCGTCGTTGCAGGCGATTGTGCATCAGCTCAAGGAGGAGGGATGGGCGGCAGGCTCATTCCCCGAAGGCGACCTGTTGCCCCATGTGCGCGATTATCTGAACCCAGGCGACGACGGGGAGGCGACCGCGTATCTGCTGACGCTGGCGCAGGCGAATCTGGAGCGCCTTGCCCAGCAGACCCTGTGCCCTACGCACGAGACGCCCCCCCAGTGGCAGATTGAGCTGCCGAGTAGCTGCCTGCCCTTCACACTGCAGGGGGCGCAGCTGGCGATTTTTCGCGGTGGGGTCGCCCTGCTCACGCTGGATGCACGCCCCGAAAGCAGGACACTGGATGACTGGCTGGACTTTGTATACCATTTCCGCGCGTTCGCAGGCGAGGCTGGCGAAACGCAAGACCTGAGCGCGCCCACCCTTCACTGTGGCGGCACCACACTCAAGGGTATCAAGCCCCTGATTGACCATCTGCTTCAACCTGCGAACGCCCCCGCTGCCGAAGACCTATTCATGCGCAACCTGATGCTACCGTTCACCGCACTGTATGTGGACGGCGAACTGTCCGAAGCCGAGAAGTATCGGCTGCTGTACCGCGTGCGTCTGTGCTTCAGCAGTCAGCATGAGTTGCGTCCGCCCTGCGCCGAGCTACGCCCCGACCATCCCTGCCTGCTGGAGTACGCGCAGGATATGTGGTTCACCTTCGCGCAGCAGGCGGCGGGCTTTGTGGCGTTCAACGCGCCGAGCAACGCGGGCAACTTCTTCCGCACCGACCTGCCCCGACGCCTGCGCAACCGCTACTTCCTGCTCTATCAGCTCGCGCTGCACCAGAAGTTTATGCTGATGCACCTGTCTGATCAGGTGTCCGAGTCGTGGCTGCGGGGCGACGAGGCGACGCGCATGGCGACCTTCACGCGCATTCGCGATGCGCTGCTGGAGTTCACGGCGCGCGGCTACTTCGCGCAGGTGATGCAACTGGAACAACACCACCGCTACTACTGTCGCTGGCGCGAGACGCTGCAGCTGGAGACGCTCTACCAGGAGGTCAGCGACGAGGTGCGCGAGATGCACGACTACCTGCAGTTGCAACTGGAGCGACGGCGCGTGGAGCAGTCGGAGAAGTTGAACCGCGCCGTGCTGTGGCTGACGGGCGTCACGGTCGGGTTCGCGCTGCCCAGCCTGTTCGTCAGCTTTCTGGGCGCGAATGTGCAAACGCTGGAGCAGTGGGACAGCGCACTGCATCCGTACTGGTGGGGCGTGGGGCTGGTAGCGTCAGTGCTGCTGGGCGTGCTGCTCGTGGCGGTGATTGCGCTCGCATTTGCACGCACGAAGCAGGGGTAATCAATTTTCCGACGGGTAGCGCACGCCCCACTGCGCCCGTAGTGTGTCCAGCACGCGCATAATCGCCAGCGTCTCATCCAGTGGCATCCACGGGCTCTCGGTCAGCCCCTGACGCAGACAGTCATGCACATGGCGAATCTCAAACTGCAGTCCGTCGCCTTCGTAGGGGTACAGCAGGTGTTCCGTTGTGCCGTCGTTGCGCACGAGGTAGGCTTCCGATGGCTTCCACCACGGGGCGGGCATGTGGATCCGCGCCAGTGTCCCGCAGATGTTCGCCTGCTTGGGCATCTCCACTTGCAGCGACGCACTCAAGACCGCCTGCGCGCCATCGTCGTAAAGGAACAGCATGCTGCACAATTCGTCCACGCCCGTTGCGCCGAGCGTCGCGTGCGAGACGATTTGCTGGGGCGCGCCCAGCACCAAAAACGCCAGCGCGACGGGGTAGACGCCGACATCGAGCAGCGCGCCGCCACCCAACTCAGGCGCGAACAGCCGACTCGCGGGATTGAACTCTGGTCGGAAGCCAAAGTCTGCCTGCAGGTAGCGGATTTCGCCCAGCTCGCCCGCTTGGATGCGCCGTACGATTTCGCGTACGACGGGGAAACAGCGCGTCCACATGCCCTCCATCACAAACTTGCCCGACGCACGCGCCGCCTGAATCACGACTTCCGCCTGCGGCGCGTTGATGGTGAACGGCTTCTCGCACAGCACATGCTTGCCCGCCTGCAGCGCGGCGAGGGTGTTCTCGGCGTGCAGGGTGTGCGGCGTAGCGACATACACAATCTCCACTTCGGGGTCGCTGATGAGGGCGTCGTAGCTGCCGTAGCGTTTGGGCACGCCGAACTGTGCGCCGAACTGGTCGGCGGTGTGCTGCTCGCGCGAGCCGACGGCGACCACCTGCGCTTCAGGCACATAGAACGCCGCCTGCATAAACCGCCTGGCAATTTTGCCCGTGCCCAGAATACCCCACTTGACTGGCATGCAGTAGAGGATACCCGTTGCTTAGGTGTTCCATGCCCCCACGAGATAGAACGACCCCGTAATCAGCACGAGGTCGTCAGGTTCGGCGAGGCTGAGCGCGCGCTGGAAGGCGTCCTGCGGGTTCGCGGCAATTAGCAGCGTGCGGGGGGCGCGGGTCGGCTTGCTGGCAATCCATTCTTGCGCGCTTTGCAGCAGCGTCTCCGCCGTGTGTGTGCGCGGGTTGTCAATCGGGGTGAAGACGGCACTATCGGCGAGCGGCAGCAGGTGGCGCAGCGTGTCGGCAGGCTCATGCGGGGTGAGCATGCCCAGCACCAGAATCAGCCGCTGGTACTTGAACAGGCGGGGCACCGCGCGTGCCAGCACGGCGGCGGCGTCGGGGTTGTGCGCACCGTCCAGCACCACGCGCGGCGACTCGGCGACCACCTGCAGCCGTCCGGGCAGGCGCGCCTCGCGGATGCCCTGCTCGATTGCCGCGTCGGGGATGGCGTAGCCGCGCTCGCGCAGCAGCGTCGCCGTCGCCGCCGCGCATGCCGCGTTATGCCGCTGGTAGTCGCCAATCAGCGCGGGCTGCAGCGCAAGCTCCCAATCGCCCCGCCGCACGCGCACCGCCGAATCGGTCGGCGAGGGCAACGGCGTATACACAAAGCCATCAGCGAGCGACTCCCCGGCAGGCTCCGCGCGTATGACCCGATAGAGCGGCGCACCTCGCGCTTCGGCGACCCGCGCAATCATCTCAATCGCGTCGGGGTGCGCCGCGCCGCTCACCACGGGACGCCCCGACTTGATAATCCCCGCCTTCTCGTAGGCAATGTCGCGATGCGTCGGTCCCAAACGGTCTTGGTGGTCTAACCCGATGCTCACGATGATGCTCGCTTCGGGCGTAATCACATTCGTGGCATCCATGCGCCCGCCGACGCCGACCTCCAGCACGGCGATGTCTACCTGCGCCTGCGCGAACGCCCAAAACGCCAGCGCGGTTTTGATTTCGAACTCGGTGGTCAGCCCATGCTCGGTGTCCGCCAGTCGCTCAATATGGGGGCGCAGGTAGGCGACGCCCTCTGTGAATGCCTCGCGGCTAATCGGCTCGCCGTCGAGGACGACGCGCTCGCGAATGTCGAACACATGGGGCGAGGTGTAGGTTCCCACACGGTAGCCCGCCGCGCGCAAAATCGCGCTCATCATCGCCGTCGTGGAGCCTTTGCCGTTCGTGCCCGTGATGTGGATGCAGGGATACTGCAAATGAGGAGAGCCAATCTGCTCCAAGAGCGCCTCGAAACGGGCGTTGCCCAGCCGCCAGCCCTGGATCGAGAGGCTCTCGATATACCGCACCGCACTCTGGAAGTCCATCGCCGTGCCCCATGAATTATAGCGCATGGGTTATAATAGAGGCATGCGGGTCTTCGGGCTTCTGGTACTGGTGTTGTGGCTGGGGTGCGTCTCGGCGCAGACGACGATTCGTTCCGTGCAGTTGGAGGGCGTGTCGGTCGCCGCGCCCGAACAGGTCGGCGCGTCGCTGTACGCGCTGATAGGAACCGCCCCCACAGACGAGCAGTTGCGCGCGGCACTTGAGGCGGTAGAGGCGTGGTATCGGCAGCGTGGCTATACGCTCGCGCGGGTGGTGGACTACACGCTGGACGAATCGGGCGCGCTGACTGTGCAGGTCGCTGAGGGCGTGATTGAGCAGATTGAGGTGCGCGGCAACACGCGCACGCGCACGGAGGTGCTGCGCCGCTTGCTGGGCGTGCGCCCCGGCGAGGTCTATAACGAGGAGCGGCTGCAGCGCGTGCGCCAGCGCATCGGGCGATTCCCGTTCCTGCGCGACGCGAAACTGGGCGCGGAGCCAGGCGAACAGGTCGGCGCGACGAACCTGCTGCTGCAGGTAGAAGAGGAGCAGTCGCTCGATTTCGCGGTTGCGGCGGGTTACAGCAGCGAGCAGGGCTTCGTGGGCTACGCCGAGCTGGTCGAGACGAATGTGGGCGGGCTGGGGCATCGCGCGCGAATACAGTGGCAGCGCGAGCAAGTGCGCAACCCCCTCACGGGCGAGTACGAGGCGTTGCGCCCGTCCTATTCACTGAGCTACGAAGTGCCGCGCGCGCTGCCCGGCGCGTTCAACTTCGGCGTCGAGCTGTACGACCGTGCGCCGTTCTACCCCGTGTTCTACGCGGACATCGACACCGTGCGCCGCTACGAGCGACGGCGTGGGGTCGCTGCCTACATCGGCTTCGATTGGCGCGAGCTGTTCGAACTACGCCTGCGCTATCGCGCCGATCGGGTGGACTACGACGACGCGCCCGACGCGCTGCTTGCACCGACCCTGCGCGCCGCCAATCGCGGGCGGTTCGACGCGCTGGGCGTGCAGGTGATTTACGACACGCGCGAGGGTCGCTTCCCGCGCGCGGGGCTGTACGCCAGCGTGCTTGCCGAGCGCGCGTTGTCGGGCGACTTTCGCTTCACCCGCGCGGTGGGCGAGGCGCGGTACTACATCCCGCTGCGCCGCGAGCAGACGCTTGCCCTGCGCGGGGTCGCAGGCGTCGCCTCCGAAGACGCGCCGCTGAGCGAACTGTTCTGGGCGGGCGGCTACGACCTGCTGCGCGGCTACGCCCAAGACGAGTTTCGGGGCAACCGCCTCGTGGTCGGCAGCGCAGAGTACCTGTTCCCCGTGCTGGAAGCGGTGCAGGCGGCGGTGTTTGTGGATGTCGGCGCGGTCTGGAGCAGCGGAACGGAACTCTCCGATGTGCCCGTGCGGGCGGGCGTCGGCGCAGGACTGCGATTCGCCTCGCCGATTGGACTCATCCGCTTCGACCTCGCCTACGGCAAGCGCGGGTTCGTCTACCTGAGCCTCGCAGGGGTCTACTGAAGGTACAATTGCGCTATGCAGGAGCGTCTGTGGGCGCCGTGGCGGATGCAGTATGTCAGCGAGGCGGGCAAACCGAGCGCGGAGTGCATCTTCTGCGCCAATCCCGCCGCTGGCGAGGACGCACGCAACCTCATCGTCTGGCGCGGGCAACTGTGCTTCGTGATGCTGAACCTGTACCCGTACACCAGTGGGCACTTGATGATTGCGCCCTATCGCCACACGCACGATTTGGCGAGCCTGACCGACGCGGAGTGGCAGGAGTTGGGCGCGCTGACGCGCCTGTGCCTGCGTGCGCTGGAGCGTGAGTACCGCCCCGACGGGTTCAATGTCGGGTTCAACTTGGGGCGCGCGGCGGGCGCGGGCATCGAAGCGCACCTGCATATGCACATCGTACCGCGCTGGCACGGCGACACGAACTTCATGGCGACCATCGGCGAGACGCGCGTGCTGCCCGAAAGCCTCGAGCAGACCTACACGCGCATCCGCAACGCCCTGCAGGAGGTGAGCGCGTCCGATGACGGAACAGCCTGTTGAGGAACTTCTGGCAGCGGTGGAGGCGCGCGCCAAGCAGTGCGTCGCCTGCCCGCTGGCACGCACGCGCACCAATGTCGTATTCGGTGAGGGCAACCCGCGTTCGCCGCTGGTCATCGTCGGCGAGGGACCAGGCGAGCAGGAAGACGCCACAGGACGCCCGTTCGTCGGTAGGGCAGGCGCGCTGCTCGACAAAGCGCTGCGCGAGGCGGGCATGCTGCGCCGCCATGTGTATATCTGCAACATCGTCAAGTGCCGCGCCTGCGTCGTTGAAAACGGGCGCACACGCAACCGCCCCCCCACCCAAGACGAAATCCAAGCCTGCTACTCGTGGCTCGACCAGCAACTGTCGCTGATTAAGCCGCTGGTGATTGTGTGTCTGGGCGCGCCTGCCGCGTCTACGCTGATTCACAAAAACTTCAAGATTATGCAGGAGCGCGGGCTGTGGTTCAGCAACCAATACGCGCCCGCGGTGATTGCCGCGCTGCACCCTGCGTACATTTTGCGTCAGGCAGGCGAGGCATACGAGCGTGCGTACCGTTCGCTGGTGGACGACCTGACCGCCGCGCGCGAGCGCGCCCGCGAACTGCGCCGCCTCCAAGAGCAGATGCAGCCCCTGCAGCCCGAAGGCGACGACCAACTACGCCTGTTTTAGCCCCCGCGCTGTCCGCTTTCGCCCCGCTT
>Ga0272449_1002416_pt1 | contig 17469 bp, 13 predicted proteins | sample YNPCB0241_FD_198679 | JGI IMG/M metagenome (GOLD analysis project Ga0272449, IMG submission 198679) | Hot spring sediment microbial communities from Yellowstone National Park, WY, United States - YNP-CB-024-1 | ecosystem: Environmental > Aquatic > Thermal springs > Hot (42-90C) > Sediment... | reverse complement strand
AGGGCACGGAATTTTTACATCGGTGGGCTTCAGAGGGCCCAAACTCAGGGGAAATATTTGCAAAGACAATCAAGCGGATCTTGAGCAGTCCAGGAAGGCGTCTGGATGTCTGGCACCGGCAATCATTCTTTTCTTATGGATAATTTCGACTCACGTGTTTCGGGGATGTCTTTAGGCCTGATGAGCTTTCTGGCTGTGGGGTTCTGAAGGCGGAGAGCCCAGCCCGCCAGGGGGGGCCGACGGGGGAGCTAAAAGGCACGTTTGGGCTTGTTGGGCGCGGAGGAATTCGCTTTCGAGGTAGGCCTTGCCCTGGCGAATGGTGATGTGATCCCAGGGAAGAGGCCGCCCTAAAGGATAGGGCTCGTGAAGGAGAAGTTCCACATCAATCCCAGCTTGTCGGCAGGCATCCCACCAGATTTCGGGGCGGAAATGTTCGGACCAATTGTCCAGCCGAGCTCCATTCCGCCAGGCTATTTCGATAGCCCGACCCAGGCGGCGATCCCCCCGGGAAAGTAACCCCTCCAGGAGGCTTGTCTCCAGGTCGTGATATTTCAGTTCCACAGACCGCAGGTGTTTGCGGCGAACAAGAAGCCGATGGGCCTCCAGGAAGTATTCTCGGCGTGCCATCCCGTACCACTGGAAGGGTGTGTGCGGTTTGGGTACCAGGTTAGAAACGTTGGCCACCACCGTGGCTGGTTTTCCCACCAGCTCCTGCCGCAGCCGGGAGATAGTCTCGGCAAGCTCGATGATACCCTCCAGGTCCGAAGGACGTTCGCCGGGAAAACCGCACATGAAGTAGAGTTTGATCCGATCGAAGCCCCGTTCAAAAGCCTTGCGACAACCGGCAATGAGGTCTTCGTTGGTGATCTGTTTTCCGATGAGCTGCCGCATATCGTCGCGGGCTGCTTCCGGTGCCAAAGTCAACCCACTGTGCCGATCGGTGTCCAAAAGTTCCCCTAGGAGTTTCAATTGCTCGTTAATTCGCAAACTGGGCACGGAGATGCTGACCCGCAAGGGGCCAAGCACTTCTTTTAACCGCCGGTAAAGTTCCTCGAAGTGGGGGTAATCGCTTGTGGAAAGCGAAAGCAGAGACACCTCGTTGTAGCCGGTGTTACGGTAGGTTTCGAGGACGGCGCACACAATAGTATCCACCTTCCGGTAACGAAGTGGCCGCTTGAGCACGGTGCTTTGGCAGAAGCGGCATCGCCAGGGGCAGCCCCGCATGATTTCCACAGTGATCCGATCCTGGACGCATTCAATGTTGGGGACTATCGGCCGGGTGGGAAGAGGAATCGCCTCCAAATCGCGGACGATGGCAGGGGAAATGACGGCCGGCAGCCCCGGATAGCGAGGCCGGGGCGGCAAAGCTCGTCCATCGGGGGCGATCTCTACCTCGTAACAAGTGGGTACATAACAGTTGGGAAATTGCTCGGCAAGCTGGCGAAGGGCTTCCTCCCGGCTTCTGCTCCGATTTCGGACCGCAAGCCAGGTCCGGCAGAGCTGGGGCAGGATTTCCTCCCCGTCGCCAATGACGAAAAGATCGATGAAATCGGCCATGGGCTCGGGATTCACCGTGCAAGGTCCACCGGCAATTACCAGCGGGTCTTTCAAGGCTCGGTCGGCGGAGCGGAGGGGGATTTTCCCCAGTTCAAGCATCGTGAGTACGTTAGTGTAATTCAGTTCATGTTGGAGACTGAAGCCCACGATGTCGAACTGGCAAAGGGGGGTAAAAGTTTCCAAGCTATAAAGGGGAAGATTTGCCTGCCGGAGGAGCTTTTCCATATCGGGGGCTGGGGTGAAGGCCCGTTCACAGGCCCAGTCGGGCATCTGGTTGACCACCGCATAAAGCACTTGGAGGCCGTGATTACTCATCCCGATGGGATAGAGTTCGGGAAATGCCAGGCAGAGCCGCCCGGCAAGATCCCGGGCCGGCTTGCGGATCATGTTCCATTCGCCGCCAAGATATTGGGCCGGCTTTTCCACCTGAGGAAGGATCCTACGAACGACGAAGTCTTTAAGTTCCGAGCCGATCATCGTGGGTGTCTATCTGTTCCGTCTGTTCCTGCTGCCATGCCGTTGTGGGAAGTGTGCCCTCATCTACCGCAACGCCCCCCTGGTCCTTGACAAGCGAAAAGGCCGAAGGATGGGGTTCTTGACAATTTTACCCCACCACGTGCGGAAATTTTCGGAGAAGGACTCTCGGTCTAAGCCGACCTGGGGATAATCTTCGGGCAAAAGTACCCTTGTGCCCTGGGGTATGATATTTTTGATGACTGGATTCCGGCCGGAGGATCGGGGGCATTCCCGGGAGGTTGGGGGAGGTACCTAGGCATGGGGAATCGTTGCTGCCCCAAAAGGGTTTGGCTCGGGCAACGGGCTTTTCCCTGGGGGTTGGGCACAGTCCGCTTTTTTAGGGTGGTGATAGGGTGTTCTTAGTGTTTGGTTTTGGGAAAGAAACACCGGGGTCTGGTTGGCTAGGCGGCTAAGGCCGACTTTCGGAGGAGTCGCCTTGGTCAGGAGGGAGGTCAAATGGGATCCCGATTGTCCAATCCTGCAGTATTTTGTCCCCTGCTACTTCTTGGCATACTTCTTTGCGGGATGGTTCTTGAAGGGCCGGAAGGAATCTGGGCTTTTCAAACCCCTGGCTGGTTCGAGAAAGCCCGGGAACAAATGGTGGCCGAGGCGATCGTGGGAGCGGGGATCAAAAATCCACGGGTCATCGAGGCCATGCGGCGGACGCCTCGACACGAGTTTGTACCACCGGAGCAACGCCATCTGGCCTATTACGATATGGCCTTGCCCATCGGTTTTGGGCAGACAATCTCCCCGCCTTTCGTGGTGGCCTTCATGACCGAGGCTTTGGATCCGCAACCAACGGATCGGGTACTGGAAGTTGGCACCGGCAGCGGCTATCAAGCAGCGGTCCTCAGCCCGTTGGTTAAGGAGGTGTACACGATCGAGATTGTGGAGCCGCTTGCCCGTCGAGCGGCCGAAACCTTGGCCCGGCTGGGCTATAAAAATGTGTTCGTCAAGGCTGGGGATGGATACCTCGGCTGGCCGGAAAAGGCCCCCTTCGACAAAATAATCGTCACCTGTTCTCCGGAAGAAGTTCCCCAGCCCCTAGTGGAGCAGCTGGCGGAGGGAGGTCGGCTAGTGATCCCGGTGGGCGAGCGATATCAGCAAACCCTCTATTTATACCGGAAAGAGGGAGGAAAACTGACACGAGAAGCCTTGCTACCGGCTTTGTTTGTGCCAATGACCGGCAAAGCGGAGGAGGAACGGCAAGTCCAGCCGGATCCCACCCGTCCCACCCTGGCCAACGGGGATTTCGAAGAGCTGTTGGAAGGTACAGAACAAGTAGCCGGTTGGCATTACCAACGACTGTTGGAAGTTGTTCGAGATGGGGCTCCGAGCGGCGAGGTCTTCGTCCGCTTTAGCAACAAGGAGCCCGGTCGGGTGGCTCAAGCCTTGCAAGGTTTTGGGATCGATGGCCGGCGGGTTCGCCGCATTCGACTTCAAGCATGGCTGAAGGGGGAGAACCTTCGGCCGGGCCGTACCGCCACGGAACAACCGGGAATGGTGATCCTCTTTTATGGCGAGAATCGAGAGGAGGTAGGCACCGCCTTTTTTGGTCCGTTTTTAGGAACCTTCCCCTGGACCCAGCGATCGGTTATCCTTCCGGTACCCATGCAAGCCCGAGAAGCGATTATCCGGATCGGGCTTCTTGGCGGGACCGGCACCTTGGCCGTGGATGCAATCCGACTTGAACCCGTTGGGCCGGGTACTTCTCGGAAGTGAAATCCCTTGCAAAGCCTCTCTTAGGGGCACTACTGTGCCTCGCTTGAGTGGCGGATAATATCCTCGAATTGGGAAATTCTTCCCCGAGCCGGATGGTGGTTTGCCGGGTTTAAAGGAAGAAAGGTAGGCGGAGAATCCACCTAGAGATCTGCATTCCGAACGGGAAGGCTAACCGTCGGGACTGCAGAAAGACCACCTATACGGATGAGAGCTAGTTAAGGAGGCGGATATGGGTGTGACAGAAATTTTTTGGGTCTTTTTGATGTTGAGTCTTCTCCAGCCGGTGGTCCGGCAGAAGATGCTCGAGGCGGCCAGGATTCGCCTTATTCGCAAAATCGAACGGCTTCGCGGTCACCGGGTGATTGTGCTTATCCATCGGCAGGAGACGATGAGCCTTCTTGGCTTTCCGGTGATGCGATATATCGATATCGAAGATGCGGAGGAAGTGATCCGGGCTATTCACTTAACCGATCCGGATATGCCGATTGACATGGTGCTCCATACCCCAGGGGGACTTGTGCTGGCGAGCTTGCAAATAGCTCGCGCGCTAAAGGCCCACCGCGGAAAGGTAACCGTGTTTGTGCCACATTATGCGATGTCCGGAGGTACCCTGATTGCTTTGGCGGCCGATGAGATCGTGATGGATCCGCATGCCGTCCTGGGGCCGGTAGATCCCCAGTTGGGGCAATATCCGGCGGCTTCTTTGGTGCGGGTGATTCAGCAAAAGGATATCAACCGGGTGGAGGATCAAACGCTAATCCTGGCCGATATGGCTCAGAAGGCGTTGGAGCAATTGCGGCGGGAAGTGCTCGAACTGCTGCCGGAAAGTATGCCTCGGGATAAAGCGGAAGCTTTGGCCGAGCGACTCACTCAGGGTACCTGGACACACGATCATCCAATTAGCTTTCAAGAGGCTCAGGAAATGGGGCTGCCCGTAAAGGGCGAAATGCCCCGCGAATTTTACGAATTGATGGAGCTATTCCCCCAGCCGGTCCGGCGTCAGCCAGCCGTGCAATACATTCCGATCCCTTATGGACCTCAGGCACCCAGTCGCGGGGAAGGCCGGTAGGATGGAGGACAAATCAGCTGGCGAACCCTTTTGTGGGCCGGTGGGAATGTTCCGCTCAGCCATCATTTTGGCGGGAAGCCGACCATCCGCAGGTGCTAGGAGGGTCTCCTTCGACTTACCCGGCCCCAAATATACACGTCATTTCCCACCCTCTGAACTTGCGGACAGTCTAGCTGCCAGGCTTCCTCCGGCAAGGTGACCCCTATTCCGCCGACTGCCCCGGGTGCATCATTGCCGCCAAAAATTTTGGGGGCCACAAAGGCATGCACTTCGTCCACTTCATGAAGGGCAAAGAAAGTGCCAAGCACCTCTGCCCCTCCCTCCACAAGCAGGTTCGTCATTCGACGTCGGCCGAGTTCCTCAAGCAAAGCTTGCAGCCGATCGGGCCAAGATTCCTGAGGGAAGGAAAGCACTTCGCAACCGCGGGCAGCAAGGACCTCTTTTTTGTCGGGGGGAGCTTGCGGGCCGGTCACCACCAGCACAGGACCTTCGCTGGCCGTTTGCACAAGCCGGCTTTCCACGGGCAGGCGTGCAGCACTATCCAAGACAATTCGGCAGGGCTTTCGTGGTCCTGGGGGATCGGCCAGGAGAAGGGGATCGTCAGCGAGTACTGTTCGGATGCCCACTAAGATGGCATCCATCCTGCCGCGGAGTTGATGCACAATCTTACGAGCCTCGGCGGAGGTAATCCATCGGCTCTTCCCGCAAACTGTGGCAATTTTTCCATCGAGGGTCATAGCCCATTTGGCAATAACCCACGGCCGTCCCCGAGTCACCAGCTTCAGATAGGGGGCAAGGAGGGCAGAGGCTTTCTCTTCTAAAAGACCGCAGTCGACCTGGATGCCTGCTTGTCGGAGCTGGGCAAGTCCCTTGCCGGCAACCGCCGGGAACGGATCTTCCCGGGCCACCACCACCCGAGCGATCTTAGCGGCGATGATGGCTTCGGTACATGGAGGGGTTTTGCCGTAGTGACAGCAGGGTTCGAGGGTGACATACATGGTAGCCCCTTGAGCCCGGGGGCCGGCCATCCGCAGGGCCTCTGCCTCCGCATGGGGTCCTCCAAAGAATCGATGCCATCCCTCGGCAAGCACTTCCGCACCGCGAGCAATCACACATCCCACGGGCGGATTGGGCTCTACGTAACCCCGGCCCCGCTCGGCAAGCTCAAGGGCCCGCTCCATGTGCCACCGATCTAATTCCGTTTGATCCATGGTTCCCTCCAAGATCTGCACAACCCATTTGATTGAAAAAAAGCCGGGGCACCGTCTAGTCGCTCAGAAGCTCGGGAAGTAGATCACTCCCGGCTCAACCTTTGCCCGTTTACAGGGCACCAATCCCCGCCGAGCCACCTTCAGCATAAAGAGTCTTGTGCCGTTTGGACGGGGAGCCTTTGAACCAAATCCCAGGATCGCGAAAAATCGGCAGTCCCAGGGACATTTCTCCGGAAGGAAAAACGGTTTGAGGCCGTAATAATCCAAGATTTTCCGTTTTGCACGTTCCTCTGGGCATCTCCGCCCAAGCTTTCATCTTGGCAAGAGGGGAGGTTAGGGACAAGCCGCCCACTCGGAGAAATCCGGCTCTTTCCTTGGGGCAGGTGGTTGTTGCCCGGAAGGATGCCTGCCTCAGGGGGTGCTGGGGATGTTGCGAATACCCTGCTTTCGAGTTGTACACGAGGTTTTTCTCCCCAAGAGACCGTAAGGAGGTATGCAACGGTTAGCACGAATGTGGTGCAAGGAATTCCGGAAGTCAGGGTTTTTGGAGAAGATCCTGGCCGGTCTTCGGGGGCTTGGGGGGAGGGTCTTGAGAACGAGAATTGGGTTTGGCTCGGTGAATTGGGTGTTGCAAATTGATACACATAACCCAGCGGGACGGCAGCATGACTTAGAATCCCCGAGGATTGGAGGGTCTCGGCCCGATTTGATGGCCGATCTTCCGCTTGACAGTGTGGCAGCTTATGATATCTCCTGGGCGTCCTAAATCTTTATATTTCAAGAGGATACGTTCGACCATTCACGGTGACTCTCTCATGGCTCACAAGTTTGCAAAACCGAAAAACTGAGCCAGTGCAAAGGGCTGTTTGGCACGGATTATGTAGCTGGGAATAGTCGAGCGACTAAGCAAGTTAAGGGGAGTGGGGCGGCCCGGCACTCGGACAGGTTTCGAAGGGTTGGTCTTGGCACCTGGGTCTGCTTTTGATTGGCGAGGGTGACCATTCGGGGGTAGCCCTCGGCGGAAGATAGGCTGAGAGGGAGTTCGGAGGATGCCGGTTGACTGTGAAAGAAGGAAAAAAGGCCGGGCTTTCTGGGGGGATGGAAGCCCGGCGACGTTCTCGGAAGTGGTGGTCTTGGTAAGGCCGGGGTAGGCCAATTCCCCCGTATTTAGGGGGAGATCCGAGGGATCAGGGAAACTCGGGTTCCAAACACTTTCCCGGGTGAGTAGGCATTTCTCGATGGAGGGCACGGACGACCCCCTGAGAGAATAACTTTGCCAAAAGGGATTCCATTTCGGGAGGACTAAGCCGAGGTGAAGACCGACCCCGAGGGGGTGAAGACCTCGCTGGAGATTTACCGGCTCTAAACCTTGGGACGACTGGCCCGCAGGGGCCTCTGGGACTTGGGGGCCGGACGGTGCTTGCCCACACCGCCCGGATGTCACCGCGGGGGTGACACCCAGAGGCCCTGTGTTTTTTTAACCGGTTTTTAATCGGCCGGGGTCTTCTCGGGAAATTTGAACTTCTCTTCTGGTAAGGTTTTTAGGGATTTTCTGGGGCCTGCGACCGGGCTTCCGGCGAAGTCGGCTGGGCATTGGTAGGGCCAAGCTTGGATGAATTCTCGTGAATGGCGGATCAAGGGGCTTAGGATCCGGACCCGGAGGGGCAATAGGGAGGTTGTACTGCCGGGAACGTTTGTCGCCATGGGTTAGGCAGACTCCTAGAAAGGGGAAGAGGTTTCACTTGAACTTATCAGGGAGAAGAGTTCCACTCGAAGTATGTCCGGTGTTGAAGCTTTTCCTCCGGACCCGGGGGCAACGAAGTTCGGATTGAGAGGAGTTTGCGGCCTGTATGGGTGCCGCAACCGGGAAGTTAGCTTTTAGGCTTTGAGGCTAAATCATTTGGTACAACCTACACTTTTTGGGGCGGAGAAAGAGCAGCTGTGGGACTTGCACCGTGCACGGAGACTCTCTGGATTCCTCCCGGTTTTCCCTCGCTCTGTAAGGAGCGACTTTTTGGCGGGGAGTTGGTCACGGCTCGAAAAATCAAGGGGACGGGTTTATGCCCCCGGGAGTTGCTCAAGAGATAACCCGTTCGGCGGACAACGGCCAGCCTCAGGGGGGAATCGAAATCCCGGGGGGGCACCAGGGAGGCCCGAAACCGCTCTCCCGTGGGCTGAACTTGACCGTTGTGCTACTGGTGACGCTGGCGATTGTTCAGCCGCTGGCTGTGGCAGCTTATTTAGTCCTAAAGTCGTCGAGTCAATCCCACTCTTCTCAAGAGATTGTTTTAGGAAAGTTTCGGTTCACTGCCCCGCCGGACGACCCCGGCAAGCTGCGAGCCTGTGAGTTCCACATCGCTTTGGTCCTCGCTCGGGAGTGGCGAGCCTGGGCTGAAGGGAAAATCCGGCAGGAGCCCGGCCGATTCCGCCAAGCCGTCGAAGAAGTGCTCCGCGAGGCCCGGTCCAGCGATTTCGCCGATCCGTCTTTTCGAACTCTTCGTCGGGTCCTTCGGGAAAGGCTAAACGATCTTTTAGGAGTGGCGGCAGTTACCGAGGTGTTTATTACGGAGTGGCTCCCCCAGTGGGCCAAGGCCGAGACTTCCCCTGGAATGACAGCCGAGGGATTGCCGCAGGCTTTTCCGCCCGTGCCCGAAGTGAACTTGTAAACGGGTTCCTTGTCTTTCAAACACCTCTCCAGCTGGACCTTGACCAAACATTTACGCCTTGTGCCTTGCTATTTGCCCAATCAAACAGCCGCTCAAGGCCCCACGCTTGTTTATTGCCAGGTTGATTTTGTGGAAGCATTAGCGACCGACCATGCTTGCGAGTATACTGAAAGCCGATCGGCTTTCTCGGCAGGAGCACGTTACCGGTTACGATTTCAGGAATAGCTGCCGGAGGTGTTTGGAGGGGGCGTGGGGACAAAAGTGGCCGAAACCCAGAGGTTAAACTTCTGGCAGAGGGAATCATTGGCTAGGGTTTGCTAGGGCTAGTTCAGTCCGAATTTTATGGAGAGGAGGAAATCGTGTTGAGGAAGATTCTGTGCTCCCTTGGGGCTAGTGCTTTGCTCGCTATGCTTGGGATCGTAATTGGATGGGGACAGGTCGGCGGAGGCCTGAGCTGGGGGCAAGAGGTAGACCTGGCCGAGGTAGCCAAGAAAACCGAAAAGAAAGTCTTTCGCCGATCCAATGGGTTTGAATTGCCTTATCGGCTTCTGATCCCGGAAAACTACGATCCGGCCCGCAAGTATCCTCTTATTGTTTTCTTCCATGGAGCAGGCGAACGAGGCACCGACAATGAGGCCCAGCTGAGGCACCCTCAGGTATTGCGGTTAGCTTTGGACGAGAAAGATCCTTGTTTCTTGGTAGCTCCTCAATGCCCCAGGAATAGCAGCTGGACTGACCTGTTGGCTACCTTTCGCCAGGGGCTGAAGGAACTTCCCCCAATTACGGAACCGATGCTGGCCACCATCGAACTGCTGGAGGCCTTGGCACAGGAATACTCTCTGGATCGGGATCGATGGTATGTCACTGGGCTTTCGATGGGGGGCTTTGGCACGTTCGACCTTCTCATCCGCAAACCGGACTGGTTTGCTGCAGGTGTACCTTTGTGCGGTGGAATGCCAGAGGCCGAAGCACCGAAGATTGCCCATATTCCAATGTGGATCTTCCATGGAGCGGCAGATAAAGTGGTGCCGGCAGAGCTTTCCCGCCGGGCGGTTCGCGCGCTAGAGGCTGCCGGGGCCACCAACGTCCGTTATACGGAGTACGAGGAGGTAGGTCATGACGTCTGGCGGCGGGCCTACTTGGAGCCGGAACTCCGCACTTGGCTTTTGGCACAAAAACGAGGACCGAAGTAAACCCGGGACTTCTTGGTGTGGTGCTCCGCGACTTGCGAAATACAGCGGCAATTATTCCTAGGAAATCCGGGCTGATGTTGGACTTCCCCCAAAGCTGGAGATCTTTCCCAGCGTTCGCCCTATGAAAGCGAGACGGTTCCCCGGTTTTCCGTGGGGCTTAGGAGGAACTTGGCCGACGGTCTGCTATATGTCCTGGTTTTGAGGTAGGTTCCGGTATCCCACATGAGAAACCACACCGTGCCTGGGCCGAATGGAGGCAGAGGGATGGTATAGCGGGAAGATTGCTATCCGTGTCGGCCGGAACGGACGAGGTGGACGGTTTCCCGTATCCTTAACGAAAACCCGGAGTTTCTGGCGAACTGAAGTTCCCCTCGTAGGGGAACTTGCTTTCGGTGAGTCTTTGGCAGTCAAACCTAGGAACTTGAGCTAGGGGGACCGGATATGCATACAGAAGCGAACCGCCAGCACCAAACGGGATTATCCCGGCGGGGATTTGTGGCCACTTCGGCGGCCCTGGGAGTTACGGTACTGCCTGCAAAAACGGTATTTTCTTATCAAGAAAACGAAAAGATCGGCTTGGGGTTGATTGGAACCGGTGGACGGGGCCGGTGGCTTGCCGATCTTTTCGTCAAGCACGGAGGTTATCGAATTGTTGCAGCGGCCGATTACTTCCAGGATCGGGTCGACGCAGTGGGTAATGCGTTCGGAGTGCCGGAGGCAAATCGTTTCACGGGCCTGGCAGGATACCGACGACTCCTAGACAAAAAACCAGATGCCGTGGCAATTCAAACTCCTTCCTATTTCCACCCGGAGCAATCTCTTGCCGCGGTGGAAGTAGGGTGTCACGTGTTTTTGGCTAAACCGGTAGCTGTGGATGTGCCTGGCTGTTTGGATATTCTTCGGGCCGGCCAGCTAGCCCGCCAGAAGAAGCTCTGTTTTTTGGTGGATTTTCAGACCCGGGCCAATGCTCTTTACCAAGAGGCGGTTCGGCGAGTTCATGCTGGGGATATTGGCACCATTGTTTGTGCAGAGGCCCGATATTACACGGGTTTTGATCCGGCCCGAGGGGAAGCACTCGCCCGGGATCCCGACAATAAAGAACTCCAACTCCGGTATTGGGCGTTGATGCGAGTGCTCTCAGGCGATGTGATTACCGAGCAAAACATCCATGCCCTGGATGTCGCTACCTGGTTCTTGAATGCCGATCCGGTGAAGGCTTACGGCACAGGAGGACGAAAGGGGCGGGGAGCAGGGGGTGATTGTTGGGATCACTTTGCCGTCATTTACTATTTCCCCGGGGATGTGGTGCTCAGTTTTAGTTCTAAGCAGCTCGGCACCGGCTATGAGACCATCGCTTGCCGGGTGTTTGGTACCGAGGGTACTGCCGACACCGATTATTGGCGGGCCGTTAGCATCTCCGGGAAAAAACCTTTCGAGGGAGGCTCGGTGGAAGGGCTATTCACTACAGGTGCCCAAGGGAATATCGCCACCTTCTGTGAGTGCATCCGGCGTGGGGATTCGAGCAATCCCTCTGTGGAACCAAGTGTGCGGAGCAATTTGACCACCATTTTGGGCCGAATGGCTGCCTATCGTCATGGGGAAGTGACGTGGGAAGAAATGATGCGGACGGCCGAAAAGTGGGAGTTCGACACTTCCGGCCTCCGGCAATGAAGGAAATGGGTGTACGGCATTTTCCCGCTGCCGGCTGGGGAAGCTTTCGCCAGCTGGGAAAAGCCGCTTGAGGAGCAAAGGGTACCGGAGTTCAGTGGAAGCTTTCAAGGATTCCGGCCGTCAAAGGCCAGTGGCCAGTCTGGGGAGAATTTTCGGGTGCCTCTTAGTCCCACGGTGTGGTTTCCGGGAACAGGTTGCACTGGGTGGCGAAATGTTCAGAGGCTCCCGGCGTTTTTTCTCGGGAAGTATTTTCCTCCGGGTGGTTACGTTTGGGATTTTGGGGAACACTTCGGCGGGGTTTTGCTAAGCCTCAGCTACGTAGGCAGATTGAGGAAAGTGGCTTTTTACCGGTAGTGGTTGAGCGAGAAACCCATGGAAGAAAGTCGGCAGTTACGGATTGCATTTATCGGTGCCGGCCAGATGGCTACAGCCTTGGCCGAGGGGCTTCTTCGGGCGGGAGTGATCACTGCAAGTCAGATCACCGCGGCCGATCCCGACCCTGAGGCAAGAAGCCGCTTTGCCCGAGCCACCAAGGCAACCGTATATGCCCAGAATTCCGATGCTATTTCTGGGACCGATGTGGTGATCCTGGCTGTCAAACCCCGGTTGGTACCGGAGGTTCTTCGTGAGCTGGCCTCTGGCCTGGCGGACAAGTTGGTGATCTCTTTGGCGGCAGGTGTTTCCACGGGGAGCATTTTACAGGTTTTGGGGCCGGCTGCCCGGGTGGTCCGGGTCATGCCCAACACCGCTGTCCGCATTTTGCAGGGGACAAGTGTTTTTGTGCCGGCAGGAGCAACCAGCGAGGAGGATGTAGCGATTGTCCGTCGGCTTTTTGGGGCAGTGGGTGTGTGTATTCCCTTGGAGGAGGGGTTTTTGGATGCGGTGACGGCCGTCTCCGGATCTGGCCCGGCGTTGGTGTATCTCCTTGTGGAAGCAATGATCGACGCAGGGGTCCTTGTCGGATTGCCCCGGTCCACAGCCCGCACACTTGTGCTACAAACTTTCCGTGGGGCGGTGGAAATGCTCCGCGAAACGGGGGGACATCCGGCTGAGCTTGCGGCCCAAGTCACTAGTCCCGGAGGTACTACCATTGCGGCTTTAAAGGTACTTGAGGAACGGGGAGTCCGTGGGGCTTTGATGGCCGCCGTGGAAGCCGCCGCTCGCCGGGCAGCCGAACTCCGCAGTCGTGACAATTGACCTATAGAGGAAGTCAGTTGTTAGCTGTTGGGAATTTAACCTGGCGAACCAAAATTCGGGATAATCTCTAAGAGTTGGCTCGAGGAATAAGTTGGTTTAAGAGTTGGTTCGAGCAATAATTGGGTCCAAATTCCACTGGTTCCTGAATCACAGATTTCTGTTCCTTATTTTGAAAGATTTAGCGGAGTCGGCTGGAGGAGTCTGTGAGTCAACACCTGGCGGATTGAACAAGGAAAGTATAGGAGCCGGCCCAGCGGACGTTTTTCCTTTGGCACCTCTGAATACTGGTTCTCCAGCGTTTAAAGAGTCTTCCAGAACATCACCGGGGGTCAAGAAATCAGGAAGAGCCAAACAAGGTTTAAAACTATCGATCCATTGAGCATTGGCCTTTGAGAGTTTGAATTTCGGCGAGTTCCTTCCGGCTTTTCCGAGATCCCAGCCGGCCAACGGTTCCGGGAGTTGATTGGAGGTTACGTTTCGGTGTGCCCGCGAGGGGGGCTTCTCAGACGACAACTAGATGGCACGTCGGAATTCGAAGTGGTTGCAAGACTGAGAGTGCGAGAACCGGTGTCGTTCGACCGGGCTGCGGTGGGTTTTGCGGTGATTGATGTAGCTTTTTCCGAGCCTTATGAACTAGGGAGGGCAGAAGGGGAGTATGTCACTGTTTAGTGATCCGCGATACCGCTGGCGAGAGACGTATTTTGTGCTGTTCAAGTCGGAGCGTCGGCCCCTGTTGAAGAAAGTGGAACGGGCTCTTCGGCGGCTAAATCCCTCTTTTGTCCTCCTAAACCAGAAGGCCGACAATCAAGGGTTTTTCCAGTTTTTGACCGTAATCTCGCCCGACGATTTTGCCGCCTTGGATATCGCCTACACGGAAGGAAAAGATGTTGTGGAAGAGACCCAGGAACTTATCGAGCAGCTTGGCATAGGCGAGTTTGGCTCCGAAGATCGGCAGCGACTGCGGGAACTTTCGCGAATGGATGCCCGATTCGAAATTTACCATTTCGAGGAACTGCCGGAAGAAGACTCAGAGGACGAGGAGGATGAAGAGGATCTTCTGAATCCGGCCACCTTGCTTTTGGTTCTCGATCTCCTTTCCAAGATGACCGGCGGCATTAAGATCGATCCGGAGTCGGGAACTTTTGTCTAGTGGCGTTTTCGCCTGCTTTTGGAGAGGACTTTCACCCTTTCTGAGAATTCGACCGCCAAAGCGGGCAACTTGTGGGTTTAACGGATTGGTTTTTGGTTTGTCGAACGGGGAGAATACTCTGCGAGGGAATTCGGTGCAGCGAGCGGTTTTCCGGACGTCGCCTGGCAAAACCGGGATCTTCTCGTGGAGGGTCGAGAGCCTGTGCTTCGGTGGGAAGGGGGCCTGACTTTGGCCCCATGGAAATCCGCTCCGGATCGGCTTCATTCGGTAGGGCAGGCCGATTCCTGGAGCGGAAATTTGCCAGGCAGGCTTTTTGGGTAAGAGATGCCTCCCAGGATGATTCCGCAGGTTGAACCGGCTCTCCGGAAAGTGGTCTTCTTGCGAAATTGGGATAACAGGTTGGGAGTGGGCAGAAAGCTGCCCTCGGAGCTTGCCTCGGAAGCTGGTCGCGAAAGCCGATCCAGGCGGTTAATTGCATCCCAGCGAGCGGTTACAATATGCATGCACCCGTGGAGAGGCTTTTTCGCGACGGAAGTACAACTTCACCAGGGGGAGGTAGGTCGGTAATTTAGGAAGCCACCGGATCCACGGGAACTGTATGCCTGATAACAAATCGTTGGGAGATTTGCATCTGGGGACAGAGAACTGAGCGAAGAATTCTTACTTTGTGCGGAGGCACGTGCCTCCTGGTGAAAAATCCTCGGGGTTTCCCACGAATTGTGGATGTCGGCAGATCTTTCCGCACCGATTTGGGGAACGGAAGCAGTGGTTTAACAAAAAGCGGTTAGGATCGAACTTGGTGACTTTTGAGGAGTCCTCGCCATGGCAGTACCCGGTACGATGGGGCGGATTGCCCTTGTCGATTTGGATCGGGAAGAAATTCGGATCGAGCAACCCTCGGACGAAGTTTACCTGAAATATCTTGGGGGATATGGCCTGGGGGCCTACTACCTGTATCGGCTTCAAAAGCCGAAGGTCGATCCTTTAGGGCCGGAGAATCATTTAGGTTTCTTTGTGGGTTTGCTGACGGGGACTCCCACTATTACGGGGAATCGGTATGTGGTCGTGGGTAAAAGTCCGAAGACCCTAACTTGGGGGGATGCCAACTCCGGGGGAACGTTTGGACCGCGGATGAAAGCGGCCGGCTTCGATGCAGTTATTTTCCGGGGTCAGGCTCCTCGGCCGGTATGTTTGCTTCTAGAAAATGGTACGGCAAGGCTGCTGCCGGCGGACGATTGGTGGGGGAAAGATTGTGTCGAAATCGATGAACTGGTTCGCGAGAAGTTTGGCCAAGAAGCTGGTTCGGCCTGTGTAGGACCAGCCGGAGAAAGACAGCAGCTTTTGGCGGCGGTCATTAACGACAAAGGTCGGGCTGCCGGTCGGAGCGGACTGGGGGCCTTGATGGGATCCAAGCGGCTGAAGGCGATTATTGCCGTGGGAGATGCTACTCCCAGCATGGCCGACCCTGAAGGAATGAAAAAGGCCATCGAAGAATACCGCCGCTTTATTCGGGAACAGGATTTCTACAAAGTGCTCAGCCAGTATGGTACGGCGGGGATAACTGCGGGTTCCGTAGCCACTCAAGATTGCCCTATCAAAAACTGGGCTGGCACTCCCGATGATTTTCCAACGGCAAAAAAGATCAGCGATGATGCTGTGATTGCTATTCAGCGGCGGAAGTATGCCTGCTGGCGGTGCCCCATCGGTTGTGGCGGAGAAACGGAGGTAACCGAAGGACCCTTCAAATCCCGCACGCACAAGCCGGAGTACGAGACGTTGGGTTCCTTCGGGGCCATGCTGCTCAACGATAACTTGGAGTCGATCAACCTCTGCAACGAAATCTGCAACCGCTATGGGTTGGATACCATTGGTACAGGTTGCACCATTGCCTTTGCCATGGAGTGTTATGAGCGGGGGATTATTACCGATGGGGACACCGGGGGATTAAAACTTACCTGGGGCAATGCAGAGGCGATCGTGGAGCTCACCCGGCAGATTGCTGAGGGACGAGGATTTGGTAAAGTGCTGGCCGATGGGGCGAAGCGGGCTGCTGAGCGGATCGGCAAAGGCTCCGAGGAATATGCCATGCACATTGCCGGTGAGGAAGTGCCGATGCACGATCCCCGGCTGAACCCCGGCATTGCCACTAGCTACAAGATGGATGCTACCCCGGCCCGGCACACCCAGATGTCGGCTTGGACCATCGAGGCCGAGTTTGCTCCCCCCGGCCTTTGGCCCGAAAAAATCGAACGGTACAAATATACCGGAAAAGGTAAGGCCCATGCGGTGGTCAGCAACCACCATCATGCTTCCAGTGCTGCAGGGATGTGCTTGTTTGGCTGGTCGGTCCTGCCTCCTACCGCTCTTTGCGATTGCTTGACCTATACGACTGGCCATCGGTATACACTCGACGATGTACTAACCCTCGGGGCCCGAATTGCCACCCTGCGGATTGCCTTCAATCTTCGGGAGGGGATTCGGAACGTCGATTTCAAGGTGCCCGGCCGGATTATCGGACATCCGCCTCTTCCCAAAGGGCCGGTGGCTGGGGTCTCCATCGATTTAGATACTCAGGTCCGCGAATATCTGGAGGCTATGGGCTGGGATCCGGTTACCGGAGTTCCGACTCCTGAAACCTTGCGTCGATTAGATTTGGAGTGGGTAATCCCTGATCTCCATGGATGATTTCCGAGGGAAGAGGCGGGTAGAAAGTTTTCCCGGGTTGGGAGAATTTTGCCCATGGGGTCCTGAGTGTCATCTATGGCAGCGGAATACCCCGGATTGTGTGAATCTTGAGTGTGGGTAGGCGTTCGCGAGGTTGGAAACGTCACCTGTAATCGGATATGAGCCTCGGGGTGTCTCCTTGTGTATCTCAGACTACGTAGGGATAAGAATGCTCAAAGCGTTCACATCGGGAATGTCTGGCGGGTGACGAGTGAGCCTCCGCGAGTGGTTCCGCCTGCAGCGGATAGGTTGGAACCAAAGGGTGGGTAAGAGGAACAGTTTGGTCACATCTATTTACGATGAGGAGGGAGAGCTATGGCGGTTTCACGGCGGGGCTTTCTTGCGGCCTCTACGGCAGTGGGTTTAGGTATCGGGGTGCCACACGTGCGGGCCTCGGAAGAGGGAAAGATTTATCGAACGGCCCTCTTGGGCTGCGGTTGGTGGGGGATGAATATCCTTCGCGAGGCCATTTGGTCCAAGCAAGTGAAAGTGGTGGGCCTATGTGACCCCGATCGCAGTCATTTGGAAAAGGTCACAAACGAAGTGGAGCAACTGAGCGGGGATAGGCCCAAAGGATTTGAGGACTATCGGGAACTTTTAGAGGAGGTAAAACCCGAAATCGTCATTGTGGCCTCACCCGATCACTGGCATGCCTTGATGACCATCGATGCCTGCAAGGCAGGCGCGCACGTCTACGTGGAAAAACCCATTTCTCACACCATCCGCGAGGGGCAGGCGATGGTGAAGGTGGCCCGGGAAACCGGTCGGGTGGTGCAGGTGGGAACTCATC
>Ga0272449_1002415_pt1 | contig 17474 bp, 14 predicted proteins | sample YNPCB0241_FD_198679 | JGI IMG/M metagenome (GOLD analysis project Ga0272449, IMG submission 198679) | Hot spring sediment microbial communities from Yellowstone National Park, WY, United States - YNP-CB-024-1 | ecosystem: Environmental > Aquatic > Thermal springs > Hot (42-90C) > Sediment... | reverse complement strand
ATCGGGGCCGTATCAGCTTTCGTTTCCCCTGACCATCTCCGCCTGGCGAGAGTGGGTCCTGGCCGAGGCCTGGAGAGGTACGATTTTTTGAGACTCTCCCCCGGCACGATTTTACGGGATTCAACAAGAATGTTTGTTTTTGTGGTAGCGGCGAAGCCGCCACCACAAAAACAATATTCTTATTCCCCCTCTCTGAGAGGGGGTGAAGGTGTCAACCGATTCTGAACCATCCCCTTGCGCCTTCTTATTATGCCAGGATGTTCGGGAAAGAGAATTGCTGCAACGGATGCTGGCCAATCATCCAGGCTGGTTCCCTGACCTCCTGGCCCGCGCCCTGCCTCGTTTTCCACGTGTGGGGTGGGCCCATCACGCGCTGGCGGCGGCTGCATGCTCCCGCCAGATGGTCAGAATCAGGTAGACCGCGAAGGCCATCAGTTCCCCCGCCACCGGCCCCAGCACGTCTATGACCAGCCCCGGCCGGAACACTCCGCGCCGCCGAATCTCCAGCAGGACCGTCCCCGCCGGGTCCAGGAGGTGCCATTTCCCGCCCCACCGGTCGGTGGGCTCCAGCCGATACACCCCTCCCCGAAACTCCAGGTCCAGGTCCGTCCGCCAGAACCCCCGCCCCCGGGCAACGGCCACCACCTCGTCATCGGCCCGCAGTTCGTACTCCCGCCGCCACCAGTGGCTCCGCCGCATCCGCCACTCCCGCCCGTCGGCGTCCCGGAACCGACTCTCCGTCCGAAAGGCCGAAAGCGTCAGCGCCCCCAGCGCCCCCATCGGCGACCGGAAATCGTAGCGCAGGGCCAGGAACCCGGACGGGATGACCTCTATCTGGTCTGCGCGCAGGACATCGGGGGCCATCTCAGCCCTCCTGCGGCGGGGCCGGAGGCTGTCCTCCCGCCAGGAGCGTCTGAATGGCCCCACTCATAGAAGCCATTCCCATCAGCCCGCCCAGATTCATCGTCTCCACCGCGCTGGACGGGACGATGATGAGCGCGCCCTTCTCCTTCAGTCCCTCAAAGAGCATGTTCATCGCCCGCAGGTGCAGCGCGGTGGGGTTATCCCGGTAGGCCTGTGCGGCCTCGGCGAAGGACGCGGCAATTTGCTTCTCACTCTCCCCCAGGATGACCCGCGCCTGCCGTTCCCGTTCCGCCTGGGCCTGGCGGCTCATCGCGTCCTCCAGCGCCTCCGGGATGACGATATCGCGGATTTCCACCGACTGGACGGTAATCCCCCAGGGCGTCGTCCGTTCGTCAATGATGCGCTGGAGTTCGGCGTCCATTACCGTCCGCCCGACCAGGATGCTGGCCAGGTCCATCTGACCGATGATTTCCCGCAGGGCCGTCTGGGCGGCCCAGGCGATGGCCGTCTGGTAGTCCTCCACCTCCAGGACCGCCTTCTGGGCATCCCAGACCACCCAGAAGAGCACCGCGTCCACGTTCACCGGCACCGAGTCCTTCGTCAGCGTCCGCTCCGCGGTGAAGGGGGTGACCATCACCCGGTGGTCCACCATCGCCGGGATGGTGTCCACGATCGGGATAATCCAGAACGGCCCTGGCCCCTTGAGGCCCCGGAAGCGCCCCAGCCGCAGGACGATGGCCTTCTCCCACTGGTTGGCGACGCGCAGAGCAAAGAGAATGTAGAGGCCGACCAGATTCAGGATGATGACCTCGGCGGCAATCCAGCCGTCCGGAACATCCAGAGCATCCAGGACAATTGCCAGGATGATGGAGATGACCAGCAAGAGGATGAAGACTGCCAGGGCCAGGCCGCTGAAGCCTTTGAGGGCCACGGTCTCCCTCTGGCGGGCCGAACCGCCCTCCGACAGGCGGCTTTCACGACGGGATTGAGTTGCTGGATGGACTACCATTTGTTTCCTCCTCGCGGTGAATTTGGAACTCCCGGGCAACTGCGAGCAGTCCTCCTACTTTGCAACGGGTCTCTCTTCCCGAACAATCCGGCCGTCCAGAAGATGGATAATCCGGTCGGTCCGGGAGGCCACCAGCGGGTCATGGGTGACGATGATGATGGTCATTCCGATTTCCTGGTTCAGATGGCGCAACAGGTTCACAATCTCGGCCGCCATCTGGGTGTCCAGTTCTCCTGTCGGCTCATCGGCCAGCAACAACGCCGGACGGTTGACGATGGCCCGGGCAATCGCGACCCGCTGACATTCGCCCCCCGATAGTTCTGAAGGGCGGTGATGCAGGCGGTCGGCCAGGCCCACTTTCTCCAGCGCTTCCTGCGCCCGGCGCTTCTGTTCTTTCCCCCCCACCCCTGCATATCGGAGAGGAAGTGCCGCATTCTCCAGCGCCGTCAGGGTGGGAATCAGGTTGAACTGCTGGAAAACGAACCCGATTTTCTCCCTGCGAAGGCGCGGAAGCGCTTTGCGGGGAAGCCGTGTCACTTCCACGCCGTCCAGAAACACTTCCCCGCTGGTCGGACGGTCCAGGCACCCCAGGATGTGGAGCAGGGTGGACTTCCCGCTGCCGGAACGCCCCATCACCGAGAGGAATTCTCCCCGCTCCACCGTCAGGTCCACTCCGTTCAGCGCCCGGACCTCGCTCCGGCCCATCCGGTAAATCCTGGTCAGTCCACGGGTCTCCACTATGGCCATGGTTGCCTCCGGGGATGCCCTACCGGAACTCCACCTTCACCGTCATCCCCCAGCGAAGATCGGGGTCCTGGGAGTCCAGGGCAATGGTCGCCGTGTAGATGACGTCGCCAGCCGGGTTGGTGACCCCCTCCAGGTCCATTGCGACGACTCTACCGGTCAGGACTTTGTCTTTGAACGCACTGACGGTGATCTGGACCGGGTCGCCCACCTTCACCCTGGCCGCTCCCCATTCATCCAGGTCGGTGGTCTCCACCTGCATCTCCGAGAGGTCGGCCAGGGTGATGAGGACCGCCCCGGGCGAAAGGATTTCTCCCTCCCGGGCGCCGATGGAGACCACCGTACCGGCAAATGGTGCGCGCAATTGGGCCTGCTCCAGCGCCAGGCGAGCCCGCTCCAGTTCCGCTTCGGCCAGGGCAATCTCCTCCGCGCTGGCGCCCGTCCGGGCCCGTTCCAGTTGGGCCTTTGCGCTGGCGACCTCCGCCCACGCCGCCTTCAGGTCAGCGGGAGTGGGGCCCGCTTTGGCCCGCTCGTACTGGGCCAGCGCCAACTGATAGTCAATGGTCGCCTGCTCCAGGGCCAGGGACTCCGGTCGAGCGCTGATGCCGGGGTCCCAGGCCACCAGGTTATACGCGGCCTGGGCTCGCTCCAGGACGACCCGGGCTTTCTCCAGGTTCGCCTTCGCCACAGCGATTTCCTCCTGGCTGGCGCCGCTCTTCACCTTTTCGTACCGAGCCAGGGCGGCCTGGTAATTGCTTTCGGCGATCGCGATATCCTCCGGACGGGGGCCGGCTTTCAGTTGAGCCAGACGGAGTTCCGCGATCCGTACACCCAGTTCCAGGTCGGCCGTGTCCAGACAGGCCAGTACCTGCCCGGCCTCCACAGAATCCCCTTCCTGCACTCGCAGGTCCGCCAGAACCCCGCCGGTGGGGAAGCCCAGCCGGACGTAGCGGGCCGGGACGATGACCCCTCTCGCGGTCACTGTCCGCTCCCCTGCGGCGGTGCTTGCTGAAGTCGGAGTGGGCGTCGGTGCGAACCGGGAGGCAATTCGTCCCCCCAGCCCACAGACCAGCCCGAGAATCACCAGTGCGATTGCCAGACCGATAAGCCATTTTTTCGTCATTCAGGGCCTCCGTTGATGATATGGGTGTTTGTTACGTCTGCTTCCGCGTTTCTTGCAGAAATCCTCTTCTGATTCTGAGGACAGTTTGCCGCCAGTCATCCGCCTCTTGCCTCTTGCCTCTTGCCTCTTGCCTCCTGCCTCCTGCTTCCTGCTTCCTACTCATTCCTCAGGGCCTGTACCGGGTCCAGCCGGGCGGCCCGCCAGGCGGGGTAGAGCCCGGCGCCCATCCCCAGGACCAGGGCGAAGGCCAGCGCGGCAAACACCAGGCGGGGCGTCACCTTGAAGATTCCCTCTCCCCCCAGTGCGCCTGCGACGGTCGCGTTCAGGACCTGGGCCATCCCCCAGCCCAGGGCCACACCCATCACCCCGCCGATCAGCCCGATCAGGGCCGCCTCCAGGATGTACTCCGCCAGGATGTCGCTATCCTCGGCCCCCACCGCCTTTTTAATGCCAATCTCCCGCGTACGCTCAGAGACGCTCATCACCATTGTATTGATAACAGCCATACCGCCGACAATCACGGCGACCAGCGCCCCGCTGAGCATAATGGCATTGAAGACAAGCAACGCCTGCGCCGCATCCTGTACTGCCTGGGTAGGTGGGATGGCCTTGACCTCGCTCACTTCCTGATTGATCCGCTCAGCCAGCGCATCGCCCTGCGAAGGGTCCTCCGGGACCACAGTGACCACGTGGATGGCGCCCGGTTGCTTCAACAAGCGGCGGGCGGTGTCAATGGGGACGATGACCATCTGGTCCGGAGAGGTCTCCGTCCGCTCCATAATGCCCACGACGGTGAACGGCTTCTCCTTCCAGGTCAGCGTGTCTCCCACATCCAGCCCGTGCTTCCGGGCAATGGAGTCGCCGATCACGGCCTGGTAATCATCCCCCCGTTCCAGCCAGCGCCCCTTGCGCAGGGCAATCGGCTCCATCGCCAGTTGCGACTGCTCCGGGGGGACACCGAAAACCATCTCCAGTGTGCCCATCTGTACCGACCGAACCTCTCCCAGCGTGTCCCACACCCCCGGGATGACCGCCTTTACCCCTTCTACCCGTTCCAGGCGTCGGAGTGTCCCTTCGCTGAAGACGGAACGGTACCCGCCCCCTTTGAGTTCTACGCTGATGCTGCCTCCGGACAGCCGGGCCGCCTGCTCTATCATCACGTTGAAGTGCTCCGAGAGCGCGCCCATCACCGTCAGGGCGAAAACGCCAATGACGATGCCGAAGATGGTCAGAAAGGTCCGCACTTTGCGCCGCAGGATATTGCGCAGGATTTCGGTCATAGGTCACCTCAAAACAGGGTGGAATTCACCACAAATTTTATTTCTCTTCATTCGTGTAAATTCGCGCAATTTGTGGCAAAAAGACCAACTGCTACCCGGATAGCAGCGCCTCCCGCCGAAAGGTTCGCACCCCCAGGCGGATAAGCACCCCGTCTATCAGCCATAACACCAGACCCACTGCCAGCGCGACGGGCGGGCTGAGGTAGAGGACGCCGGTCATCTGCCCCGCCACCAGCGCCAGCACCAGCAGGACCAGCGACGCGCTCATCTGGTAGGCCTCCATGAAGGTGTGGGCGCGGGTGGAGATGAGCACCGTCGCGGCGACCCCCAGCGCAGCGACGGCTGGCGCCACCCAGAGCATCAGGGGCCACCACGAGACCGGCGGGAACCAGACGCGCCCCATCACCGACCATCCGGCTCCGTTCACCACGACCCCGTAGACCAGAAAACTGACCCAGGTCAGCGCGACCGCCGGGACGAAGGCCGCCAGCGTCTTGCCCAGAAAGAGTTCTCCATCCGAGGCGGGAGTATAGAGCAACGCCTCTATGGTCTTCCGTTCCCGCTCCCCTGCGAAGGACTCGGACGCGACGATGGTGGAGAACATCAGCGGGAAGATGAGGATGAAAGGCGCGAGGAAGTAGCCTGTCATCAGCACTATCCAGGCCTGCCGCTCATTCAGCCCGGCCAGTGCAGCCGCCAGCGCGGGAATCCGCTCCCGCATCATCCCCACCGGCCCTGAGGGGGCCATCAGCGGCGACATGGATTGCATCAGATTCGGGGCCAGGATGATGCCCAGCGGCAGGACGACCACGAAAATCAACGGGACCACCAGGGCTGGAATCCAGGCCGCCCGGTTCTGCTGGACTTCTTTCAGGTCTTTGACCGCCAGGGTCCGCAATGTGCGCCCGTTCATGACGCCTGTTCTCCCCGAATGGCGAAATAAATCTCCTCCAGAGACGGCTGGCGCGGAATGACCCGCAGAATCCGCGCGCCCTCCCGGACCAGAGTCTCCACGACGGCGGGTATGGTACTTTCGCCCGTCACGTTCACGGTCAACTGGAGACCTTCGTGCTGGACGTCCCGCACGCCGGGCAGATGCCGGAGGGCCCCGACGGCCGCATCGGTCAGCGGCGCGCCCAGGCCAATCTCCACCGGAAGGCCGGGCCAGAGCGTGCGGGAGAGTTCCTCCAGCGTCCCCAGCGCCAGCAAACGGCCCCGGTCCATCACCGCCACCCGGTCGCACAGCCGCTGGGCCTCGGTCAGGTTGTGGGTGCAGAGGAAAACCGTCCGTCCCTCCCGGTGGCTGAGGCGGGCAATCATCTCCGTCACCTGGCGGGCCGCCTCAGGGTCCAGACCGGCCGTCGGCTCGTCCAGAAACAGCAGGGGCGGCTCGTGGAGCAGGGCCCGGGCCAGTGCCAGCCGCTGCTTCATCCCTTTGCTGAACTCGCCCACCCGACTGTCCGCCCGGTCGGCCAGGCCGAATTCCTCCAGCATCCGGTCCACGCGGCGGGCGAGTTCCGTCTCCGGGATGCCGTAGAGCGCGCCGAAAAGGGCCAGGTTCTCCCGCGCCGTCAGCCGCTCGTAGAGGGACGGCATCTCGGTCAGCACGCCGGTCTGCTGGCGAAGGCGACACCCATCCTGCGCCGGGTCCAGGCCCAGCACGCGTGCCTGGCCTCCCGACGGGCGCAGTACGCCGTTGAGGAGCCGGACCGTTGTCGTCTTCCCGGCGCCGTTGGGCCCCAAAAGTCCGAAGACCTCCCCCTCATACACCTGAAAGGTGAGGCCGTCCACCGCCCGGATGGGGCCGAAGGAGCGGGAAAGGGATTCGGTTTCTATCACCGGAACCATCGTTTTTCTCCACTCCGAGAGTGGTATCACACCCGGGAACCGCCGCTGGTGCTTCGGAAGCCCCCAGGGAGCGCGATCCGTTCCACGGCCTGGCGCAGGGCCCGCAGGTTGCCCCAGGGCGTTGTCAGTGGGGCCACACACCCCGTGCTCAGAATCAGCCGACGGCCCCCGGTGCGGGCCACCGCGTCGGCGACCTCAGCCGCTATCTCCTCCGGCGTCCCCAGCACCAGGGTCCGGCGCCCCACTCCGCCGCTGACCGCGCCACCGAAGAGAGCCTGCCCCACCTCCAGCGCGGGCCCGCCCTCCCGGTCGTGCCAGTGGAGCACCTGAACGGGATAATCCGCCAGCATCTCCAGCATCACCGCCTCTCCGTGCAGGTGCAGGACGTTGAGCCACATCCCCCGCGCCGCCTCCAGAATCCGCAGGTCGCCGGGACGCCCGAAGCGGCGGTACTCCTCCTCGCTCATATAACTGTATCGGGCGTGCTGGACGGCGTAGAAGATGCCATCCGCGCCCCGTTCCCGGACCGCCTCCACGAACCGGACGGTCGTCTCCGTGATGGTCTCCAGGCCCCGTTGCAGCGCGTCGGGATACCGGCGGAGATGCAGGAGCAACCGGTCCTCTCCCGCCAGGTTTTTCGCCTGGGCCAGGGGGCTGAAAATGGTCTGGAGGACGGGGACCTCGTCTCCCAGAGCGGCCCGAATCCGCTCCAGCGCGGTCAGTTGGGCCCCCAGAGAGCCCTGGCAGGGGTTCAGAACCGTCAGGCGCGCCCAGTCGTCGGGGGACTGGACGGGACGAACGACGTAGTCGCGGGTCCCCTCCGGATTGCCGCGCCACTCGTCCCGGGCGCCCCAATCCCGCAGGCAGAAGGAACTGGATGGGGTGACCTTGACGAAGTCCCAGTCCCACTCCCGCTGGAAGTGGATGGTGGCCTCCGCCAGCCCCTCCGGCGTCTGGTCGTCCACAGGCCAGTGGCGCCAGAGGGCCACCGGTGGACGGTCCACCGGTTCCCCAGCGATGGTCCGCTGAAGGCGCTCCCGTTTGTCCATCCTGCTCCTTAGAACCCCTGATCGGTTGCAGATAACGCCGTGCGGGCTGTCCGCCGGTCCGCAGGCCTGGCGGCCTGCGCTACGGGGGCATACCTCACCGACGTCTCTTATGGCGTTTTCCCAGAGGCTCCGTTGTACCTGCCCACAAATCCGCGTCCATCGTTTATCCGCGCCCCATCTCCTCCTGGAACGCGGCGGCAATTTCCTCCGGATTATACCCCAAACGAAGGGCCTCGTCCAGCGCAGCCCGGAGGATGGCGCGCAGTTTTTCCGCCCGCAGTTGGGCCTGGCGGGCCTTGTCCGGCACCCCGGCGACAAACGTCCCCCGCCCGCGCTGAGTGGTGATGACACCCGCCCGCTCCAGTTCCAGGTAGGCCCGGGCGACGGTGTTGTAGTTCACCCCCAGGTCCACGGCCAGTTGCCGGATGGTGGGCAACTGGTCGCCCGGGCGGAGTCGCCCGGCCGCCACCAGCGCCCGTACCTGCTCCTCAATCTGGACATAGATGGGGACGGGACTCTCGGGCTCTATCTTCAGTCGCATTGAACTAATAACCCATTGAACTAATGCGCTATGATTATAGCACAGGTAGGGCTGAATGTCAAGCGCGGGGGCGAAAAACTTGCTGTGTGCCGGGCAAATTGCCCTCTTCCTCTAAGGGGCAAGGAAAATCCGAAGATCATACCCGGGGGTTCGGGAGGGATATTGCCAGGAAATTCCGCAAGGATACAGCGACTCCAGTTTCTGCAGGGATGTGCGGTCCTGATGGGCCAGGATGAACAGTTTGGGTCCCGGAATTCCGGCAGTATCGGGAATCCGGTCCGGCGGTAAGCCAAAGTCGTGGTCGGGGAAGCTGATGCAGAGCCCTGGCAGGCGCGTGTCCACCCAGTCCGGATAGGGAACCACCCAAATAGAACTCAGGGGCACGGGGTGGTCCTTCCAGCGCTGGATGACAGCACCGTAATCGCAAGAGTTCCATATCTTCAACCGGTACTGCTCTTCATACTGGTAGAGGATCCGACTGTTGTGAATGAGGGAGAAGAGAACCAGGAGAACGGATGCCCATCGCGCCCAGGCAGAACGGCCATGCCGCTCCAGAACCGTCAGGAAACTATCCAGGGCCAGCGCCACCATGAGGAAGGCGATCGGTGCCGCTCCCCCCGCGCGGGATACGTGCGGATGTTCTCCAGGGAAAGAGAGGGAGAGGACCGAAGGGAGTAGCAGGACCAGCAGGGCAAGGAGCAGAAAGAGGTCCTGCCAGTGATGCTCCCGAAGGTAGCGCCAGAGGAGGAGGACTCCTCCAAAGAGAAAAAGCGCGCCAGCAACGGCATCCAGTGCGGGTCGGCCGGGAACAAAGAGGATCCAGACCTGTCCACTGTCCCAGTTGAACATCAGCGGGGCCTTCCAGAGGTTAGAGACGAGAATCGGAAGCCAGGGGCCGGGAAGTGCCCGCTCCCATGATCCGACGCGGGCAAAGGTGCGGTAGAAGAAAGACGCTGGATACTCTACCGCATAGCGCAGAAGCGGCAGGAAGACGATGAGCGCGGTCAGAAGAACAAGGGCCATCCAGATAAGTGCGTCCTGCCGTCTGCGAGGGTCTCGGACGTGCAGGATATACAGCCCCAGGGCCAGAAGAACCACCAGAGGAACAATCCGGAAAGCGGTATACCCGTAGAGGCCCACACCCAGCCCGAGACCAGTCAGGAGGAAATCGTTGCGTTGACCGGTACGCAGACCCCGCATCAGATAATACAGCACCACTGTTGTAAAGAAGGGATGGAACACCATCCGCAACCCAAAGTGGCTGAGGATGGTTGGCCAGGCAGCGATCCCGAAGAAGAGGGCGGCCAGCAGTCCCACCCGTCTGTTTCCCGCTTCCTTTCCCAGCAGATACAGGTAGGGGAGATTGAAGATGTCGATCAATACCGTGCTCAATTTGAGAATGCGAAAGGAGAGAGGGGTCCTGAAGAGGGAAGCCACAAGGACGGTCCAATACATAATCAGAGGCTCGCGTCCGGTGTTTCGGGGAAAGAAAATGGACCATTGCCCCTCCAGGATTGTCAGCATGTCTTCCACATTCTCGGCATGGTCCACGGAAGGTTGAGGGGGGAGCACATCCAGCAGGGAAAAGGCAAAAGAAAGGACCAACGCAGCGGTCAGCAAGACAGCCAGGTGCCATTGCGAAAGATGGAGGAAGACCCCTGGATGGCGAAGCAGATCCCGGAGGTTCCAGAGAGGAGAGGGAGTGGGGCAACGTACTTCCAATGCCCACAGGTAGAACGTGAGAGATGACCACCAGAGAGTCAGGTTGAGCAAAGTGAAACGGTTGCCGCCGAAGGTGAGAAACGCGGCAAATGCGAGGAGAAGGGCTATGGCAAAGGGCGCCAGGCGAACCGTGCGGGGGTCGCCCCCTTCCGCAGGAGCAGGCCAGGGGGCCAGAGACCACCAGCCCCGGTAAGCCGCCCACAGCAATCCGCTGGCCGCGATCAGATACAGAACCACGCCAATCCATGCCCGGCTTCGCAGAAACTCCAGGGCGCATTGAGCCAGCAACCCCACCCCGATGACCAGCAGGGGATACCCGGGGGAGTCGTGGCAGAAGTTCCAGAGGCATCTCAAAATTGGCTCCTGGTTACGCATCATTGGTTTCCCTTCGCAGCAGCGGTATTTCGCAGGCGCCATATTCCGTAGGCCTGGGGGTCTTCGCGAGAAGCAATGGCAACGTTATTGTATCATAGCTCGCAAAACCGGCAATCACTTTTGATGGTATCCCCACTTGCCCCCTGCGCAGAACCGGCTATAATATACGTAGCCGGAGGCCCGAATGAACGACGAGCCGCATTCTCCCCCTCCCAGCCCGACCCGGGAGGACTTCGCCAGACTGCTGGATGAATTCACCCCGTGCGCCCATCTCCAGCGCGGGGATGTGGTTCAGGGGCGGATCATCCGCGTGGGCCGGGACCTTATCCTGGTGGACGTAGGCACCAAGTGCGAGGGCATCATCAGTGGCCCGGAACTGCAACGGATAGACCCCCAAACCCTCGCCCGATTGAAGCCTGGGGACCGGGTGACGGTGTACGTTGTGGACCCCGAAGGGCCGGGCGGTGCCCCGGTCCTTTCCCTCACCCGGGCGCAGGCGGAACAGGACTGGGCCTACGCCTGCTCTCTCCAGGAAAAAGGCGAACCTGTAGAATTGACCGTCGCCGCGGCCAACCGGGGAGGGCTCATCGTCTACCTGGGGCAACTGCGGGGGTTCGTCCCCGCTTCCCATCTCTCCCCCTCCCGGGGCGCCCCACGCGTCTCCGACCCCAATTGCTGGCAGTTCCTCTCCCGCCTGGTCGGTACCTCCCTGAAACTGGTGGTGATTGAGGCCGACCGGGAGCGGAACCGCCTCATCCTATCGGAACGGCTGGCGGAGGAGCGACAGCAGGAGCAATCGCGGGCGGACATCCTGAACTCCCTGCGGGAGGGCGAAGTCCGCCAGGGGCGGGTGAGCAACCTGACACCCTTCGGCGCGTTTGTGGACATCGGGGGAGTGGACGGCCTGGTCCACCTCTCCGAAATCTCCTGGGGACGGATAGAACACCCCGGGGAACTCCTGCACATCGGGCAGGAAGTGGAAGTCGTGGTACTCTCGGTGGACCGGGAGCGCAAGCGTATCTCCCTCAGCATCAAACGGCTGCAGCCGGACCCGTGGACATCGGCCAGCCAGCGGTACCAGGTGGGCCAACTGGTGGAGTGCCGGATCACCCGTCTGACCCGCTGGGGCGCTTTCGCCTGCATCGTGGGGGATGAGGAGATAGAGGGGCTCATCCACGCCTCCGAACTGGACGGTCCGGACGGGGAGGCCATCCGGGAGTTGGTCCGTCCCAACCAGGTGCTCACCCTGCGGGTCATCCGGATGGAGCCGGAGCGCCACCGCCTGGGCCTGAGCCTCCGACAGGTGGACCACTGGGACGAGACGGTCTTTCTGAGGGAGCCGTCGGCGGGAGCCATCAGCAATGGAAGACCACTGGAAACTCTTCACTCCTGAAGCGGAACGGGTGCTCCGCCTGGCCGAGCAGGCCGCCCGGGGCATGCGCCACCTCCACGTGGGGACGGAGCACCTGTTGCTGGGCCTGATGCAGGAGGAGAGCGGAGCGGCGAAAGTCCTGCGCCAGATGGGCCTGCAGGAAAACCGCGTCCGGCAGGTTATCCTTCGCCTGAACCCCGAGGAGCGCCGTTCCTCCACCTCACATCCCCAACTCACCGAAGACACCAAACGGGTCATCCAGCGAGCCGTGGAGGAAGCCCGCCGTCGGGGAGACCCCAAAGTAGATACCGAACATCTGCTCATCGCACTCACGCGCGAGGGGGACGCGATGGCCGTCAGCGTCCTCCGGCGGCTGGGCGTCAACACCGACCGGCTGCGGGAAGAGGCCGTCCGTTCCCTGGAGCAACGCCCGGTCCCGGTCGTCCGTCCCCGCACCCGTCAGCGGCCTGCCCCCCACCCGATGATGAGCCGCCTGGGGGTGGACCTGACCGCCCTGGCCGAAGAGGGGAAACTGGACCCCGTCATCGGGCGCGAGGCGGAAATTGAACGGGTCATCCAGGTCCTGGCCCGTCGGACCAAAAACAACCCCGCGCTCATCGGCGAGCCCGGCGTGGGCAAAACCGCCATCGTGGAGGGACTGGCCCAGCGCATCGTCGCCGGAGATGTACCCCCTATCCTGCTGGACAAGCGGGTCTTCCAGTTGGATGTCGGCGCGCTGGTCGCCGGGACCATCTACCGGGGCCAGTTTGAGGAGCGGCTGAAACGGGTCATTGAGGAACTCAAGAAGACCGGGACCATCCTGTTCATTGACGAGATGCACGTACTGGTGGGTGCCGGTGCCGGTGGGTCCGCCCTGGACGCGGCGAACATCCTCAAACCGGCCCTGGCCCGGGGCGAACTCCAGTGCATCGGCGCCACTACGATGGACGAATACCGCCGCTACATTGAATCCGATGCCGCTCTGGAACGGCGTTTCCAGCCCATCATCGTCCGCGAACCCACCATAGAGGAGACAGTGGAGATTCTGCGCGGACTGGCCCACCTCTACGAGGACCACCACCACGTCCACTTCACCGACGACGCCCTGGTCACTGCGGCCCGCCTCTCCGCCCGCTACATCTCCGACCGTTACCTCCCCGACAAAGCGATTGATGTCATAGACGAGGCCGCCTCGCGGGTGCGGATTTACAAATCCCCCGAAGCGGTCCGGCTCCGGGAGTCCTACGCCCGTCTGCGGGAACTGGAGGAGCAGATGGACGCGGCCGTCCGGGCCCAGCGATTTGAGGAGGCCCGGCGGGTCCATATCCACATCCAGCACCTGGAGCAGGAAATAGAGCGGTTGCGGGAAGGGAAAGATGGCCCCTGGCCCACTGTCGGGCCGGAGGACGTCGCAGAGGTCGTCTCTATGTGGACGGGCATCCCGATGGCCCAGTTGGCGGCCGAGCAGAGCCAGCGACTGCTCCGGATGGAGGAGGAACTGAGCAAGCGCATTGTCGGGCAGGACGAGGCCATCCAGACGCTGGCCCGGGCGCTGCGGCGGGCCTACGCCGGACTGAAGGACCCCCGGCGGCCCATCGGCTCTTTCTTCTTCCTGGGCCCCACCGGCGTGGGCAAGACGGAACTGACCAGGGCACTGGCCGCCTTCCTCTTCGGCACCGAGGACGCGCTGATCCGGCTGGACATGTCCGAATTTATGGAACGGCACACCGTCGCCCGGCTGGTGGGTGCCCCGCCGGGGTACGTGGGCTATGAGGACGCCGGTCAGTTAACCGAGGCCATTCGTCGCCGCCCGTTCTCCGTGGTCGTCTTTGATGAGGTGGAGAAGGCCCATCCGGAGGTCTTCAACATCCTCCTGCAGATTATGGAGGAGGGGAATCTGTCCGACGCGAAGGGTCAGCGGGTGGACTTCCGCAACACTATCATCATCCTGACCTCCAACATTGGCGCAGAGGCCATCCGACGGGGCGGGCTGGGCTTTGCTCTCCCCGGCGACCGGGCCCAGGAGGCGGAGCAGGAATACCGGGAGATGAGCCAGCGGCTGCGGGAGGAGTTGAAGCGGACGTTCCGGCCGGAGTTCCTCAACCGGTTGGACGCGGTGATTGTCTTCCGGCCGCTGGGGCCGGAGCAGATTGCCCGGATTGTGGACCTGGAACTGGCGAAGGTGGCGGAGCGACTGGCAGAGCGGGACCTGCGGCTGGAGGTTTCGGCGGCGGCGCGGGAGTGGCTGGCCCGCGAGGGGTACTCCCCCGAGTACGGCGCCCGTCCCCTGCGCCGGGTCATCCAGACCCGGGTGGAGGATGCCATCTCCGAGGCATTGCTGGCGGGCGAGTTCGGCCCCGGGGATACCATCTACGTGGACGTGGATGGGGAGAACATCCGCATCGGCCGGGCGCCCTGATTGCGTTGAGATGGTCGGCGAAGGGCCAGAATTGTCGGGGCCCGGTAGGCCAGGCCGTAAACGGCCTGGCTGCGGTTGCACAGGGCGCTGGAAGCGCCCTCCAGTCTTTGGAATACAGGTTGCTGTGCGGAGAGAGGCGCTTTAGCGCCTCATCCTGGCATGAGCCTGGCCGTTTACAGCCAGGTGGAAAGGCCGACAGCCCGGCCCGACAAAATTGGGCCCCCCAGAGGTTGACTTCAGTCAGCGCAAAACAGAGAGGGATTTTGCGGCGGCCTTTGGCCGCCGCAAAATCCCTCTCGTCGTTTGCTCACGGCGTCGGCAACCGGTAATCCGCCCCCAGAATAACCAGAATGTCCACCCCAGCCTGGGCGGCAGGCGCCTCCACGATGGCCGTCGGGGGCAGATTCAGCCACCCGGCGATGGCCTCGGCGGTGAACCGCTTGCCGGTGTAGATGAGAATCATAGACTGCGCGTAGTCCTGGCGGTCGGCGTTGCCGTAGCCCCCAATCTGGACTCCCCGCGCCTGGAGGTATTCGGCGGTCTTCTGGGCAAGGCCCGGCGTGCTCGTGCCGTTCTGCACGTGGACGACGGCCGCCTCCGCCGCCACCCGGGTTGCCGGGTCCTCCACCTTCGGCGTCGCCTGCGGCATCATAAACACGTAGTCCCGTACCTCCCGCATCCGGTCCCGGATGGGCACCAGCACCTGCTGGCCGTCGGGCGTCGTCCACATCTCCGTACAGGTCTCGTCTATGACTGCGGTACGGATGTTCTCTTTGGGAATCTGCGTCGCCAGATGGGCCAGCCGGATGACCTTATCCAGCGTCAGGTTGGGGTCCATCACCACCGAGTCGCGCACCGTCTCCCACATCTGGGGGACCTGGGGGAGCAACTGGGGCAGGAGGTTCAGCCGCGTGACCTTCTCCAGAATGGCCATCAGCACCTGCTGCTGACGGGCGGCCCGGTCAAAGTCTCCCCGTTCACTGTGACGGGTACGGGCATACTTCAGCGCCAGTTCCCCGTCCATATGGACCCATCCGGCCGGGATGTAGAGGGGGTCGTAGTCGTAATTGGGGCCCGGATACCACGGGTCGTTAATCTCTTCCGGGACATAGACGTCTATCCCGCCGATCAGGTCCACCAGGTGGACGAACGCGCTGAAGTCCACCCGGACGTAGTGGTGAATGGGGACGCCGAGGTTGTACTGAACGGTGCGTGCGGCCAGGGCCGGGCCGCCGCCGGGGTAGTTGTAGGCATCACCCAGGTAGTTAGCCGTGTTGATTCGCCCTTCCCCGTAGCCGGGAATGGGTACCCAGAGGTCGCGGGGGATGGAGAGCATCCCCGCCGAACGGGTCAGCGGGTCCACCGTTAAAATGATCATGGAGTCGGTCCGCCAGGGCCCTTCTTCTCCGGGACGGGCGTCAATCCCCATCACCAGGATGTTGACCCGTTCCTTCCCATCCCATGGAGGAATCGGCTCGCCGGGCTGCCAGTCAATGACGGGATTTTGAGGTGACGGGTTCGGCCCGGGCAGGAAGTCAGAACTGGCCACCCATGCCTGGACCTGCTGGTAGAAGATATAGCCAACGCCGCCCGCCACCAGCAGGAACGTCACAGCCAGGCCGATGGTGAAATATATGGCCCCCCGGCCGGTGTTCGGTCTTCGTCTCGGAATTCGCTGGGCCATGCGCTGCCTCACTTGTCGCATATCGCATATCGCGTATCGGGAATCGCGTCATTGGTCATCTTGTCATTGGGATTATAACACGATTGGCAGAGAGGGCAAGATGAGCGGGGACGAGAACGAGAAGGGCTTCACTTTTCCGGAAAGTTCGCTCCCTTCGGAGTGGATTTATACGGTAGGAGTGGGTGCCCTGGAGCGAGAGGGGCCCCTCCTGCGCTTCCTGCTGGCAGACGCCACTGCTGCCCGCTACTCCGACGCCCAGATAGACGACTACCGGGGCCGTCCCCGGCGCCGTTTCCCCTGGCATCCCCCGGTACGGATGACCGTGCGGGCCCGGTTCTCCCATCCGGCGGGTGTCCTGCGGGGGACGGCTGGCTTCGGCTTCTGGAACGACCCCTTCCTGATGACCGGCGTCCGTCCGCCGGCCCTCCCCCGGGCCGCCTGGTTCTTCTACGCATCGCCCCCGTCGGACATGAAACTGGACCTGGAGACAGCGGGGTGGGGATGGAAGGCCGCCACCATAGATGCGGCGAGCCCGCAGGCCCTCCTGTGGGCGCCACTGGCGCCGGTCCTGATCCCTCTGATGAACCTGCGCGCTCTCTACCGGCGATTGTGGCCGCCGGTCCAGCGCGCCCTGCGGGTGCGGGAGGCCGTCATCCGCGCCGACATGACCCAATGGCACACCTACGTCCTGGAATGGCGGGAGCGGGAGGTCCGCTTTGAGGTGGACGGAGAGGTGGTCCTGGAAAGCGCCCCTGCTCCCCGGGGGCCGCTGGGGTTTGTGATGTGGATGGACAACCAGTACATGGTCGCCACACCCTGGGGCCGCCTGGGCTGGGGACTCCTGGACGTCCCCGGTCGTCAGTGGATGGAGATGGATCACATTTCCCTGAAGTAACTGGGCCGATTGAAATCGTCCTCTCTGGGCACTTCGCGCCAGTTGTCGGCCTCCGCCGACAACCCTTATATGGCCACTGATGAAAGAACTGGTTGGCGAAGGCCGACCATTGGCCTTCGGCCCAAAGAGGCTGACTTCAGCCAGCGCATTGAAATTCACAGGAGATTCACGTCCCCTTCACAATTTCTTCATACCTTCCGGATATACTGGGGGCGCCAATCGGTAGAAGGCCGGTTGAGCCTGAAGGACAGGAGGTCAGTATGAGCAAAAAGAGCATTCTGGGTATCGGAACCGCGTTGGGGCTGGTCGTCCTGGTGGGCCTGCTGGGGCTGATGCTGGCAGCACCCGTTTTCGCCCAGGGGAACACCCCGCCCACCACGCCGACGCCGGGCACCGGCAAGGGTCTGGGCCTGGGACGGGGATGGGGGCGCGGCTTCGGCCTCGGCCGGGGCTTCGGCGGCTTCGGCGGTTCCTGGGCCACCTTTGACGCTGTCGCCGAGGCGCTGGGGCTGACCCCCGAGCAACTCTTCTCTGAGTTGCACTCCGGCA
>Ga0272449_1002414_pt1 | contig 17481 bp, 11 predicted proteins | sample YNPCB0241_FD_198679 | JGI IMG/M metagenome (GOLD analysis project Ga0272449, IMG submission 198679) | Hot spring sediment microbial communities from Yellowstone National Park, WY, United States - YNP-CB-024-1 | ecosystem: Environmental > Aquatic > Thermal springs > Hot (42-90C) > Sediment... | reverse complement strand
AGGCCTCCAACTCTCAAGTATTAAGCTCTTATCTCAGAAGATGGGATGATTCTGTCTACTTCACTCCAGGTGAGTGGTATAATCACTATCCAAAAAGATTATTACATAACAACACAAAGATACTTTCCAATCCAGGGATATGTAAAAATGGTATAGCCAACCCAACACTTATCAAAACAGGGGATACATATTACCTCTTCTATGATTGTATAATTGATAAACAGAATATCAGGACATCTCTTGCGACAGGAAGAAATATTGATAGTTTGAAAGACAATGGATGGATACTGAACAATAATATAGTTGATTCTAAGAATCTGTATCTTGCAGAAAATCCATATATCATTATGGGCGAGTCAAACAACTATAATTTATTTTTGTTCGACAGAGCACAGAAAACTTTATTCAAATTTTTCTCTTCTACTCTCTGGAACTGGGAACTCTCATCAGATCCATCTATATCCCTTAAAGACTCTACAATCAGCGACTACTTCATAATAAATGACAAAACCGAATATCACCTTTATTATATAGATACTCAGGACCCGAACATAATAAACGAACTGAACATTGATAAAAATGATAAGAGACCTGTTCTTGTCGGTAAGAAATTTATGAGATTCAACTCTATTGCAGGAGATAAGATTGACGGGGTTCAGTTCTTTCTTATAAGGACAAAACTGCCAGCAAGGACTGATACACTACTTGCAGTTAGATGCAAAGAGGATGAGAGTATGATCCTCTACCCAGAATCACTTATGATTGAAATTATCAATCAGGATTCGGGAAATCCTGTTAAAAACGATTATTTTATTTTCAAAGAAAATAACTCCCATTATCTACTCTATACATCGCCAGATAATCAATCTACTTCAATATCCATCTCAAAAATTGATATAAAAGAAATACAAACAAAGATACAGGAAATATGTAAATAAAATATCAGGAGGATTTATATGAGTCTATCAGAGAAAAATGAGAATATCAGCCAGAGATGGGATATGGAGTGGATAAATTATTTCAGGACTGAGAGCACAAAGACACACTTCTCTCTACCAGACGATTTCGCACCGCCAGATAAGATGCTCATTAAGAATATGTCCCCCAGAGAGGTATTTGACCTCAAATTCGAAAAGGACAAAAATGCATTGGGTGGACTCTGTATATGGGTAAGTGGTAGTGATATCGTAGATAAAAATATCTTCGAGATGGGTTGTGGGTGTGGATATCTCGGAAAACAGCTTGGTCTCATCTGTAAAGAGTACTTAGGTATAGACCATTCGAGGCTTGCCCTCTATATCGCAAGGCTTACCTCTCCATCGAATTGCAATTATTATCATACATCGGAGATTGACGAAGTCAGAAAAAGCTTCAAAGGCAGATTCGATACAATGATAGGCAGGTATTTCTTCATACATCAGAATTACGAGAGCCTAACAGAGATATTGAATCTCGCACACATACTCTTGAAAATTGGGGGTTGAATCTGGGCAGACTTCTTCCTGAAAACGCCAAAATGCACTGGTAAAATATATCCCGCAAGAACCAGAGGTGAAGAGCTCTCCTGTGCATATGAATTTACCGATGAGGAGATAGAGACAGTATGTAAGACTCATAATTTTAGGATTATATCAATCGAAAGAAGCGAGGAACTCGAGAGGAAGTTTGTCTGCCTTAAAAAATACTAAGGTAAGACTGTATAAAGTCCCTTCCATAGGGGTTTGAAGCCTTGCGGCGACTTCTCGTCCTTTATGTGTGCCTCGAAGGCATAATCGCCGGGTTTTTCGAACTTATATTTTATAACTGCATTTTTAGCATAATTCTGGAGCATCACCCAATCCTCGGGATTCCTCTTTACCCAGAACTGAACCTCAGGCATTGATGGGGGCAGGTATCTCACCATAATCTCAATCTCATCTCCCACCCTGTAAGAATTTCGCTCAGGATTCAACTGGAGTTCCGGTCCACCCTTGCAGGCTAAATAAGAACTTAACATTGCAAGAAGTGGAATATAGAAGAATCTCCTCATTCTCATCTCCCTCTTCCTCCTGTAATACTCATAGATGTCATCATATATTTTATACAACTTCTTCTCTTCAACCTCCCAGTTCAGTTCGGATGCCGCAGCCTTTGTATTCTCCCTCAACCTCGACAACTGAATCTCATTCTCGAATATCCCTTTTAATGTCTTTGCAAGTTCAAATGGCCTCTTCATATCCGCAGTTATTACAACTCCGTATCTCTCGTTCATCTTTTTGAAAAATGGGAGGTCATTTGAAATTACCGGTACACCTGATAATATAAATTCAAAGAACTTATTCGGTGAGCAGTAGAGATGATTCTCATCTATTGGCTCATAAGGGACGATTCCAAGGTCTGCACCCGCAGTATATTTCAGGATCTCCGAAGACGGGACCGCACCCATAAAATACACCCTCTTCTTCAGTCTTTCCTTCTTTACAATCCTCTTGAGCTCCTCCTCATATTCACCATATCCAATAAGCACAAGTTTTATATTATCTCCTACATACTTGAAGGCCCTGACAATGTTCGAAAGATTCCTCTCATAAGATATCCATCCCTGAAACAGGACTATTCTATCCTCTGCTTTCAAACCCAGTCTCTCTCTCAACAGCTTACGATATTCATCGGGATTCAGACCTTCTTCCAGCTTTGTGCAATTCATTATAACACCTATATCCTGTATCCCATACCTCCTCTTCATTATATCGGCAATAAATTCATTTACGGTTATTACATAATCGGCGTATTTTATATACATCACCTCATTCAATAGACTCCTGATTCTGAGTCTTAGGGGCAGGACCTTCTGAGATGGATACAATTCGTGGGCGTCATATATCAACGGGACATCTCTCGTAGCCGAGAGCAGGATCGCGGGTTTCAGGACAGGGAGATCGTGGCAGTGAATTATATCAAATTCGAACTGCACTGCCTTCTCGTATATAAACCTCTCGAAGGGCGAAAGCGTCAGAAATCTATTCGCGAATATAACAAAACCTCTATTAACACCATATCTTACAATCCTGTTTTCGGGCAGGAATCTCCGTATCAGTTTCAGTCTATAGTCATCCCAGTCATAGACATACCTGTGGATATCTATACCCTTGTACGAGTAGTGCTCCTCCTTCTTGCACTCGAATCCAGAGAGAAGAGTCACCCTATAACCCCTCTTTATCAGACTCTCTGCCTCCAGCAGAATCCTCCTGTCTATCATAAAGGTATCGGGGGCTACCATCAGTACTCTCATAACTTCACAACCTCTTCGTATAAATCGGTTATGGACCTTACAAAAGTCTCTGCGCCGAATCGCTCTTTTATATTGTTGTGCATAAAGATGGGGTCGAATCTCTCATAATTATTTATTACATCAACCACCGCCTCATAGAACTCATCCTCGTCATCCACATCCACTATCCTGCCAAGCCTCTCATCATTTATTATATACTCCGGTCCACCACACCTCGTTGCCACCACAGGCTTACCACAGGATAAAGCCTCGGCTATTACTACCCCGAAGGTCTCAGTATTACTTGAATTGAGCAGAATATCATTACTGGATAGAATCTCCGGAATCTTTGAGTGTTCTACACTCTCTATGAAATTCACATCCTCTATAAGGCCAAGAGATCTTACAAGTTTTTTAGTATTATCCATCAGCGGTCCCTTACCAACGATAGTCAATTTTACATTATACTTATTGATCTTCAGGCGATGGACTACCCTTATAACCAGCAGTGGATTCTTAACCTTTTCAAGAGAACCAATAAATATCAATCTTACAGGGTTACCAATCCTATTTATTGTGGACACAGGCTTAAAATCATTCTCATTTATCACATTTGGGATAATAGACATCTTCTGCCTTATCATATCATTCATAAATCGCTCAACTTCACTCTTCAAGACTGGGCTGACACAGACTATTTTCATAGCACTTGTACTCGCATCGATTATTTTCTTAAATACTACTGGATTCTTGATATATTCGGAGTATGGACCCATATGCTCTGTGATTATATAGGGAATTCGGAGTCTATCCCATATAGCCTTTGCTGCACTCCCGTCGATATAAGCAGTATGGGCGTGGACGAGATCGAACTTGAAATCCCTCCAAACATCGAATAACACACTCATAACAGCCTGTGAATAAGTATGCCAGTGAGTGATAAACCTGAATGGACCTCCCACTCTATAAGGGGGATAGAGCACCTTCACCCCTTCCCATTCCTCCCATTTTACCTTCTTTATCTCCTCCCAGTACACCCTGTTGGCATCTTTAAATTTCTTAGGATTGAGGGTATTCATCCAGAAGGGCCTGCAGGATATTACCCTCACATCTATATCAGAATACTTAAGGAGAGCCTTTGCCTGTTCCAGTACAAAAGGACCAAAAACAGGCTGGTCCCTGTGGGGAAACATATGAGAGAGGATCAAAACCCTCTTAACTCTTTTGCCCTTCAATATTTCGAATCTACTCAATATTTGCTCCTTTTCACCTTTGAGTTCCTCTATCCTGCTTTGATATTCAGCCTTTATCCTCTTATTTTCAGACAGCAATGTGTCTATAAGCCTATTCTTATTATTCAACTCATTGCTCAGATTATTCCAGTATATCCTCAACTTATTTATTTCATCGGTCAAAATCTCCAATCTTTTTACCAATCGCCCTATTTCATCATTCTTCAAAGATATTTCCATTAGTGCCGCCGAGTAAGCATCTTCCGACTTAAGCCGCTCCTTCTCCTTCCTCTCTAACAACCCGTTCAACTCCTCGATCCTACCCTTTAAGAGATTTATCTCCTTCAATGCCTCCTGATAAGCACCCTCCGCCTTTCCCCTCTCCTCCTCCACCCTGTTCAACTTCTCATTCGTCTCATTATATCTGCCCTCAAGTACCTTCATATCATTCAAATACCTACCCGCCACCTCCTCTGCCTTAACCCGCTCCCTCTCCTTCTCTTCCAACAACCCGTTCAATTCCTCGATCCTATTCTTTAAGAGATTTATCTCCCTCAATGCCTCCTGATAAGCATCCTCTGCCTTCCCCCTCTCCTCCTCCACCCTGTTCAACTTCTCATTTATCTCATTATACCTGCCCTCAAGTACCTTCATATCATTCAAATACCTACCCGCCACCTCCTCTGCCTTAACCCGCTCCCTCTCCTTCTCTTCCAACAACCGGTTCAACTCCTCGATCCTACCCTTTAAGAGATTTATCTCCTTCAATGCCTCCTGATAAGCATCTTCTGTTTTGCGCCTCTCCTCCTCCTTTTTCTCAAGCAGACCATTCAATTCTTCAATCTTATTGTTTAGATTACTTATATCCTTTATGGCACTTTTGTATGATTCTTCAGCAATAGCACGGCTCTTCTCCAGCTCCTCTGCCAATCGAGTATATTCTTCAATCTCTTTCTTATACTCAGAAATCAACTCCTCGAGTTCTTTGATAAAACTCCCCAACAGTTCATAATAATTATTTGAATCAAAATCCCCTAAGATTTTCGATATCTTATAGTCATTATTCAATCCTAAAAGCCACTCAGGCTCGATAATCACACTCCCATTTGCCCTATATGAGACAAAAACCCCATCTATCTCTCTCTCGACATATCCTTTCTGGCACTCTACCAGTCTGTATTTCTTATCATTCTCTTTATCATTCTTCAACTCTATATAATCAAGTTCCATCGCACCATTTACAAGGAGCTCAAACAACAACCCGAATCTCGAAGGAATCATTTTTCTGCTAATCTCAATTTCGAAATCCTCATTCCCCTTCTTCTGATTCTGCTCCTTTATCAGATGAAACCTATTCAGGAGAGGATCATAAACAGACAACTTCAAATCCACATCATCAATAACTTTCGCCTTAATATAAAGAGTACATCTTTCACAACTACTTGATGGAAATGAGAACTTTATAGAGGCACATTCACCATTCTTTGATTCAACAAATAATAATTCGTTATTAAAGCAATATTCCCCCTTTATCTCAAATTGCGGATATAAAAAGAAGGGTTTGAGTTCCTTTACCCTGAGGGCAGATCTGAATAGCAGTCTGTTTATCGGGACTTCATCAAGGTGCTCGCAACTCATAGTGTTTTGCAATTCTGTATTCTGTAAATCTTTCTCATACAGAAGGACTATCTCCTGTTTATCGGGTCTACCCTTATACCTATCATAATTATTCATCAAGAATGAATATTCCAGTGAGTCTATTACCCTCTCGATAAAACTCTCATCCTTTTTGATTTCTCTCTTATTTTCAAATCCACAGAAGGGACAGATACTATCAATTTCGTAAAAATAGCTCCCTGCATCGTGCCTGGATTTATAGAAGGGTGTAATTGTGCTCTGATAGACCTCCCCGCAGAAGATAGCCTTCTTTATACCATACCCCTTTATGAGTTGTCTGAAGTCAGAGAAATCAAAAGACCTTTTGTGTAAGTTTATATGGTATTCTCTTCTGCAGTTTCGACATCGGACATAATTGAAGGGAAGATTCTCCATAAACGGGCTGACAACTATTATATATCTCTTTGCAACCCTTCTTAACTCGCTTATTGCTCTTGAATAAGTCTCTTCGTCGAGATGCTCGAGTACATCATTTACCATTACAAGGTCGAAGCAGGAATCCTTGAAAGGCAGGTTATCTATGGAGGCAACAAACTTCTTATCCACCTTTACAAACTCAAGTGCCTTTTCGCTTATATCACAGGCAGTGACATCATACTTTCTGTCGAGGTTGTTGCATATAATACCATTTCCACACCCTGCATCCAGTATACTCACCACATCCTCAGGTATCAGTCTCTTTATCTCATCCAGGACCTCTAACTGATAGGAGAGGGGCTCCTGTTGCCAGAGACTCTCCTGCTCGTAATATCTCTTCTCAAACTCCATTGTTTATCTCCCATCTCACATCCTGTTGTACAATCCCCAGATCAATCCTGATATTGTGAGGCTGTCTTATCTTAAGGAAATACCTCCTGTCGTGAACACAGTAACTCGGGGACTCTGTCCTTACAGAAAGGTCTACATACTTAAAAATTCCGACTGATATGACATAATCCCCCTCTCCAATGAGAAGAGGGTCATAGATTACATCCACAAAACCCTTCCCATAAATTCGGTCTATTACGACACTATCCTTACTGGATATGACCTGATTGGCCACGCTTCCATCACTCCTGTATATGGCCACTACAAAGACCGGATTCTTTATCTCCTCTTTTGCATTATAACTTATCCTTACCTTCATATATTCACGGGTTATAAATATATTTCTCTCGACCGATTCTGAATCCAGTATCGAGACATTCTCTATCAAATCCCTCATCTCTCCATAGATATCCCCCTGAGTTGCAAAAAGATATGCCTTCCCCTCAGGGGTCTTGACCTCCTCCTTGACCTCATCCTTTTCTATGTTATTTGCCGATGATAGTTTCTTGATCGTCTCGGTAATATCGAAGCAGGCCGATTTCAGAGAATTGCTACCCTCAAAAGAGAGATCCCCTATTCTAACATAACCCTTACCGTCATATAGTTCCAGAACGAGTTTGCCCTTATAGGTATCATAGAACTCAATTCCTAATTCTATCTTCTCGTAATCTGTTATGTAGGACGGGAACTTAAATATAAAAGGTGCGTGTTTATATATCCCATCACAATCCTTTACCACTCTCACACTCTTCCCTTCTATCTTGATAGGGTTACTCCATTCCGTATATCTCGGTGAGCATATGAGATAAGCACTCCTCTGTTGATCATTATCCATAGGCTCACCAGGCTCGATAGTATCTCTGTATTCCCCCGATTTACCTTTTATAACAAAATCGATTCTGACAATCGGGTACTCTCCCTTAATCGTATTCCACCCCTCCTCTATAAAGTGGAACAGGAGTGAATTCTTCCCATATTCAGTATTGATTATCATCGCATCCTTCTTCATAAGCCCGAGAGACTTCAATCTCAGTCTGTTGCTCTCCATCTCCCTTATCAATGCAATATACTTCTTTGAGACAGACAGGGAATCTCCATCATCTACTACTCTCCCCTTCTCTATAAAGACACACCTCTCACACAACCTCTGAACCGAACTGATGTCGTGGGAGACGAAGAGGACAGTAGCTCCACTCTCCTCAGTGAGCCTCTTCATTCTCTCAATGCACTTACCGGCAAAGTATGCATCGCCCGCCCCCAGGATCTCGTCGATAATCAGGATATCGGGTTTGAGCATCGTCGAGACAGAGAATGCAAGTCTTGCATACATACCCGCTGAGTATGTCTTTATAGGATAGTCTATGAACTCATCCAGCTCTGCAAAATCAATTATCTCGTCCTCGAGCCGTCTTATCTCTCTGTGAGTAAATCCATAGAGGCCGAGTGCAGCCCTGATATTCTGCCTCCCGGTAAACTCCGGGTGAAATCCAGTTCCGAGCTCCATCAAGGCATCTACTCTGCCATTTACCACAATCCTCCCCTCTGTAGGTGTGATATTGCCTGCGATTATCTTCAAAAGTGTACTCTTCCCCGCCCCATTTCTCCCGATTATCCCCACCCTCTCCCCCTTCTCAACTATGAGATTTATATCCTTCAGTGCCCAGAACTCCTGATAATAATTCTTTTTGAAGAATAAGAGTCTGTTTATCCCCAGTGAATCCAGTATCTTATCAGACTGCTTGCTGTATAATCTATAAGCCTTACCAAGCGAAACTATCTTTATTGCAATATCAGACATTGTCTGCAAAGACCCTCTTTAATCCCATAAAAAGGTGATAACCAAGAATAAAAAAGGTGAGAGAGATAATTGTAAAAATAATCAGAAGCACCGGCTCTGTAAGTCTCCCTATCATAATTGAGTCCTGAACCCCCGTAATTATATAAAAAAGGGGATTTATCTTCAAAAGGGGTCTCATCCCCTCAGGCACCATCTCGGGTGTATAGGCTATGGGACTTACGAGCATCAGGAACAATACGATGACATTCATAATCTGCTGCAAATCCCTTATGAAGACATTGAGTGATGAGATAATCCATATCACACCGATCGTAAAGAGGATCTGCAATAGCCAAATAAATGGCAGCATCAATAGAAATACTGTTATTCTTTTGAAGAAAGCCGAGGCTATTATCAACAAGAATATACCAACAACCTGGAGTATCTGGCTTACAAGGACTACTTTAACTGGTACGAGTTCTATCGGGAATATCACATTCTTTATCAGATTTACATTCCCGGTTACCGCCCCTACCCCATTCCCGAGGGAGTCCGCAAAGGCAATGAATGGTATGAGACCACAAAATATGAGGGCGATGTATTCATTTGTCGTAAATATAGGGAATCTTATGGAGAAGACATAGATATATACAAAGGCATATGCTGAGAGTAAAAGGAGGGGATAAAGCACCATCCAGGCAAGCCCGAGAAAGGAGCCCGCAACCCTGCCTCGTATCTCATTATAGGTGATATTCAGAAGCAGCCTTCGATAGGTAATAATCAGTTTGAACGGCTCTATGAAAAAATTTAGTATCTTCATATACAATCTGTTTCAGAAAAACTCCTGTACAGAATACCTGCACAGAGAATTTATAGTGCGGAATGTCTATCAACATTTTTTAATAAATTCTACAAATTTCTTAAAAAATAAATCTTATAAAAAATCCTGAGAATGTGTATATTGTTTTCAACTCAAGATTAAGGAGGAAAAAATGAATTTGAAAAGTCGTTTGATGCTTTTAAGTGTCCTGTTGGTTATGAGTATTTCGGTATGGACTCTATCCTGTGATGTATCGGATAATGAAACCCCATTAAAGTTCGATTGCAACAAGATCTGTACAAAGGAGAAGGAGTGCTACAGCTGGTAGAAAGAGAAGGATAACATAATCTGAGCGATTTATTGTTTCTTATACTTCGATCCTATCAACTCCTAACAACTCATATAATAAATCCACATTACAGTCACACGCTGGTTCAGCACATACAATCTTTCCATCCTCAAAATATGGTCTATTCTCACTTATTATCTCAAGCATAAGTTTTTCTCCATCTATATAAGCCTTCTGTGAGGCAACATCTGAACAACTAATTAGTAAATAGTACCCAACTTCAACTTTTATAATATAGGCAGTTTATTCTGTAATCATAAAATCAGTATGCCAGAGGCTTCCAATGCCCTTATTCTTTACCTCCATACCAATGAAGTACGCGGTAGTCCCCACATTATCCCACGACCCCGGGTCTGCAAACCAGCCATTCTTTACGACCTCCTGCAATATCTGAATCCAGTGAATATTCACCTCTGTATCTACCCCTTTGGGGATATCGAGCCCCCAATACTTTGCATCGAGAGCCACGAATTCGAATTCGGGAGTATCGAAACGGACAATCAAGGCGGGATGCGGGTCTGCATCTCCCCATTGGGTGAGTACAAGATTGAGTTCTATCATCCTTGCCTTGCCATTATACCACCACTGGCCACCCACGAATACGCGTGCGGCAGAATCGTTGTAAGGGGTAAAGTCTGTAAAATTGATTATATGATGGGAAACAGCCTTACTTATGGGTGGATAAGGCCCTCCGCCGTTTTGAGTATGGTCCATAAATGCAAACCAGGTGAAGTAATCGCCCTGACAGGGTGAAGGATGGGCAGAGTGGTCAACAAGCATATGCACAGTGTAATTGCTACCACAGTTATTACTATGAGGAATCCATTCGAGATTTACAGGGCTATCCGGTCCATTTATCCTGAATGAGCAGTTTACAGGTCCGGGGCAACTTGCACCAAGAGTAGCCTCTGACTCGACTGCAATCAACCACGAAGAGTTGGAGTTACATTCGGTAGTATCCTCATAATAGTACTCCGAAGATGAATCACAGACACTCTTTGCACACCTCTTTGTAAGATTGAAGTCCCATCCGTATTTGGTATAAGGACAATTGGAGACACACTTCCCATACACACAATTTTCACCCGCCTTACAGCCGGGAGGACACTTCCCACCACACCCATCGTCCCCACACTCCTTGTTGGTACAATTCGGCGTACAGGATTTACAACTCCCATTCAAACAGCCATAAGTGCATTTCACATCTGCATAGTTGTATGTGCATTTATAGTTCTGACAGATGTTCGCACCATTGTAATCTCGCAGAGTAGAGGAATCAATACAATAGTCAACAGGTACATTGCTGCAACTCCCACAACTCCCTCCACATCCATCATCGCCACACTCTCTGTTGGCACAATCCGGGGTACAATTCTTACACACCCCATTCTCACAACCGCTTGCACACTCCTTATCGGTATATGAATATTCACATCTGTCGTTTGTACACTTCCCCGTTGTATCGTATATCCTCACATATTTGCTATCCACACAGTAATTCCTGGGCGGTTTACTACAATAATTCTTATCACTCAGTATCAGACATCCATTTTCACCCTTAATACACTCCCGATAAGTCTCATTATCCACACACTCAAGTTTACCCATAGGCTGACACTCGTCTTTGCAACCCACATCTTTCGAGACATCGACGAACTCATCTATACCAGCATCCTCGATGATAATGTCCTCAAATGACTCCACATCAGGACTATCCTCGAATACCCTATCTTCGAAGAGATAATCATCATCTATAATATCCTGTGAGACGATATCCGATGATGCGTCTTCTGTTTCTATAACGACACATTTGCCCTCTCTGCAACTCCTGCCTTCAGGACAATCTATATCTATCCTGCACTCAGTCTCACCCACATCACTTACCTCAGATTTGCTCACACATACATTATTTTTGCAGATATAACCGCTCATACACTCCGAATCCTTCTCACAATAGTATCTGTATTTGCTTGTATCCGTGCTCTCTGTACAACTGAGGACTACAAGGCTAAGAAATCCTGCGAAGAATATCCTAAACTCATTGATTGGACTCATACTATTCTCCTGTTCGATTATGTTGGTTCCAGAAAGTCATCTATATGCTTCGATGAGGAGAGGATGGAACGGAATGATACAGAGCCCGTGAATATAAAGACTATTCCGTAGAGTGTCTGCTGTAAAAATTGCATTGTATGGACCACGAAGACATAGAGAAGGGCATTGGAATCCATAAGGGCGGGCGACACGAATAACTCGAGAGCCTTCAATGTAAAAAAGTCAAATGGTCCCACGAAGGCAGGACCCGATGGAATGGTTATGCCTATTACCTGCATACTCAATACTACATAGGCGGCTATATAAGGGAGGGAGTTTCCATCTCTATCGACAAGTCCGCAGGCAAAGAACATCAGGTAGAGTCCCGTGGCATTGAGTCCCCAGTATATCATAGATTGAATGAAGATATTCAAAAAGCTCTTCACATCGGGGAGTGATTTCAATCCGAATATGAATCTATTGAGTATCCCTACAACCCTCTCTGCGAGGTTATGGGAGAGGATTCTGAATATAAACCGCACTACCCTTTCGAAGAAACTCTGTTTTATGTACATCAGTATGCAAATTACGAATATCACAACAAAAACTATAAAGAATATAACTCCCGCATTTACCAGAAAGGGCGGGATGGCTGTATTGAATGTAAATGAGAGTATGAGCCAGGTTGTAAAGAATACTATTCCAATTGTAATCCCATCGATTACCCTCTCAACCACTATCGTCGCCATAGCGGCACTCATAGACACACCACATCTCTCATAGATCAGATATGGCCTTGCAAACTCACCGAGTCTCAATGGAAGGGTTACAAGTGCCATAAATCCCACGCTGCTCACAATGTACAGGTCCTTGAAACCTATCCTCTTTATAGGCCTCAGCATTACCCCCCATCTGGTAGTCCTCACAATCTGAATGCCTGTGAGGAAGAAGAGATACAGTACGATATATGTCCATTTGATTTTCGAAAACGAGTCTTTCAACTTCTCAAAGTCAACACCCTTGAAGGTTAGGTACAGGAATACCAGTCCCAGCAGCAAAGAGAGGATAAAATTTATATATCGTTTCATAATAAGGAGAGCCTCTTCTTGACAGTCTCGCCCATAAATCTCTCTCTTACATCTCCACCATAAATCTCTTTCAATCTATCGAAAGAGATTCTCAACAACTCCTCCTCGAACTCCTTACAATGGGTATCAGTGGATATGATATCCACAAAGCCTTTTTTTAGCAAATCCTCCATAAACAACCTCGTCTGTTCACCCCAGAGACCTCCCAGAGACATAATATCGCACTGGAAGAGTGCCGAATTGTCCCTTAAGTATTCAAGGGTATAGAACGACTCTAAACTATACCTGTGCCTTTCAATATGTGCAACAATTATCTTATAACCTGAGGTAAAGACCCTAAACAGACTCTCTTTGTCCGAATTACCAAACTTGAATGTAGGGAATTCTACGAGGATGTATTTAGAGTTGCCGAGGGTATATACAGAACCGTTGTTGATGTCTTCGAATAGATCAGGCCCAAAATAGTACTCACACCCCAGATATATACGGACATCGAGGTTGCTCTCCACTATGAGGTTATTCAATAGATTGAAGTTCTCTCTGATCTTATCAGCTTTGAACTCGAATAGATTTGTCCTCTTGTGAGGTGTAGCAATTATTGTATCTATCCCCATCGATTTGAGATAACGAATGCGATTCAAAGACTCGTCGAATGTCTTTGCCCCATCATCTACATCAGGCACTATGTGTGTATGGATATCGATAAACCCCAAAATTATTCCCCCTGTTTTATCTCTTCAACCTCAGGATTGCCTTTGCCTCGTTCAGAGTGGCAATTGGTCTGTTGTATTCCTTTGCAATCCTCACGACCTTTTCAACAAGTTCGGCATTCCCCTTGGCAAGGACACCCTTCTCGATATATATGTTGTCCTCGAGCCCCACTCTAACATTCCCACCCTTCTTTATTGCGAGCTCTGCCATTGTAAACTCGTGTCTCCCTATTCCTGCAACAGACCAGGTAGACCCCTCGGGGAGTCTCTTGATTAGGAAATCGAGAAGATCTTCATCTGCCCCCATCGCCCCGGGCACACCCATTACGAAATCGAAGTGCAGCGGTGGGGTCAACACGCCCTGCTTTATGAGCAGTTTTACATTGTCCAGAAAGCCTACATCGAAGATCTCTATCTCCGGCACAATCTCACGCTCCTTCATTATCTGGGCTAGCCTTCTTATCAGGGGGAATGGATTTGAGAATATCTCATCTCCGAAATTACAGGTGCCGACTGTAAGAGATGCCATCTGGGGATTGAGTTCAAGGGGTTGTGCCCTCTCGTCAGCCGTCATCCAGACCGCTCCACCTGTTGAGACCTGAATGATGATATCAGTCCTCTTCCTTATCTCCTCTATTGCCCTTCTGAAGACCTCCTTATCCTGCGTAGGAGTACCATCCTCCTTCCTGACATGAAGGTGTATCATACAGGCACCTGCATCTCTGACCCTTTTTGCCTCCTCTCCTATCTCCTCAGGTGTTATCGGGAGATATGGGGTCTGCTCCCTCGTTGTCTCAGCACCCACAGCCGCAACAGTAATTATTAATGGTTTATGATTCATAAAACGCCTCCATTACTTCTTCTGAACCCTCTCGAGCATCCTCGAATAGATATAACTGGCGACCTCCGATGGCTTCGTCCCGGCCCCAAAACCTGCATCAAAACCTAAGGAGACTGCCAGCGGGTGGTCTATCCTCGGTCCACCCAGAATCAGAATGAAACGCCCCCTCAAACCCCTCTCCTCAATCTTCCTTATAAAGTCCATAGAGTTCTCTTTGTGAATATTCCTTTGCGTCACCACCTGAGATAGCAATAACACATCCGCATCCACCTCAACCGCCTTATCTATAAACTTCTCATTCGGTATCTGGGCACCAAGGTTATAGACCTCAAACCATCGATACCTCTCGAGCCCGTAATCACCCGCATATCCCTTCATATTCAGTATCGCATCAATACCAACTGTATGGGCATCAAAGCCTGTACACGCACCAACCACCTTAATCTTGCGGCCGATATTCTTACCTATCAATTCGTCCACCTCTTCACGGGAATAGATGGTAAATTCAACCACAGGGATCTCTATCTTGTCAATGTCCAGAACGACATCGGAGTGCCCGTATACTACATACATCGTAAATCCCTCTCCGACCCTCTCCACAGTAGTAACATTGACCTCCCTGAGTCCCATCTTCTCGGCGAATATCTTACCTACCTGTTTAGCCTTCTGATTGTATGGTACGGGCAGGGTAAAAGACATCTGCACAACTCCATCATCCTTCCTGTCACCATAGGCCTTTATCAGATTGGAGAATATGGTCTTCATCTCTCACCTCCGGTCCTTGCCATCAGGAGTTCAAAGACTGGGTTGAAGTAATTTTCGCTCGTCCTGTATACACCATTAAGCCCCTTACCAGAGTCGGGGAACCTCTTTATATCTGCAAACTCGCCCTCACTGATCGCCTTATCCAGGCCCACCTCCCTTACCTTTTTCAACAGGTTATATGCCCTGTCAAGCACCTCCTGTGCCCTTCTGTTGAGAAGGGAATCCTTCTTTATCACTATCTGATCCTTGAGGGTACTAACTGCATTGAATATGTAGTTTACATTCTTGAGGCTCTCATATCTATCCATCATAAGAGGATTGTGCATAGCCTCTGTCATCATACCAAGAAGGTGTATATGCTGATTACTGAGTTTACTGGCGAGGTTGAACATAGCATCCAGCAGATTGCTGTAAAACGGGTCTCCCGTCATATGCTTTGTAGGCGGCATATATTTAATAGGCGACTTGGGGAAGATCTGCCTTATTAGGAGTGCCTGCGATAGTTCGAGCACAAAAGAGTCCTCTATCTGAGGATTGATCTCAAAGGCGTGTCCGAGCCCCATATATTCAGACTTCATACCCGCCAGTTTTGCAAATGCCTCGTTTATGAATAGACTCGTGAGGACAGTATGGGCACGCTCCACTGCATCAGAGGTGGTAAGATAGTTATCCTCCCCTGTATTTATGATGATTTGAGAGATTGCACATATCATTCGAGAGAAGAACTGATCGCAGAAGGTCCTTTTCATATTGATGTCTCTAAAGAGTATTCCATACATCGCATCATTCAACAGAACATCCAGCCCCTCATACGCCCCCAGATATGCTATCTCTGGCATACAGAGACCACTCGAATAGTTTGTAAGATAGATATACCTGCCAAGTTTTTTTGAGGACTCGTCGAGGGCGGACCTCATAATCCTGAAGTTCTCCTGAGTCGCATAAGTACCACCATATCCCTCTGTGGTTGCCCCCTCAGGGACATAATCCAGAAGTGATTGTGCTGTAGACCTTATAACTGCAATTATATCCGCACCTGCCTCAGCCGCCGCTTGAGCCTGAACTACATCATCATAGATATTCCCTGTCGCAACAATCAGGTATTTGAGAGGTGTGGGTTGGGGTTTGAACGAACGCCTGAACTCCTCCCTCTCTCTCCTCCTCTTTATCAGTTCATCCATCTTCCTCTTTGCAAGCCCTCTAACCTCCGATCTTGCCTTTTCGAGGGCCTGACTGGAGGGTTGCATACTCGAAATTGCACCATCAGCCACTACCCTGACAGCCCCGAAAAAATCTGTGCCCGAGATCGCCATCTCCCTTACGATATGGCTGAGTACGCCATCTTTTATCCCCCCAATCTCCTTTACTCTATCTACAACAGCATTAACAAGGGGGTAACCACCTTCATTTGAGCCCTCCACCCCCAGGAATCTGAGAGTAGTTCGCTCTATTGAATCCGTAGAGAAACCCTTTATAAACCTATGATATATATCATAAGCAATTTCTCGGGCGTAATTTCTGGATTCATTTACAACCTTCTTATCATAACGAACCTTCAGCATATATTACTCCTTCGGCTCAATAGAGACCTTCTTCCCATCGAAAAGTTGACCGATACCATCAGGGGACTGGGCTACCACATCATCTTCGTAGTCCTTCTCCGTAGGACAACTACAATCTCTCTCAACGGGCTCTTTATAGATGGATATAAAACCTTTATAGTTTCTAAAGACAGTGGCATTCTCACTCATAGATATGAGATAGTTTGGAAAGATTGGAACCTTCCCCCCGCCTCCGGGCATATCAACAACGAGGGTAGGGACTGCAAGGCCCGATGTATGCCCCCTCATCCTCTCTATAATCTCGAATCCTTTGGAGACAGGCGTCCTGAAGTGTTCAATCCCCTCTGAGAGGTCACACTGGAATATATAATATGGCCTCACTCTGATGGTGAGGAGCTGCTGGCAGAGTTTCTTCATAACCACATAGGAACTATTTATTCTTCTCAGAAGAACCGACTGATTTGAGACTATTATACCACCATCGGCAAGCCTCTCACAGGCAGCTCTGGAGTCCTCTGTAATCTCCTTTGGATGATTGAAATGTGTATTCAGATAAATAGGTTGATACT
>Ga0272449_1002413_pt1 | contig 17483 bp, 17 predicted proteins | sample YNPCB0241_FD_198679 | JGI IMG/M metagenome (GOLD analysis project Ga0272449, IMG submission 198679) | Hot spring sediment microbial communities from Yellowstone National Park, WY, United States - YNP-CB-024-1 | ecosystem: Environmental > Aquatic > Thermal springs > Hot (42-90C) > Sediment... | reverse complement strand
TTGGGAAGTATTCTGATCACCCTGAACTATGCGAAAGATGTTATCCAGTGGTAAAAGAATTGACTTTTTAGCTTTTATAATGTAAAATATTGTTGTGTAACCTGCTTCCACTGGCAAAGCAACTGACGAGAAATAAAAAGGAAATATATTTTTGCGAAGCAAAAATATATATTATATTGCAATGTAGCTCTTCTGGTAGAGTGAATGGTAGAGGATTAAAAATTTGATATATTTTTCTCAACTGGTAGAGCAACTGACGAGAAATAAATAAGGAAATATATTTTTGCGAAGCAAAAATATATTACATGCCAACTTAGCTCAACTGGTAGAGCAACTGACTTGTAATCAGTAGGTTGGGGGTTCAAGTCCCCCAGTTGGCTATTCTGGAGGGATGGCCGAGTGGTCGAAGGCGGCGGTCTTGAAAACCGTTAAGCAGCAATGCTTCGGGGGTTCAAATCCCTCTCCCTCCGAATTTCATAAGGATACAAGATGGATAAAAATTTCCTCTTCCATAGATTAGAAGCCGTCAACAAAGCATTTTTTAACCTTCCAGAAACTCCAAAGATTAAGTGGAGCAAAGGCCAAATCAAGAAAAGATATAGAAAAATTACTTATGGATGTTATGATATAAAAAAGAATGAAATCAGAATACATCCAATCCTAAAAAACAAAGAATATCCCCCGTATGTAATAGATTTTGTAATCTATCACGAATTATTGCACTATGTTGATAGAGAGTTATTGAAGGAAAAGAAGAGCTTTTTCAAGTTTGTCAGAAGAACAAAAATTCATAACAAGGAATTTAAGAAAAAAGAACTTGCCTTCCCGTATGCAGAAGAAGCAAAAAGAGAGTTGAACAGGATAATTGAATCCAGAAACTAAATATTTTGAAATTTCTTTGATTAAATACCAGCCTGTTTTTTTACTTCAAAAGTTATTCATAAAATCAATAGGCAATTACGCCTTCTTATAGTTGAAAAATATGTTTTGGTTCTATATAATGTGGTAGGGGAATTTTTTATGAAGAATAACAGTTTGTTTGAGAAGGCTATATCTTATCATAAAAAGTACAATGGTAAGATTGAGGTCCTACCAAAAGTTTCGGTAAAAACAAGAGAAGAACTGTCGCTTGCTTACACACCCGGTGTTTCCATTCCCTGTCTTGAAATTGCAAAGAATAATGCCCTTTTGTATGATTATACTGTGAAGGCAAACAGTGTTTTTGTGGTAAGTGATGGGAGTGCAGTTCTTGGTCTTGGTAATATTGGTCACAGAGCGTCTCTTCCTGTTATGGAAGGAAAGGCTTTGCTTTTCAAGGTTTTTGGTGGCATTGATGCCTATCCAATTATTATAGCTTCTCAGAATGAAGATGAAATAGTTTCAACCGTATTTCAGATTGCCGATGGTGTTGGTGGAATCAATCTCGAAGATATTTCGGCACCAAGGTGTTTTAATATAGAAGAAAAACTTTCAAATATTCTTGACATTCCTGTATTTCATGATGACCAGCATGGAACATCAATTGTTACACTTGCAGGTTTGATAAATTCGTTAAAGCTTGCAGGAAAGGAAATTGATAAGATAAAGATAGTGATAAATGGCAGTGGGGCGGCTGGCATTGCTATCGCAAGACTTCTTTTGAAATATGGAGCAAAATATCTGGTTGTTTGCGATAGAAAGGGGGCCATATATGAAGGAAGAGAAGAAGACATGAACGATAAAAAGATAGAGCTTGCTAAGCTTACAAATCCATTTAGAGAAAGAGGTAGTCTTGGAGAAGTAATTAAAGACGCCGATGTTTTTATAGGTGTTTCTGTTAAAGGTGCTTTGTCCGGGGAGATGGTAAGGAAAATGGCGGATAAACCTATAGTATTTGCTATGGCAAATCCAGATCCTGAGATTTTGCCTGCTGAAGCTTATGAAGCTGGGGCTTATATTGTAGCTACTGGAAGAAGTGATTATCCCAACCAGATAAACAATTGTCTTGGATTTCCTGGAATATTTAGAGGACTTCTTGATGTGAGGGCAAAGAAAGTTACAGATGATATAAAAATCTCTGCTGCCCTTTCAATTGCAAATGTGATAAGTGAAGATAGAATTTTTAAAAAAAGAGAAATTATTCCATCAGTGTATGAACTTAAGCTGCATGCAAGTGTTTCTGAGGCTGTTGCCATGAAAGCTGTAGAAACGGGGATTGCAAGAGTAAAGGTGCAAAAGGGAGAAGTATTTGAAAGATGCTTGAAATTGTTGAAGAGAAATAAGAAGAGATTTTTTTAGCATTAACATCAAAAACAAGTGTTATGAAAGGCAAGGATATCTTCTTCCAAATCTCCTATAACTCACTTTTCGAATATCAAAAATTTTTATTGCCCGTGACTTTTTTTGAAATTTCAGTTTTTTTTCTATCCTGCTTCCCATTATACAGAAAAATTATCTAAGGTAATTTAAGTGTTTAACATCTTGATTTAAAAAGTTTATAACTTTTTCAATTCAGATTTAAATGTTTAAATTAAAAATTTATTGAATAAAATCAAAATATATTTTATAGTAATTTATAATTTTTAAAAGGAGAAAGAAATGGTATTAAAAATTAATGGTGAAAAAGTAGATTTTACTCTTGAAAATGAGAAAAATGCCTATGAAATGGTTTCCTCTATTTTTAGCACTCTTTCTAAGGACGATATTCTTGTAGTAAAAGTTATAATTGATGGAAAGGAATATCTAATTAATGATATGGCTTTAAAGAATATATCACTTGAAAATATTGGTGAAATGAATGTGCTTGCTCAAAAGAAGGATGAAATTGTTTATGATTTACTTTTTGAGTGTCAGAGGCTATTTTTTGAGATTAAAAGAGAATTAAAAGAAAACAAATTATCAAGAAAGAAGGAGATTCTTGATGTACTAAACTGGGTTAAGGAGACAGTTGAGACTGTTAGCGGACTTGGTTATTTTCATAATACAGAAGCAAACACGGTCTGTGTATCAATTGACAGAATAATTCAGTATATCAGTGATGTTGATAAAAGTTCCCTACAGGTAGAATCGTTAATCAATATTTTAGACTCTCTTGAGGATTATATTAGGACAGTAAGGGAAAGGGTTGTTTTTGGTGAGCTACCCTCACAGGAAGATCTGAAGGAGAGAATAGAAAAGACAATTGATTTATTACCACAGATTTCTGAGGCTTTTCAGACTGGTGATGATAAGAAAGCATTTAATAACATTAATTGTGTTTTATCAACATTGGAAACATTCTGTATTTATCTGAAGAAACACATAAATTCTTATTCTGACGATAGAAAATCCAAGCTGGCTGTTCTCTATGAAAATTTGAATTCAATACTTATGAGAATAATTGAGGCTTTTGAAAATCAGGATTTGATTCTTATTTCTGATCTTTTTGAATATGAACTTTCAGATAAATTAAAAGAATATCTTGACATAGTTTTTAAGTAAGGGGATTCTGTGGAAAATAGAAAACTATTAGAAGAAATTGCCAGACTTGTTTATGAAAACTCTGGAATAGTTTTTAAGGATTCAAATCTAAGTGTTCTGGAAAGCAGAATTTCAGTAAAGTTAAGGGAAAAGAAAACAACAGCTGAAAATTATTATAACATTTTGAAAACTGATAAGGAAGAACTCTCTTCTTTTATTGATTTTGTAACTACTAATTTTACAAGCTTTTTCAGGAGTGAAAATCAGTTTCATATTATGGAAGAATTTGTTTTACCAGAGATAGTAAAACAAACAAGAAATGAGAAAATTATAAAACTCTGGAGTGCAGGTTGTGCTACCGGCGAGGAACCCTACTCAATGGCAATGGTTGTTGATGATTTTCTTGATAAAAATGGACTTTATAAAAATGGATGGGATTTTTTTGTTATTGCTTCGGATATAAGTCTTCAAAGTCTTTTTGTTGCCAGAGAAGGAAAATTTCCAGAAAGCAGCGTTAAAAAAGTACCCAAACCATTTGTAGAGAAGTATTTCAATTTTATAGATGACAGATATATTGTCAAAGATGCTTTAAAGAAAAAAGTTAGGTTTGATTTTCACAATTTGATATACGACAATGGAATAAGAAATATAGATATTACCTTCTGCAGAAATGTTTTAATCTATTTCGATGAAAAAACTCAAAAGCAGGTACTGGAAAATATTTATATTGCTTCAAATGAAAAATCATATCTTTTTTTAGGACATTCAGAAAGTCTTTTTGGAATTTATGATAAGTTTAAGCCAGTATCACATCCAAAGGGGATAGTTTATGTTAAATCAGTCTGAAAAGATAAAAGTTATGATAGTTGATGATTCTGTGCTTGTTAGAAAATATTTAAGTAACATTTTTTTTGAGCTTGGTATGGATGTTGTAACAACAGCTTCTGATGGTAAAATTGCCCTTCAAAAAATGGAACTTTACAACCCGGATGTAATAATACTTGATATTGAAATGCCTGAAATGAATGGGATTGAATTTTTAAAACACCTTAAAGAGAAAAGGCAGGATAAAGTTCCATATGTAATTGTTTTCAGTTCACTTGTAGAAGATGGATCTGAAGTGACCATAGAGGCCTTAAATAATGGAGCAACTGAATTGATAAAGAAACCTGATGGACCTCTTTCTGAAAATCTTTTATCCCTGAAAGAAGAATTTAAGATAAAAATTGAGGAGCTTTACAATTATAGAAGACTTAAAGAAGTAAAAGTTGAGGAAAAGAAATATTCTGTTTTTTATGGTATTGACAATTTGAAACTTATCCTGAATAAAAGGCCAATTCATCCCGAAATTATAGCAATAGGAAGTTCTACAGGAGGGCCTGTGGCTATTAGAAAGGTATTACAGAAAGTTAGGTATCTGCCAGTCCCGGTGATTATTGCACAGCATATGCCAGCAGGTTTTACGAAAGAATTTGCTAACAATCTTGCAAATTATTTTTCCAGAAAAATTGTGGAGGTTTCCCATAATGAAATTCTTGAAAATGGTGTGATATATATTTGTCCTGGTGGAAAACATGCAAGGGTTTTGAAATCTTCTTCTGGTTTTGTTTACTATGAGGATACAAATAATTATGAAGATATTTATTTCAAGCCCTCAGTGGATATTCTTTTCCAATCATTGAGAGAAAGTGGTTGCAGAGATGTGCTTGCAATAATCCTTACAGGCATGGGTAGGGATGGAGCAAGGGAAAGTGTAAACTTGAGAAAAACAGGGGCTTTTGTTATTGCACAGGATGAAGAGAGTTCCGCAGTATGGGGGATGCCTGGCAATGCTGTGAAACTTGGAGGAGTTGATATAATTTTGAATATTGACGAAATAGGAGAGGCAATAAATTTAATTTTTTCACATTGATTTTAAGATATAAAATATAGAAAATTAATCTATTTTATACTATAATTAAGGTAGCCTTAAAAAGGAAATTTTTATGGATCTATCTCTGGATTTAAAGAATGATTTTCTGACGGAAGCCTTTGAGCTTGTTGATTCTCTGGAGAAGAATTTGCTCTCTTTAGAAAAAGACCAGACTAATGAAAAATCAATAAATGAAATTTTCAGGGTTGCACATACAATTAAAGGTGGGGCTGCTACACTTGGTTATAACGAAATAAAGGAATTAACGCATTTAATGGAAGATGTTCTGGATCTTGTGAGGAAGAAAAAAATAACCTTAGATCACTCAAGAACTAATATTTTACTTCAGTGTAAAGATGAAATTGAACGAATGCTTCTTGAGAGAGAAAAGGATAATGTGTATATTTCAGAGAAAACAGAAAGCTTAAAAAAGGCACTGGAAAATATAAAAAAGAGTGCAGGCCTGAGTATCGAGAAAAAAAGTGAGCAAAAGGTAGAAAATGTTGAGCCTGAAAGAAAATCTCAGGAACTTACCGAGATTTTTGAGTTTATAAAATTGAATAACTTTGAGCTTTCTACACTTTCAGAACTTGTTTCAAAGGGAGAAAATGTTTTTTTAGTATTCTATGAATTTAATGAAAATTACGAAATGAAAGATGTTGCTCCATTTCAGGTGTATGCTTTGTTGAATGATGTTGCCAATGTTATAAAAATAGTGCCATCCTTACAGGAACTTGAAAATATCTTTGTAAAAAAAGTTTGTTTTATCATATCAACTAAAAAGAATAAAGATGAAATTGAAAGAAAAACATATTTATCTGAAATGGTAAACAAAATATCATTTTACAGTGTTAATTTAGATTTAATAAATACATTTTCATCCTTTCTTGGTAAAAAGGAACAGGAAACTGTAGGTGAAACAATTGATAAAAAAGCCCCCGGGGAGAAAAAAGAAGAAGAAATACAGAAGAGAGGTTTAACAACTATAAGAATTGAAAGTTATAAGGTTGATGAGCTACTGAATCTTGTGGGTGAACTTATAATAGCGAAATCAGCCTTTACAGAACTTTACGACATTATTGAGAAAGTTGAAAATTCCTTTAGAATGTGTTTGAAAGAGTTTTTGAGTGGGGTATCGAAGCTTAATCTTTCAAGGGATAATAAGGATAATGGGGAAAAAAACTTAATACTGCTTGATAGTTTTAATGATTTGTTTAGTCTTTTTGATAACTACAGAGAAAATATTCAGAAGCTTACAAGAATTTCGTCATCACTGCAGGAAAGTGTAATGAGTTTAAGAATGGTCCCCATTCAAATGATTTTTTCACGTTTTCCAAGACTTGTGAGGGATATGGCTGAAAAGATGAACAAAAAAGTTGAATTTGTTATAGAAGGTGTGGAGACAGAAATTGATAAGAGTATTGTGGATGATCTTTTTGACCCCTTAATTCACATTATCAGAAATTCCCTTGATCATGGAATAGAAAGCCCTGAGGAAAGAAAAGCCCTTGGCAAACCTGAAACTGGCAGGATAGTTCTTAAAGCCTATCAAGAGGGGGATAGTATAGTTATTGAAGCCAGCGATGATGGTAGAGGAGTCGATATTGAAATGTTGAAAAAAAAGGCACTGGAGAGTAAGATTATTCCAAGGGAGCTTGTTGAAAGGATGAGCCCAAAAGAACTTGTCGCTTTGATATTTTTACCGGGATTTTCTACTGCAAAGAAGGTTACAGAACTTTCCGGAAGAGGCGTGGGTATGGATGTGGTAAAGAAGAAAATAGAAGAGTTGGGAGGTAGAGTTAACTTTTCAACAGCTAAAAATAAAGGTTCAAAAGTTACAATTAGATTGCCACTCACACTTGCAATCATACAGGCTCTTCTTGTAGTGGTAAGTGGTATGCATTTTCTTATACCCATTGCTTCAATTCAGGAAACTGTTATTATCTATAAAGATGAACTAAATTATATTGATGGAAAATTAATTTTTAACCTGAGGGATAATTTAATACCCACAGTTTCACTTAAGGAATATTTTTATGGGGAAAACTTTACAGATGACAAAAACAAAAGGATTTATTGCATTATTTCAAAATTCAAAGACAAGAGTTATGGTTTGCTTGTTGACGAGGTGATAGGCGAACAGGATGTGGTTATTAAGCCTTTGAATTCAAAGCTTGTAAATAGTACAGGTATCTCTGCCGCTGCAATTATTGGTAATGGAAATATAGCTTTCATAGTAGATGTTGATAAGATTATATCAAGTGTTTATAAAACAGGTTAGGGGGTAGACTTGAGCCAGGAGATTTTAAACAGGGTTGTGCTTGAAGAGGCGGAGCATAAGGTAACATATAAGACTTTATTCAGTGCAATTATTTTTATGCTTGAACACAGTTTATTTGCAATAAATCTTGATTATTTACAGGAAATTATTTTTTTGAAAGATATTTTTAGAGTTCCCAATACAAATGAGAGATTGCTTGGTCTTATAAACTTAAGAGGTAGTATTATACCTGTTTTCAGTCTTAAGTTAATTCTTGGAATGGAGGATCATTTAAAGGGTAAAAATATAATTAAGGGTGAGGAAAGGTATATTTTGATCATTAAGTATGAAAAGGACTTGCTTGGATTTGTGGTTGATTCTATATATAAGAATATAGATGTGACTGAGTTAAATTACAGGGGTAATGAATATATAAAAAACTGGTCTGAAAATTTACTTTTTGATGGGATTATACTTGATGAAGACAAAGAGATTTTTACTATATCTGTTAAAGGGTTGATAGGTTATTTAACTTATATCAAATAAGGAGGAGAAATGAGAATTGAGTATATTAATCCTTTTATCGAAGCTTCTTTTGATATTTTAAATGAGGTTTTGAAAACTAATGTGAAAAGAAATGAGCTATATCTTAAGAAACTTGGTGAGTCTATGAAGGGGGTCGCTGTTGTTATTGGAGTGACGGGAAAGGTAACAGGAAGAATTGTTTTTGATATGACGGAAGAAACAGCATTAAAGTTAGCATCAAAAATGAACGGAGAAAATATTAAAGAATTTGATGAAATGGCAAGAAGTACAATTGGAGAACTTGCAAATATGATTACCGGGCGGGCAGTAACAAGGCTGGAAAAGGATAATTTGAGCTTTTACTTTACTCCCCCTACAATAATCAGTGGTGAAAATCTTCATATTTATGAATTTTCTGGTATGGAGGCTTTGATTATACCGCTGGATACCGGTCTTGGTATAATAGAAATAAACATAGCATTTAAAGAAAATTAGCTAGTTGGGAGGAGCTTATGATAATTTTTGATGAAAACGGCCTTCCTACAGGTAGAAAAGTTACAGGGGGGCGTGTAAGGGTAGTAATAATAGATGACTCGCAGTTTGTAATCAAACATCTGATGCAAATACTTTTATCAAGAGATTTTGAGGTTGTAGGCACAGCTGAAAATGGAAAGGAAGGAATAGAATTGGTAAAAAAACTTAAGGGACAGGTAGATCTTGTTACACTTGATATTACAATGCCGGAAATGGATGGGATTCAGGTTTTAAAGGAGATAAAGCTTATTGATCCAAATATAATAGTGGTAATGGTAACTGCCTTAGGAACAGCAGAGGCTGTAAAAGAGGCTATAAAGTATGGGGCAAAGGGTTATATAGTAAAACCTATAGACAGAGAAAAAGTTATAGAAAGAATAGGACAGATTCTAAGATAAAATTTTTTGATAATGTATAAAAAGAGGAATTGCCATGAAATACTGTATTGGAGTTGACCTTGGTGGGACTTTTATAAAAACTGGAATTGTGGATGAGAATGGCAAACTTGTTTCATCTATTCAGCTTCCAACAGGGGTTGAAGCAAACTCAACTGCTGTTGTAATGGAAAATATTAAAAACTCAATAACAAAATTAATAGAGAGCAATAAAAACTTAAAAATTTCTGGCATTGGTGTGGGTGTGCCGGGAATATCAGACGATAATGGTAATGTGACTATATTTTCCAACATAAAGGTCTTTGAAAATTATCCCATGGCAAAGGAACTCAATGAAAGTTTTGGTGTTCCGGTCTTTGTAGATAATGACGCAAACAATGCTGCAATTGGAGAGTATTTATTTGGTGCGGCAAAGGGTTTGAAAAATTTTGTGGTTATAACAATTGGGACGGGCATAGGAGGGGGTGTTTTTATAAATGGACATATCTACCATGGAAAAATTGGGTCTGCTGGTGAAATAGGACATATGATAATAAATGCTGATGGAAGACAGTGCGGATGTGGAAATTATGGTTGCTGGGAAAGTTATGCCTCTGCCAAGGCGATTGTAAAAAAAGCGCGCTCACTTATAGAAAGGGGAGTAAAAACCTCTCTTATAAAGTATTATCCAGATGAAATAAGTGCAAAGGTTATAGGGGAGGAGGCACAAAGCGGTGATAGAGTTGCCGGGGAGATCTTTGAAGAAATGTGTAAATATCTTGGCATAGGTATTGCAAATATTGTAAACATTTTTAATCCTGAGGCCTGTATAATTGGAGGAGGTGTTTCTCTTGCGAAGGTGTTTTTGCTTGAAAAGTTAAAGTTTTATACATCACTCTACGCTATTTCTTATGCATATAATGAGGTTGAAATTAAGCTTGCTGAGCTTGGTAACAACGCTGGTATACTTGGGTCGGCAGCGCTGGCGTTTACTAACATTTAGGTTATACCCTTATTAATTTAATTTTTACCTTATGCGGGCGGAATCAAATGGGAAAGAAATTTTTTTTTATTCTGTTTTTGCTTGTTTCTGAGTGTATTTGCAGGAATATTTATGCTTTTGAGCTTTTTCTTGATTTCAGGGGCGCTTCTTTTGATGAAATAACAAAAAAAATCGAAGAGCTTAAAAATTCCGGCATCCGTATAAAAAGGATTCTTTTAGATCATCCCTTTGAGGAGTCTGAAAGTCCAGAATTTGTTTATGATTATAAAATTCCAGAAAGCAAAGAGTGGATGTGGAGTTTAATAACAAATTTTGAGAAAGAGGGTATAGAGGTTTATTTTTATCTTAATCTCTTTGCCGTTCCGAGATTTTTTAATAGGAAAATATGGCAGAGTGAAGATTTTACTTTAGATTCTCTTTACTACTTTTCAAATTACTATATAATAAGCCTTGAAAGTGAAAATACTTTAAGAAAACTGAAAAATATTTTTGAAGTTATTCTTTCATTTTCCTCTAACTGGGTTATTGATTTGAGAAAGGTTTTTGACAATAGAATTTATTTGAATTTCTTAAAAAATCAGGCAAATGATAGGTTAATTTATTTTATAGATGTTGATGAAAATACAACATTAAATTCCAAGGGGGAAAATTTCATTTGTTCTGAAAATTACTGGATGTTAAGGAAAAATTTTTTTCTGCCTCACCGGTCTTCCATTTTAAACCTCAGTAACTATAAAAACTCAGGATATATTAATTTTATAGAAAGTGAAACCACTTCTGTTAATGGTGTTACTACGATACTATTCTTGCTGGCTAAAAATGAGAAGGTTTTGATCCCATATAGTATTCTGAATGGGTCACTTATAAAAATACTATCTATAATAGCAAGGGATAAATTTAAAATTTTACTCTACTCTAACGAAAAGATGCTTCTTCAATCTGAAAAAGGATTAATTTTAGTCAATTTGGGTGAGTCTTTTGATATAATAAAATTTTCGCAGAATAATTTTAAGCCTTCAAAGAAAATCTATTTTTCAGAAATTGGTGGTGGTTTTGCCAGCTTTGGTGGAAATGATGTTGAGTTGTTTCTTTTTCCTAATTCTATCAGTTGTTTTAGTGAGTTTTGAAGGAAAAATATAAATTATGGAAGCCGAAAAGATCTTTATTGAGACAATGAAAAGAATTTCTTTTGTGCATGATAAGGAAAAGATGCAAAAAAAATATGACAGAGCAATTTTAACTCTTGATCTTCATGGTAAAAGTGTGAAAGAGTCTACTGTATTGCTTGAAAGCTATATAAAAAGACTCGAAGATAAGAGCGTTAAAAAGATTATTGTCATCACAGGTAAGGGGAACCATAGTTTTACTGTTAAACCTGTGCTTTTTGATGCAGTTGATGAGTTTTTGAGTTTGCAATGCAAAAAGTTATCAATAAACTATGTAAAAAAATCAGGTGTTTTTGAGATATGGAAAAGTTAACATTTTTGTTTCCGTTATTTTTATTTTTTTCATGTTCGCAATATTACAAGTTTGATGCTCTATATGATAAAGGAGAATATTTTAAGGCATATCAGATACTTGACAATATTAAAAATAAAGATAGTGTTCATTACAGGATAAGAAAATACAGGATAATACTCAAGCTTTCTTTTGAAGGAGATAAAGATTTTCTTGAAAAGCTTAAAAACTTTATAACTGAAGATGTGGGAAAAGAACTGAAGGGGTATAATTTTCTTGGTAGAGGCTTTATATCTTATATTGGTGCAAAAAGTAAGGCAGATTATTCAAATACTCTTGATTTGCTTGAGAAAGTTAAGCCAGTTCCTAAAGAATTTGAGAATTACTTTTATCTTATTAGAGGAATTTCAAAGTATAAAATTAAAGATTATACGGGTGCTATTGCTGACCTGAGTAAGGCATACAGTATAGAAAAATCGCCTGATACTCTTTATTTCATCGGAATGTCATACTTTAATCAGGGAAGATTACAGGAAGCCCGCTTGTATTTTGAAAAGATTTTTAACATAACGCTCGATAATTTCTTTTTAAGTCTTGCATATTTCCAGATAGGTGAAATTTACTATGAGCAACAGGATTACCAGAAAGCTATACAATATTATTCTAAAGCCATTGAGAATTATTCGGAAATACCTGAATATTCATTCAAATTAGCAAAGTCTCTTCAAAGGTTGGGATATTCAGAAATGGCATTAAAATATTTGAAAACGGCGTTGAGAGTTGACAGAAATTACGCCACAGCATGGTTTTATCTGAATATCAATTGAGGGGAAACATGAAGAGCAGTAAAAAGTATAAATTTCTTATTGTTGAAGATGAACTTCCTGTGCTGAAAATATTAAGTGACATACTGAAGCTTTCACCATCTGTAGGCACAATTTATACCACGGACAATGGAGAGCATGCTCTTGAATTATTCAAAGAAAATTCTATTGATGTAATAATTACAGATATTTTGATGCCAAAAATTACAGGACTTGAGTTGATAAAAAAAATAAGAGAATACAACACTGAAGCACATATAATTGTAATCTCTGCATATGGTAACACTGACTATCTTAGGGAAGCTATAAGAAATGGAGCTTATGATTATATTTTAAAACCTTTTACCGTGGATGAAATTTTATTTTCAGTTAACAGGGTAATTGAAAAACTAAACTTTCTTGAAGAAAGAAAAAACTATGTGGTCTCTTTAGAAAATGCAGTCAAAGAAACCAGAGAAAAGCTTGAAAAATCCTTTTATGATAGCTTAAAAAGCATTTTGAATGCACTGGAAGCCAGGGACAAAAGGATTTATAAGCATTGTCATAATGTTTCTATTTATTCAGAAAAACTTGTAAGAAAGATGGAACTTGATAAAAAGACTATAGAGAAGATAACAATTGGAGCACTTCTACATGATATTGGCAAACTTGCAGTCCCTGATAATATTCTTTTGAAAGATGAAAGTGAACTTAAAAGGGAAGAATTTGAGTTGCTTAAACAACATCCTGTTATTGGCAAAAATATTGTTCTGCCTGTGTTAAAAGATGATGCCAGTATTCTAAACATTATTTTTTACCACCATGAAAAATTTGATGGGAGTGGTTATCCTGAGGGTCTTAGAGGAGAAAAGATTCCTCTTGAGGCAAAGATTGTAAGTATTGTAAATTACTACGACAATTTAGAAAATAAAATAGGTGATAATGATAGTAATAAAAGAGAATTGGTAATTGAAGAGTTGAAAAAATCTAGCTCAAAAATATCTGATCCAGAGATTTTAAAGATATTTTTGTCTCTTCTGGAGTGAAAAATGGAAGAGTTTGATAGAAGTTTTAATCTTGAGTTTTTTGAAAATCTTCTGGTCAATGGGAAGGGAGAAAAAGCTATAAAACTTCTATATGATAGCGTATACGGAAATATTGAAGATGTTAAAAGAATTCTTGCTTATTTTTCATTTCTCTATCTTGAAAAAAAAGAAGTTAAAAAGGCTTTGCCTCTTTTGAAGGAGTTAAATTCTATTGATCCTGAAAACGATTTTGCAATTTTTAATCTTGGCCTAACTTACTTTTATCTTCAAAATTATTTTGAGAGTATGGAAATACTTCAAAAAATAACTGTGGCTGCCCCAACTTATTCCAAGGCACAAACTTATATTTTACTTGATGCACTGTACGCTGATATGATGGAAATTGCATTAAAGATAATCGATGAAGGAAAATTTGAGGCAACACCTGATGAAATCTTTCTGATAGGGAGTAAACTTATTGAAAAAAAGGAATATAAGTCAGGCATTGAACTCTTTATTAAATCTATAGAGAAGTATGGGGAGCTTGATATATTTTTGTTTGGAATGGGGCTCTGTCTTATTGGTTTAAACGAATTTAAAAAAGCCATAAGTTACTTTGAAAAGATAAAGGAAAAGTGGGAAAGTTTCCCGTATGTTTATATAGCCCTTGGAATTTCTTATTTTTATCTGGGGGATATTGATAATGCAAAGACTTATTTTTTGAATTCGTTAGATAAAAATCTCTATCCTGATGAAGCTTATTATTACCTCGGGCTTATTTATAGAGTTCTGGGAGAATTGGATGTGGCAATAGAAAATATTAGAAAGGCGGGGGAATTTAATCCAAAAAATATTGCTATATGGAAGGATCTTGCAGAGATGTATTACGAGAAAGGGGATTTAGTTCAGGCAAAGATAAACTATAAAAAATGTTTTTATCTTTCAAATGATTTAAATTTTGCTTTTAAGGTTGGACTTATAAGCATGATAGAAAAGGATTTTTCAGAGGCAAAAAAATTTTTTGAAACCTGTTTATCTTTTTCAAACTGTCCTGATGATATAAAAATGGAATCTTTGAATCAACTTGCTTTAGTTTCATTCAGTGAGAAAAATTATCAACAGGCTCTTTTGTATGGTAAAGAACTTGTTGAATTGGGATTCAAAAGCGAACAGTTGTTTTTAATTATTTCGGGTAGTCTTTCTTCACTTGGCTTACTTGACGAGGCAGAGGCTATTTTACAGGATGCAACCATTCTTTATCCTCAGAGTTATGATTTGCTTTATTCTCTGGCTGTTGTAAAAAGTAATCTTTTTAAGTATGATGAGGCAGATAGTATATTTGAGAGGATTTTAAAGTCTCATAGAAGACCAGAGTGGCTTTTTGCCAGGGCCCTTACAAAAATGAAGTTGAATGATAAAGAATTTTCATTCAGGCTTTTTAATGAATATCAGAGATATTACGAAAATAATCCTGAAGTTCTTTACAAACTTGCTCTATTTTATATTGAACTGGGGCACAAAAAGGAAGCCCTTGAAAACTTTAGAAAGGTAGTTTCAATAGAGCCGGAAAATAAAAATGCAAAAGATTATATTAGACTTCTTGAGAAAGAGAAACTTAAAAATTGAAAAGAGGTTTTAATAATCATGAAAAGAGTGAAAATTTTCTTTTTTTTAATTCTCTTTTTTTCATGTTCACAGGAACATTTAATTCTGTTTAAGAACTTAACAAGAACAAAGATTGATCCATTCAGACAGATGCTTGTGGATATTGGACTTTATCAACAAAAGGAACTAACAAACATTCAAATTCAGTCTGATGTGATAAAAGCCGAAGTGTATCCTGTTGCAAAAAAAGTTCCTGTGGAAAATAAAATTGCAAAAGTTTCTGAAGGAAAAGAAATTACAATAATGGTAAATGAGCCTACCAATTTTGTAGTTTTGAAATCTATAGAGGGAGATATTGTTTATAAAAAGGAAAGTTCGAAGGAAGATAAGGGTATATTTGTATTTCAGGCAGGCAAAAGTGATAGTAAACTAAAATTTGATGTAATTGATATTGATGGTAGTCAGGTAAAAAAGATTAACTATTTTGTTAATATTATAAGAAAAAAAGAAAATTCTCTAGAAGATAAGAAAGTCGAAGAAAAACCAAAGCCCAAGGAGGAAAAAGTAGTAAAATCGGAAAGTATGGAGACAAATCAAGCCGGAGAGACACAGCAAATTTTAAGCATTGGAATAAAAGGTATAATAGAGAATGTTGTAAAGAATTATCCATATCCAGACGCAGTAAAAGAGTTTGAAAGAATGATCTTAAGTGATAATTTAAAATCTGAAGAAAAAGATCTTGTAAGGTATGCCCTTATAGAATTACTTTTAAGCAGGGGGGATTATAAAAAGGCTGAGAATAACATTGCCGAAATTCAAAACGAAGGAAAAAAGGCTTACTACAGTGGAAAGCTTGCTTTTTTAAGAAAGAAAATGCAGGATGCTTACTTGCAGTTAAGAGTCGCAATAGAGAAAGGTAATGTTGAAACGAGAAAAAGTGCCATACTGACACTTCTGTCTTTATTAGAAAAGAATAAAATTATAGGAGTTAAGGAATTAAGTGATCTTGAGAAAGAGATAAAGAAAAATCAAAATGACCGTGAATTTTATGGAAATTCTATGGTAGCTGTTGCAGAACTTTATATTTATTTTAAAGAGGTTTATAAGTCTCAAGCCATTCTTAAAAGCATAATTGATGGAGATTTTGATGAAAAAATAAAAGCGAAAGCAAAAAAGGTCTATAAAGAACTTGAAGAAAACTTTTTAAACTACAGGTGATAAGGAGTAATATGAAAGTTACTGAGTTAAGCAGTTTTTTAAGACCACTCAAAGGTAGTGATATGGATGTAGTTAGGGAGATGGAAAGATATGGAATTATAGGACAATCTGAATCCATTATAGATTCTTTTTTAAAGTTAAAAAAGGCTTCAAAGAGTGAGGCAAATATTCTAATAGAAGGTGAAAGTGGAACAGGAAAAGAGCTCTTTGCTTCATCAGCTCATATGCTAAGCAGAAGGGCTGATAAACAAATTGTAAAGATTAGCTGTGCTGAAATTCCCGAGACATTGCTTGAAAGTGAACTTTTTGGATATGAAAAGGGTGCTTTTACAGGTGCAGAGAAGAGAAAAATAGGTAAGTTTGAGCTTGCAAACAATGGCACTATATTTTTAGACGAAATAGGGGAGATTTCATTAAATTTACAGGCCAAGCTGCTCAGGGTTATAGAGAATAAAACTATTTCAAGGGTTGGAGGGCTTGAAAGTATTCCTGTTGATGTTAGGATTATTTCAGCAACAAATAGAAATCTATGGAATGAAGTGAGGAAAGGTAAATTCAGAGAAGATCTCTATTATAGATTGAATGTTGTCTATCTTAGGTTGCCCCCACTCAGGGAGAGAAAAGAAGATATTCCTCTATTGACCAGGCATTTTATAGACATTTATTCCAGTAAAGAGGAAAAAGTTATAGAAGAAATAGGTGATGATGTTCTGGATCTTTTCTATTCAATTGAATGGAATGGAAATGTAAGGCAGCTTGAAAATGTTATTCATCATGCAATTATAATGAGTGAGGATAAGAAAATTCTATTAAGAGACCTTCCTGAGAATGTTTTTTATATGATCAGTAAAAGTAATATACTTGAGAGTGAGGGGTATATTAGGAAAGATACATTGGTAATTACAGAAACAAAGATTGAAGAAATTGAAAAAGCCCAGATAATATCAGCGTTAGAAAAAGCCCATTGGAAAATTTCTGAGGCAGCAAAGTTGTTAGGGGTGCATAGAAATACATTAAGACAGAAAATGAAAAGATTTAATATAAATAAGTAGGTTTGTAAATTTAATAAAATATGCTCTTTTTATCTCCATCAAAAGATTTTTTAAATATCAAATTTGTTTATATCAAATTGATCTGCTACTTCTTTTTTGAACACATTTAAAAAGTAGATTAATCTTTTAATTTTGTGAAAATGGAGGTAAAAAATATTTTAATAATTTTCTTGACATAAAGGCTAATATTTAGTAAAATAATACTTGCGATTTTTGCTAGAGGCAGATTGGTAATAGGACTTAGGTGAGGGGGAGAGTAGGAAGCCTTTAGTAAGG